>Ga0209340_1001456_pt1 | contig 16865 bp, 17 predicted proteins | sample EPASupsiteSAE323_FD_187266 | JGI IMG/M metagenome (GOLD analysis project Ga0209340, IMG submission 187266) | Bioremediated contaminated groundwater from EPA Superfund site, New Mexico - Sample SAE3-23 (SPAdes) (version 2) | ecosystem: Environmental > Aquatic > Deep subsurface > Groundwater >... | reverse complement strand
CATAGAAGTTGAAGACGATGGCGCAGGTATTAATATTGAAAAGACTAAGAAAAAGATTATTGAGAAGGGTATTATGACCAAAGATGAGCTTAATGCCTTGAGCAAGAAAGAAATAATGGACATCCTGTTCAAGCCAAGTTTCAGCACAGCTGATAAGGTTACTGATATTTCTGGCAGAGGCGTTGGTCTTGATGTTGTTAAAACAAAGATTGAGGCACTTGGCGGAGTAATAGAAGTTGAAACTGAGCATGGTAAAGGGTGTAAGTTTATTATCAGATTGCCGCTTACACTGGCAATAATACAGGCCCTTCTTGTTCTGATTGGAGAAGAAAAGTTTGCTGTTCCTCTTAGCTCAATTAGAGAAATAATCAACATTGACTTGAAAGACATCAAACTTGTCCAAAAACAAGAAGTAATAATACTTAGAGAGCACGTAATACCAATAATAAGACTAGATCAGGTTCTTGAAGTGCCGAAGACCGAGAATGATTTAACTCAAGTAACTGTGGTTGTAGTTAAAAAAGGTGAAAAACTTTCTGGTATCGTTGTTGACAGTTTGATTGGCCAGCAGGAAATAGTTATTAAATCTCTTGGTAAACTTCTTGTTGGGACAAAGTGTATTGCAGGTGCAACAATTCTTGGAAACGGCCAAGTTGCACTTATTATAGATGTTAATGCATTAGCATAAGGGGGGAATAAAAATGGAAGGTCAAGCTATAACATCCAACCAGTTTGTAATATTCCGTATGAAGAATGAAGAATATGGAATAGATATACAGAAAGTAACAACTATTGAGAAACTATTGGCAATTACTAGGGTTCCACACGCCCCTGAGGCAGTTAGAGGTGTAATAAACCTTAGAGGAGAAATAATAGCTGTTGTAGAACTTGCAGAAAAACTACATTTAGGCAATTTCACCAAATCAGATGATAATAGAATAATAATATTTAAAATAGAAGACCTATCTGTAGGCTTCATTGTTGATGAAGTTGTTGAAGTTTTGACGATTCCTGAAGAAAACATAGAAAATATTACACAGGTTTCAAATGATGTAGCTATTGACTATATTCTAGGGATTGGGAAGATTAGAGGCAAAATAGTAACGCTTTTAAATCTTGATAAACTGGTTGTATTAAAGTAATATATTTTTAAGGTGCTAACTTTAAAACAATTCACAAAGAATTGATAACTAATAAAGAAGTACTATGTGAGAGGCAAGAAGGTTGTTTTAATAATTTTTATGCCTCGCACACTGTGAAAGGAATGGGTTAGTATGGCTATAGCTATTGGCGATTTGAAGGACAATGAACTTGATATCCTTAAGGAAATAGGTAATATTGGAGCTGGGAATGCTGTTACAGCTTTAGCAAAGCTTCTTAGCACAAGAGTAGATATGTCTGTTCCTAGGATAAAGATTCTGGATTTCAGGGATATTCCAGAGATATTGGGAGACCCTGAAATGCAAGTTGCAGGAATTCTTCTTGGTATGAATGGTGATTTAACTGGAAGCATACTTTTCATACTTAGACTGGAAGCAGCGCATGCTTTGATTAATATTCTTATGGGAAGAGATATTAGTCAGGGAATTGAGTTTAATGAAATTGAGGTTTCAGCACTGAAGGAGACAGGAAATATATTAGCTGGTTCATACCTATCTGCTCTTTCAACAATGTTAAACCTTAATATTACTCCATCTACACCTGAACTGTGCATTGATATGGCTGGAGCAATACTTAGTGTTCCAGCTATAGCATTTGGTTCTTGGGGTGATAGAGTTCTCTATATAGAGAACAAGTTTAGCGATGGCAATCAGGATGTTGGAGGAGAGTTCTTTTTAATTCCAGATGTACAATCTTATGAAGAATTACTAAAGGCATTAGGAGTAGTGATTTAATGGACAACGTAATAAAAGTAGGTATGGCTGACATGAATGTAGCATCTTGTCCGGATGCCTTAACAACTTTAGGGTTAGGTTCTTGCATTGGTTTATGCCTATATGATTCAGTAGCAAAGGTCGCAGGTATGGTTCATATTATGCTTCCCTATAGTTCTAATGGACTTGGGGAGAACAACCCCGCTAAGTATGCTGATACAGGCATACCGTTACTGATTGATAAAATGGAAAAAAAAGGTGCGATAAAAAACCGCATTAATGCAAAGATGGCTGGTGGGGCTCAGATGTTTGGATTTAAACCTGAAAACGACATAATACAAATAGGTAAGAAGAACGTTGCAGCAACAAAGGAGCTTCTTTATAATCTGAACATTAAAATTATTGCTGAAGATACCGGTGGAAATTGTGGCAGAACAATCGAGTTTTATTCCAGCGATGGTAGTTTGCTTATAAAAACTATTGGGCAAGGTACCAAAACAATATAGATTAATTGATAGAAGGGAAAGATATGAAATACGTTTATAAGCTTCCTATATTCCTATCAATTATTTTTGCTATTATAACAGCATTTACTTCACTTGTTAATGGCAAAGACGTTACTGCTATGGCTTACGATGTTTGTATTGTTATTGTTTTAACATACCCAGCAGGAATGATTCTCAGAAGTATTATAATCAAAACCATTAAAGAAGTTTTAGTAAAAAAATATATACTAGATCAACAAGAAAAGATGAAAAGAATAAAAAGCATGAAAGCAGCTAAATCTGAAAGCGAGTTTGAAATTAAGATTTAACATTGGCAATCAGCAGCATTAGGAGGATTTTAGATGGCAGAGACTCCAGAAAGGCAGTCGGAACTCTGGAAGACATACAGCGAAAAAAAAAGTCCTGCGATTAGGGAGAAATTGATAATAGAATATTCCCCTTTGGTTAAGTTTGTCGCTGGAAGGCTAAGCATCTATTTTGGTACGCATGTTGAATATGATGATTTGGTAAGCTTTGGTGTTTTTGGTTTAATTGATGCTATTGATAAGTTTGATATAAATAAGGGAGTAAAATTTGAAACGTATGCTTCTTTAAGAATAAGAGGTTCAGTAATTGACAGTATAAGAGAAATGGATTGGGTTCCACGTTCATTAAGGCAGAAAAGTAAAGAAATTGAAAAGATATATTGTGAAGTTGAAAATGATTTGGGACATGCAGCAACTGATAAAGAAGTTGCAGATAAAATGGGAATAACCGTGGAAGATTTTTCGAAACTCCTAAATGAAGTTAATGTATCATCCATGATGTCTCTGGATGAATTTCTGGAACAAAATTACGAAATAGGTGTTGAAAGTAATAATGTATTAAAAGAAGGAATACCAGAAAATTATATAGAAGTAAATGAATTGAAGGAAATTTTGGGCGATTCAATAAATAAACTCCCAGAAAAAGAAAAAATGGTTGTTACTTTCTACTATTATGAAGAATTAACCTTGAAAGAAATAAGTGCAATAATGGGAGTTTCGGAGTCAAGAATATCACAGCTTCATACAAAAGCTTTATTAAGATTAAGAGGGAAACTAGGTAGAATAAAGTCTGCACTGATAGACTAAAAAGAGGCGGATGAAAATTGTTTTCACAAGATATTTCAAGTAGAAATTCGAATAATGGTTACTTTGAATTTGTTTTTCAAAGTGATGGCGTTTATCTAATAGTATATCCACCTATTAGCAATGGAATGAAGGTTTCCATGGCAGAGGTGTTAGATAAGCTTGGTAAAAAACAAGTTAGAAATGTTGATAAACATGCTGTTGAAATGATTATTGCGAAAGCTGCAAAGACTCCTGAAAAAATTGCAGAAGCTCAGGAAGAGCAAAAGCTAAATGCTTCCATTTCAATAAGTATTGCTCCAGATAAGATGAAAGCATATGCGATAATATCGCCTCCTGAAGGGGGAACGATGCTAAATATATTCCAAATCGGAGATAAAATAGCAGCGAGTGGAATTACATTTGGGGTAAAGTCCGATATTATTGAAGAAATATGCAGAAATCCTTTGTATTCTCAGCAAATACTAATTGCAGAAGGAGTAGCACCTGTTAATGGAGTTAACGGTAAAGTTGAGATAAAGTTTGATATACATTCAAGTATGAAACCTACAATTAATGCAGATGGAACGGTTAATTTTAGAGAATTAAACCTTATTGAAAATGTTACAAGAGGACAAGTTCTTGTTACATCAACACCGCCAACTGAGGGGATTCCAGGGAAAAATGTAACTGGAGTGCAAATTAGTACCCTGAATGGCAAGCCAGCTGTTTTACCAAGGGGTAGAAACGTAGAAGTCTCTGCGGATGGAACATCTTTGATAGCATCAATAGATGGTCTTGTAAATTATATAGACGGTAAGGTTAATGTGTTTTCAATTTACGAGGTTCACGCGGATGTTGACAACTCAACAGGGAATATTAATTTTGTTGGGAATGTACTTGTCCATGGAAATGTCCTTTCGGGGTTTTCAATTGAAGCGGGTGGAAATGTTGAAGTCTTTGGAGTTGTAGAAGGTGCAACAATAAAGGCTGGAGGGAATATCATACTTAGAAGAGGAATGCAAGGATTGGGCAAAGGGACGTTAATCGCAGAAGGAGATATTGTTTCAAGATATATTGAGCATAGTAATGTTTATGCGCGTGGAGATATAAAGTCAGAGGCAATTATGCACTCAAATGTTAGATGTGGGAATAGATTAGAGCTTGCAGGTAAAAAGGGATTGCTTGTTGGAGGAACAGCCAAAGTTGGACGGGAAATCATCGCAAAGGTTATAGGCTCACCTATGGCTACCATTACTGAAATCGAAGTTGGTGTAGATCCTGGAAAGAGGGAGAGATATAAGGACGTTAAAGATGAATTAGCTCGTTCAGAAAGCGACATTATGAAATCAAATCAAGCAATAGAAATTTTAAAAAAGCTCGAAAAAGTTGGGAAACTTCCTCCTGAAAAAATAGCAATACTTGAAAAAAGTGTAAGGACAAAAGAATTTTATGAATCAAAGCTCGGTGATCTCCGTGAAGAGCTAGAAAGGCTCGATGAAGAGCTCGAACAGGAATCCAACGGAAGAATTCTTGCACAGTCAGTAGTATATCCAGGTACAAGGATTGCTATAGGATCAAGTTTGATGAACGTTAGAGAAAATCTCCAATTTTGTTCGTTGTATAGAGATGGCGCAGACATAAGGGTTGGAGGATATAAATAACCCACACTTTACAGTATAAAGTTGACAATAAAAACCGCTATTAGCCTTTGGCTTCTAGTTGTTGGCAAAAGATAAAATAGTTTAGCTAAGAAGAGATTCTAAGTGAATAATTAATAGCTAGTAGCTAATTGCCAATATCCAATAGCGATTTGAGAAGCTATGGCGGAACGGAGGTTGTTATGTCAATAAAACCTGTTGATTTTCAGATTTCCATACCTAGAACTGCTGATGTTTCAAAAGTTAGAGGCGAGGAAAACAATAAAGAGCTTGCACAACAGCAAGCGCAGGCAAGTTCTACACAAAACAAGGCTGATAATTCAATGAAGCAGGTACAAAAGCGGAATCAGGCAGAAGAAGCTAGAATTAGAGAGAAACAGGAAAAGGAAGAGAGACGGCGTCAGGGGAAAGGGCAAGAAGATTCTAATAAAAACGAAAACAATCAAGATGATGCGAAATATGCAACAAAACAAAAAACAAGCACTTTTGATGTCAAAATATAGTTGTCAAACAAAATAATAAACTGTATAATGTGTATGAGGAAACTTAGTGAAAAATAGGTTTCCTTTTTTCGTAAACATAAGAAAAGGGAATATATCTTTTTAAAACACGAATGATATCAATTTGTATGTAAGACATGAGGGTTTTAGTGGATTAGATACAAACTGGTATGAAGAGGGAGGAATAAATATTGGGAATTTTTTTTGCTTTCTTAAATGCGCTCTCTGTATTTCTCGTAATTTTCTCATTGATTTTCCTCTTGCTTTTTAGACGCTGGGGTAAACGCGAATTTGCCCGAATAGAAAAAAAGAAGAAAGAACTTGAAGAAATACTTAATACTGCGGATCAGATGATTGATGAGCTAAACAGATTTTCTGACTATGTAATAACAAATCTTGAGGAGAAATCTTTGACAGTAGAAAAAATGGTTTTTTCTCTGGAAAATAAAATTAATCACAATAAGGAATATTTAGAGAATATTAAACCTTTGGAAATAGAAACAAAAGAACAGAATATTGAGAATGTAAAGACTATAATCCCATTCCAAAGTAGAGCATCTGCAGCGGTTAATACTAAATGGCATGTCAATAAAAATATACCCAATGAAAACAGAAACATAAAGCTTAAAGCCAACTCCAGCAAGACCGCGCAAATTTTGCAGTTGGCTGAGGAGGGGCTTAACGAAACAGAGATAGCCAAAAAGCTAAATGTAGGTAGAGGGGAGATACAGCTGGTCCTCGGTATGAGTAAAGGGATAAGAGAAGCGTAAATAAAAGCTAGATGCATTTATCTAGCTTTTATTAAAGATTAGGGTTATCACCATAATTGGGAAGTATTTTAAATTGAAAATAGAGTATATATGAACTATAATGAGCTTGGCTACTAAAGTATCCATTTGATTTTCCAACGTGACCTAATACTAATATTTCGGACTTGGCATCAAATGTGACTTTATTTCCTTGTTGAGTTTAATGAATTAGACTAATTGACTAGATTAGAGAGGAAAATTAATTATGTATGAAAAAAGAGTTCTCTCCAATGGCTTGAGACTGGTTTTTGAAAAAATAACATATGTGAAATCGGTTTCTATTGGTGTATGGGTGGGAACTGGCTCAAGGAATGAGACTGTTGATAATAATGGTGTATCTCATTTTATTGAACATATGCTTTTTAAAGGAACAGAAAAAAGAACTGCAAAGCAGATTGCTGAGAGTATTGACAGCCTTGGTGGACAACTGAATGCATTCACTGGAAAGGAATGTACTTGTTTTTATGCCAGGTGTCTTGACAGTCATATTGATATTGCGGTAGAAGTTTTGTCTGATATGCTTTTTAATTCTCAATTTTCTACAAAGGATATAAAACTTGAAAAGAAAGTAATTATTGAAGAAATTGGGATGTATGAGGATTCTCCTGAAGAACTGGTTCATGATATATTATCTTCAAATACCTGGGAAAACAATCCTCTTGGGTTTCCTATATTGGGTTCAACAAAAAGTGTGGCTAATTTGTCCAAGCAGGATATGCTTGATTACATGTCAAAGAATTATACTGCCAGCAATACTATAATTTCTGTAGCGGGGAATTTTGATACTGAGCATATTGTAAGTCTCATAGAAAAATACTTCGGAATTCTACAGGACAATAATAAAAAAAGTGATATAAAAAAATCAGTTTTTACTCCTAAAATTTGTTTAAAAGAAAAAGAAATAGAACAAGTTCATGTCTGTATAGGGCTTAATGCGATTGAACACGGGCACGAGAAACTATATACAGAAATTGCAATAAACAATGTTTTAGGTGGCGGAATGAGCTCTAGACTTTTCCAAAAAATCAGAGAGAATAAAGGACTGGTTTATTCAATTTACTCTTATCCTACTTCTTATAAGGATTCGGGGATATTTACCATTTATGCTGCTATGAATCCTGCAAATGTAAAAGAGGTTTTAAAACTAATAAAGAATGAAATTAACCAATTGTGCAGCAAAGGATTGACTGAAGAAGAAATATTCAAGTCCAAAGAGCAGTTGAAAGGTAATTACATTATTGGTTTGGAAAGTACATCTGCAAGGATGAACAGTGTAGGAAAATCAGAGCTTATGCTTGGGAAGATTTATTCTCCGGAAGAGGTTATTGAAAAGATTGATCGCATTAATTTGATAGAGGTTGAAGATACTATTAATATGGTGTTTAGAAATAAAATGGCAAGTGTGGCAGTGGTTGGCAAACTGACAGAGGAAATTGACTTTCAAGGGATAATAAATGGTAAATAACCTCCCTAGCCCTCCTAATAGGAGGCGAACAGAAGGTCTTTGCAAAAAAAATGATTTTAGACCATATTATACTTTAAAGGATATACTTTTCGCTCCCTTTCCTCCAGAGGGTTGAGCATCATTGATATTCTTCAGAAGGGTGAGACAGGATGCGTTTTTCATCCGCAATGCGGGGGAATGCCCCCATTGACAACTACGGCATAGGAGGGTTTTGCTGTAGAAGCTAGACATGGAGGAGTAAAAAACTATGTCATTAGATAAATTAAAAGACAATCTTAAAAAGGGTATACTGGATAAAGTGTACCTTTTTTGGGGCTCTGAGGATTATCTTATAAGGCATTATTTAGCAGAAATAGAAGCTCAAATTATAAGTGCAGAATTCAAGAGCCTAAATTATGTTGTACTTAAAGGAAAAGACGCAATAAAAGAAATAATAAGTACATGTGAAACAGCGCCCATGATGTCTAACGATAGATTGATAATAATCAAGGAGTCTGAAATGTTTTCCGATTCTGGGGCTAAGAAAGGCAAAGACAATACGCAGGAAGTCACAAGGGTTTGTAATTATCTCAGCGATATTCCTGACGGGGTTCATCTTGCTTTTGTAGAAAGCCAAGTAAACAAGAAAAGCTTGGCATATAAAGCTGTTGAAAAGAATGGTATATGTATTGAGTTTGAATATCAAAAAATGCCAGAATTAATACGCTGGGCAGCAAATATTTTTGGTTCATACAACATTAAAATAGGCAAAGAAGAAGCAGAATACCTTATCAGCATAGGCAATCCTGGAATGAATGATATAATGAATGAAATTCGAAAACTTATTGATCTTGTTGGTGAGGGAAATCATGTATCTAAAGCAGATATTGATGCATTATGTATAAAGTCAGTACAGAATAAAGTTTTTGATATGATTGATTCAATTACTAATGGAAATCCTAAAAATGCGTATAATCTTCTGAATGATATGCTGTATTTGAAAGAGCCTATTCAGAAGGTGAGCGTCCTTGTGGCAAGGCATTTTAAAATAATATTTTTTGTAAAGCAAATGCTCCAAAAAGGATATAGGGCAGAAAAGATCGCTGAAGAAATGAAGCTCCATCCATACATAGCTTCAAAGTATATTAAGCAAGCAGGCAGATATCAAATAGAGGTTTTACGGAATGCTTTAAACGAGTGTTTGGAAATAGACAGAGGGACTAAAACTGGCAGGATAGACCCTCGTATAGCACTAGAAGCGTTCATATCAAAATATTCTGCTTAGCTGATACCCTGATAAAATCAAAATCCTTATTATGAAGGCTCTCCTATATTCCCTAACTGGGAGATTGGGAGGGCTTTAATTTAGAATTATTTCTCTGGAGGTGTTACACTTTTGAAGTTTCCATAATAATTGAAGAAAGGGAAAATATATACTATAATAAAATCTATAAGCTAATTAAAGACAAAGGAGAGATACTTATTATGATTAATTATATAAAGGTTAGTAAAAATCTCAAAATAGTGGTATTTGCTTTAGTGATTGTTTTAATTGCAGTTACTGGGGTAGCATGCAATAAGGCTTCAACTACAAATGGAGGGAAAGTAGCAGTTAGTCCCCAGAATAAGCAGGTAAATGCAATTAAGAAGGTAGATGAAACGAAATGTATTCCATTGGTATTAAAATTTAAGGATGAAAAAAACAAAGATATAAACAAAATTGGATATTGGGATTTAGATCAGGGAAAGGTTGTATTTGATGTTAAGGGTTCTTCTACATTGTTGCAGAGCTACAAGGTTGGAGATATGTTAATAACTAAGAAAGAGCAAAGCGATGTTTTAAAGACAAGTAACATAAAAGAGATAGACTATGTAATTGAGAAAAGTGAGAAAACCAAATGGAAAAGTTACTTAGTATACAAAAATGATTTAAATAAAAACGAAAGAATTCTTATTCCCAATGATTTGTCGTGTTTAGACAAAAAATATTCGGATTTTCTTTCAGATCCCAAAGTAGGATCAGTTAGCTTAGATCTGTTTAAAAATAAAGATAATCAAATCCGTATAATTGAAACATTTGGAATTCCTCTTAGTTTTCATGGTGAAGATTCTTCTGGGGGCGATGAGGTTTTGGCGACTGCAGTTGTTGAAAATGGAAAACTAAAGAATTGGAAAATCATAGAGCTGCAAGGGGAAGATTTATCAAGTTTACCTTATTCTGTTATTGAAGAACATATGCAAGGGGATAATTTAGTCTTAACAAAAAATGAACTAAAAAAAATAAAAGATGAACAAGGAAAATTAAGTAAAAATGAACTTATTTCTAAAGAGAAGGCTGAAAATGATGCAAAATGGCTTTATGAATTAATTTGCAGGCCACAAGATAAACTTGAAAAAAACAAATTTCATTTTGTAATTAGTGAAACTATGGAAACATCGCAACATACAGTTTCAAGATTTTCTCAACTGAATGTTATAGAAGCTAATGAATCTATACAGATTAATGGGGAGAAAATTAAAATGGAGCAAATTGAAGCTGCTAAACATAGCACCCCTGATTCGGAAAATAATGTTGAGTATTGGGCTGATATAGATGGAATTTTAGTCAAGGATGACCAAGATGCGATTTTAGGAGCATTGCGACTATCGCAGTATGACCTTCCAAAATATGATATTTCTGAAAGTAGCATAGAGCTTTATGATTCTGCAAAATCATTATTATATAAATATAATGTTCCTACAGATTTGGCTTTAGCTGGGGTAGAATTACTAAAAGGTTATGAAGTAACAAATGCCAGCTTGAAGTAGCAAGCAAAATAAAATATTAGTAAAAGAAAAACCTGAGTAATCAGGTTTTTTAATTTTAAAGAAAAAACGAATTTATCTTCAAAACTTCAAGATAGCGACGCTGGATAGCTCTAAAATCTCTTCTGATTATATGATTTTGAACAATCCAGCTTAGGAATTGTCGTTGAAGTCTAATCAATAAATTGTTTTTTCTTCAGGTCTTATATTTTTGTAAGAAAAATCAAATAATAATCCTATCAAATTTTATTTGGAGGATATTTATGTCACATAGTATTAGGACTGACCTAGCTCTCGAAACACGCGAACTTTACAAAAGAAGCAATCAGATAGAAGTTCCCGGTGTTGAAGTAGAATCTGAAAATCTAAATGAATTGAATATAACCAGAGTAAAAATTAAAACTGATGAAGGTGCAGAGGCAATGGGCAAATCACCTGGTAATTACATTACATTGGAAGTTCCTGACCTTAACCAAGGCATAAAAGAAGTTAATGATAAGGTTGCAGATTCATTGGCAAGGGAAATCAAGATGCTCATGAATGTTAACGACCAGGCTTCGGTGCTTGTAGTCGGGTTAGGTAATTGGAATGTAACGCCTGATGCTTTAGGACCGAAGGTTATTTCAAAGATTGCTGTTACTAGGCATCTTATTGAATATGCAAGCGAGTATATTGAAAAAGGAACGCGTCCGGTATGTGTTATGGCTCCAGGAGTATTAGGCATAACAGGCATTGAGACGGGAGAGATATTAAAAGGAGTTATTGAAAAGATTAAGCCGAATTTGTTAATAGCAGTTGATGCACTGGCATCACGGAAAATGGAGAGGGTAAGTACTACAATACAGATTGCAGATACAGGAATTAGTCCAGGTTCTGGAGTAGGAAATAGAAGGATGGAATTAAGCATGCAGACGCTTGGGATTCCAGTTATTGCGATTGGTATACCTACAGTGGTAGATGCAGTAACCCTAGCGAATGATACGCTTGACCTAATGCTTGAGAAAATGGCTGAGAAGTTTGGAGATAAGGGCAAGATGGATAGCATTTTTGGCAAATCTAAAGATGAGAACAAGATGCAACTGATAAAAGAGGTGCTGACCCCATATGTTGGAGAATTGGTTGTAACCCCAAAAGAAATCGATTCGATAGTTTCAAATATATCAGAGGTTGTTGCCAATGGCATAAATACAGCACTTCATGGTTCAATGGAAAATGCTGAAAAGTACTTGAGTTAACTCATTTTCCTATTCCATTCTCTTTGCTAAAGAGAATGGAATAGGGGATGAATTACATATTTACCGAATCACTCATCTGAGGATTTGTGATTATTGGTTTCTTCTTGAGAGTATTTGGCTCTCCTATATTGATTGAAATTGGTTCAGGAGCTTTTTCTGCTTTTTCGAACTTGGACATACTGCAAATTCCATGGAATTGGCCGCCTTCTTCAATTGAAAGACCTTCAACTTGAATATCTCCGATGATTTTCGCAGTTGAAGCTAATCTCAATTGTTTTTTGCAGTATACATTTCCTTCAACAGTGCCGGCAGTGTCAATGCTATTTGCTGAAACGTTTCCTAAGATTAGCGCTGTTTCTCCCATAATAAGGTCACCATTTATTCTTGCATCGCCATTAATTTTACCGTCGATTTTTACTTTTCCATCGGCCGAGAAATCTCCTTCAAGAATAGCTGTGCTTCCTATAATGGTGTCAAATGAATCTGAAACAAAATTGTTGCTTCTGGTGAACATAATTACCTCCTTTGCACCTAAAACATATTAATTATAATATTATCAAGTAAAAATAGTTTTGTCCATACTGGAAATCTAAAAAGCGAAAATCTAAAGAATAAAAAAATATAAAACTAATATATATACATATAACAATGAGATTAGAAAGGCTCAATAATGCATTCACTCGGTATAATTCGTTTCCATCATAAGGTAGAGCAAATAAAACTTGTTGGTGGAACTGAAAAGTTATTCCCAAGATGGATAAAGACCTTTGCTATGGAAGTAACTCCTTTGGTTAACGATAAAGTGGTTTTTGACAAGCTTGGAATCGAAATTAAAGAAATACAGTTTCCATATTTAATTACCGATAATGATAATATTTCAAAAATAAGGTTTGAAAGAGCACTTGCCAGAACAAAAAAATATTTTCACAAAAATGGAGTTTCAGAACTGATCGTTGATGAGAATATAGGAAAAACAAATGAGTTGTTGAATAAGGAAGGATTATTTCGAGTATTTGACGGTTCAGGATTTTACGGTGTATATATTGTTGAGATACTCAAATATATTTGTAGTAATATGGGAGTTAAGCTGCAGAATCTTGCGGTCTCACTTATGCTAGATGATTTGGATTGCTTTTTTGAGCTTATTTTAAAAAATTTATGTACAAAGGTTCGTTTTATGAGTATAATTTCACTTAATTCTGAGAATTTTATACCATTGGTAAATGAGATATATAATGAAAGCGGACTTGTTGTAAGACTTGAAAAGAATACAAAGAGTAAAAGAGGAGATTGTGGCATACTGATAAATTTTAGTAAAAATAAAGATTTTGTAAATTCCAACAGATTTTCAAGGAACTTTATAGTCCTCAATCTGGGTGCTGATATTCTCAACAAAAACCAGAATGGAATTATAATCACAAATATAAAAATGAAATCAAAAAATAAAGATATTTGTAAACATTCTTGGATTGGTAATCCGGGATTCGCTGAAGCGTTAGCGTATATGTCATTAGGTATAGAAATGAGAGATAGTGCTATTTTGTTGCAGAGGCAAAAGAAGGTTATTTCTGCTTTCAAAACAGCTGGATATTATATTGATGGTGTTAAGGGGTGTAGAGGGGATATTGAGAAAGAAGTCCTTGCTGAGTTTGGGAAGAGACTTAATACAAAAATCGTTTAAATTCAATAAAATATTACCAATTCTCATTAAACTCCTAAATTCTTGACAATAAATTTTTTGTATTTTATAATGAGTCAAGTTACTAATTTTTCATTAATTTTTTGTGACCTGATAACGAACTCATACTTGGCCTCATTAATGAAAAAGAATTATTTTTTGCCAAGTATATAATCTGGGAAGGTTAGCTAAATAAATCTTTTAATTCTTTCTAAAGGAGAGGCATCAAATGATTGATAAGGAAGTAATATTGACTTATGAAGGTCTAAAAAAACTGGAAGATGAACTTGAAAATCTTAAGAGTGTAAAACGTAGGGAAATTGCAGAGAGAATAAAAGCGGCACTTGCATTCGGAGACCTTTCTGAAAATGCCGAATATGATGAAGCAAAAAATGATCAGGCTTATGTTGAAGCTAGGATTGCACATATAGAGAACATGCTTAAACATGCGAAGGTAATTGATGAGGATGAAATAACCACCGACACTGTAGGTTTGGGGACAAAGGTTAAGGTTCTTGATATTGATGAAAATGAAGATGTTGAATATACAATCGTAGGTTCAGCTGAAGCTGATCCATCAAACTTCAAGATTTCAAACGAATCTCCTGTTGGAAGAGCATTAATAGGTTTGGCAGTTGGAAATGAAGCAAAGGTTTTAGTACCAGATGGTATAATAAATATCAGAGTACTAGAAATTCATAAATAGCTTAGGAATAATAAAACAAAAAAGCAGGTTTTATTATTTCATTATTCCTTAGGGAAACGGCATAACAACTTGTGTAAAGACAGGAGTTAATGTTGTTTTCCTTTTAGTTTAATCAGAGGAGGTTCGAAATGAACGAGAATATTGAACAGCAGGATTTAAATGAGATATTGAAGATACGCAGACAGAAGCTGAGTGAGTTACAACAAGCAGGTAAAGATCCATTTGTAAATGTTAAATACGAAAGGACTAATACATCAGGAGAGATAGTAAATGACTTTGAGAATTTTGAAGGCAAGTTAGTTAGCCTTGCGGGAAGGATTATTGCCAGAAGAATGATGGGAAAGGCAAGTTTTTGCAATATCCTTGACCAGGATGGAAAGATTCAGTTTTATATTAAAATAGATGATGTTGGAGAAGAGAAGTACGAGGAGTACAAAAAGTATGATATTGGAGACATTGTTGGTATAAAAGGAGAAGTCTTTAAAACCCATACAGGAGAAATATCAATAAAGGTTAAAGATGTAATTCTTTTGGCAAAATCGTTACAGCCATTGCCAGAAAAGTGGCATGGTCTGAAAGATACCGACCTTAGATATAGACAGAGGTATGTAGATTTAATTGTAAACACTGATGTGAGAGATACATTTATTAAAAGAAGTAAAATATTAAAAGCTATACGCAGTTTTCTTGATAGCAAAGGTTTTCTAGAAGTTGAAACACCTATACTGAATGTAATTCCAGGGGGAGCAGCTGCAAGACCATTTGTAACGCATCACAATACGCTGGATATTGATTTGTTCTTAAGAATATCTCCAGAATTATACCTGAAAAGGTTGATTGTCGGAGGACTTGAAAAGGTTTATGAAATGGGAAGAGTGTTCAGAAATGAAGGGATTTCTATAAAGCATAACCCTGAATTCAGTATTATGGAGCTTTATGAGGCATATACTGATTATCATGGGATGATGAACCTTACTGAAGAGCTCATGTCAACCGTGGCACAAGAAACCTTGGGGACGACAAAGATTGATTATCAAGGACAGGAAGTAGAGCTTGCTGCGCCATGGACAAGGATTACAATGATTGATGCGGTTAAGAAATATGCAGGAGTTGACTTCAACGAAATCAAGACTGATGAAGAAGCAAGAAAAAAGGGCAAGGAGCTAAAGCTTCAGGTTAAAGATGCTTCTACATGGGGTGAGATACTCAATCTTGCTTTTGAAGAGCATGTTGAGAAGAATCTTATTCAGCCAACATTTATAATGGATTATCCTATTGAGGTAAGCCCACTGACCAAGAAGAAGCCATCAGATCCGAGGCTTACAGAGAGATTTGAGTTGTTTATGACTGCAAGGGAAATGGCAAATGCTTATTCAGAGCTGAATGACCCAATTGATCAAAAAGAAAGGTTTTTGAAGCAGGTTGAGGCAAGAGATGCTGGAGATGAAGAAGCCAACATGATGGACGATGATTTTGTAAACGCTTTGGAATATGCAATGCCTCCAACCGGAGGATTGGGAATAGGTCTTGATAGATTCATAATGTTGCTGACGGACTCCTATTCAATAAGAGATGTACTACTATTTCCGACAATGAAGCCCAGAGAATAAAAACAAAAACAAGACGGTAATTAGTGAAATAAAACTATGCCGTCTTTTTTTATGCGTAAAATTCTATAAAAGTATTTTTTGAATAGTACCAGATTTTATGATAAAATAATAGCTAGGAATATTATTCTATAAATAATTAATTAAAAGTCAAATCAAAGAATTCTAAAAGATAAGAAATTTTGGGAGGATTTTTTATGGATATTTCATATGAAAAACTTTTAGAAAAGTACAGAGAAAGTAATGATGAAGAGAAAAGAGAGATTTTACAAAGTGGGATTGAAGTTTTAGATTTCCTAGAAGAAATGGATTCTCCTGAAATCGTAAAAGCTTTGACTTTAGTAAAGAATAGGGACGAGATATTAACTGAATTGGGCGAAGCTTCAGAGAAACATTCTGAGCTTTTACTAAAAATCAATGATAAAGATATTAAAAATCAAATAGAGGATTTAAAAAAATTTAAGCTGTCAAATGTAATCAATCGGCAGGCTGGTATTGAAACAAAAGAAACCGCGAAATTTCTTGAAGAAATAGAGGATTTAGCAGAACAAGAAAGAGAAAAATCAAATATTGACAGGCAGAGCGATTTCGAAGAAGGAAGGAATTCATTAGGGGAGCAAGAAGTAAATCCGAATATCACATCGGAAGAATATGATAAAGGTGGAATGTATAGCACTTTTGGTGAAGGAGAACCACCTAAAGAACCTTCGGGAGGAGTTAAGGAAACAATTGCTGAGCTTAATGCAAATGATACTAGAAACAGAGATATATTTAAAATTAATGGAAAAGGAGGCCCTTTTAAGGTTAGTAGAGAGAAATTAGAAGAACAACAAAAAGGAAAAGATGGGCTGGAAGGTCCTGTAAGATAGCAATGATTATGAAAGAAAATATTTATTTTAATAGAAATGAAAGATTTGAGTCAATGGGCGGTTAAAAATAAGAACTGTCCCTT
>Ga0209340_1001454_pt1 | contig 16885 bp, 15 predicted proteins | sample EPASupsiteSAE323_FD_187266 | JGI IMG/M metagenome (GOLD analysis project Ga0209340, IMG submission 187266) | Bioremediated contaminated groundwater from EPA Superfund site, New Mexico - Sample SAE3-23 (SPAdes) (version 2) | ecosystem: Environmental > Aquatic > Deep subsurface > Groundwater >... | reverse complement strand
ACCACCACCTTGTTGGACATGGTCAGCGCTTCTTCCTGATCATGGGTGACATAGATAAACGTAATGCCGGATTTTTCATGCATGGATTTCAGCTCCAGCTGCATTTCCTTGCGCATCTTTAAATCCAAAGCGCCCAGGGGTTCATCCAGCAGCAAAATTTGCGGCTCATTGACAATCGCTCTGGCAATGGCAATTCTCTGCTGCTGCCCACCCGAAAGAGTAGAAATATCCCGCTTTTCGAATCCTTCCAAATCAACAATTTCCAAGGCCCGTTTGACTTTTTCTTTGATTTCTGTCGGGGATAATTTTTCTCTTCTGGAAAGCGTTTTGCCCGTTTTATCCGTATAGGTTACGTCGATGGTTTTTAATTTCAGTCCAAAGGCAATATTATCAAAGATGTTCAGATGCGGAAACAGTGCATAGCTTTGGAATACGGTATTAATTGGCCTTTTGTTAGGCGGCATAGCACTGATATCCTTCCCATTCAACAGAATATGACCCGCGGTTGGCAGTTCAAATCCTGCGATCATGCGCAACATGGTGGTCTTGCCACAGCCTGAAGGACCTAAAAATGTTACAAACTCTCCCTTTTTGACTTCAAGATTGAAATCTTCGACCGCAACAAAGTCATCAAAACATTTTGTGATACCTTTTATTGCAATAATGTTTTCAGATGTAATGTTTGCCATGACAATCCTCTCCAAGATGCGATTAATCTTTTTCTCACCATACGCCATTCAATTATTTTCGCAGCTTTATGATTTTCAACTTTTAATTATTCTATCAACGACGACAATATTCCTGCAAATAGCAGAAAATCCGTTTGGCGTTATTTCCTCAAAAATCACAGTAGCATTTTTCCTGAGAACAGTTAATAATAGTAAAGTGAATTTTCTTTTACGATACTAATTAATTGTAATGAGTTGGGAAAAACGAGTGATTAGGAAAATAATAAGAAATACATACTTTGACATAATAAAGATGCGCAAGCCCACAAGGACGCATATAGCTGTTCTTCTCATGGTACTTCTCAGTATCAGCTTTCATAATCATCATGCTTTCGCAGCAGATTCACCGCCCCAAATTATTTCTGAATCTGCTGTACTGATGGATGCCAAAACCGGGCAGGTTTTGTACGAGAAGAACATGCACATGCAGCTCTATCCGGCTTCCATTACTAAAATCCTTACCGTTTTGCTGGGAATTGAAAACAGCCGCTTGCAAGATACGATTACCATGTCACATGAGGCGGTTTTTAGCGTCCCGAGAGGGTCTTCCAATATTGCCCTGGATGAAGGCGAGCAGATTACCATGGAACAGGCTTTGATGGCGGCAATGTTGCCTTCGGCCAATGACGCCAGTAACGGTATAGCCGAACAAGTCAGTGGCAGCATTGAGAATTTTGCCAGGCTGATGAACCAGCGTGCCCAAGAAGCAGGCGCTTTAAACAGCAATTTTGTCAATCCCCATGGTTTACCGCATGATGCGCATATAAGCACCGCCTATGACATGGCTATGATCACCCGGGCGGCAATACAGAATGATAAATTCAGAAAAATCTTTGGGACAGTGCGCTATACCATTCCCCCCAACAACAAGCAGAAAGAGTCCCGTGATTTGTGGTCGGAGCATCGAATGCTCACTACCAATCGTTTTTATTATGAGGGGGTAATCGGCGGCAAAACCGGGTACACCCAAGCATCACAAAATACGCTGGTGACTGTCGCTAAACGAGGGGAACGCGAACTGATCGTCGTGGTGATGAAAAGTCAGGGGTACGCAGTTTACAATGACACGATGGCATTGTTTGATTATGGTTTTAACCAGTTTACTGAAACCAGGATTGTGCCTTCCGTCTCTGTGAACCCTTCCCGGGGGGAAGATGAATCAAGAACCATACAGAACATTTTGAGCCAAAGCAAGACTACGGGTATAACCCGGCTGCTCCACAATGCTGTCAACCCGAAGAACGTTGTCGTTGATTACCAACTGGTGGATGACAAAGGGCGTGATCTGCCTGACCTCAAGATAAACATAAAACTTCGTACTGATAGTAGTTTAATGTATTCTGACCTGGGATCTGTCAATATTTCCACCGCGTCTTTAAAAGGTTCGAGCGATACGCAGCAGGGTTGGACCGGCATCTTTTTCAAAATAATAAAAGTGCTGGCATTTATATGCTTGGGCCTATTGGTTGTGTTGCTTATGTTGCGGCGGTATTTTAAAACGCACAGGGTGGTCAGGAAAAAAAGAAGATGAAAAAATAAACCGTGGATTGATTTCCACGGTTTAATTATTTATACCCAAAATACCGTTGCCCTATTTTGACGCCTATCTTTCGATAGGTGGGTGTCCTTATAAATACATCTATCTTCCCTTCGCAGAGGGCTTGATATCAATATCCAATTCGTAACTCCCATAGCAATTTTGTAGGTTCAAAATAAAGGCTTGACGAGTATTCCAGAATATTAACGTATATGGTGCGGCGGGAGGGACTTGAAAGCTCACGTCTCTCAGCATACGCCCCTAAAACGCACGTGTCAACATCCATATTTTTACACACAATCTTCTATATCCATCTCTCAATGGGGCCGACACTTTTTTATCCCAACCAATTTGATTGGAATATCTTTTATTCGCATTGAGGATTAACAATTGCTTTATATATCTGATATATCTAGCTTTTATTAATTTTCTTTTAACTCGCATCTAATATCTTAAGCTGACTACCAATTATTAGCCTTACCTTTAGTAACGATCTCATTTAAAAAATGATCTAAGAACTTCTTTTAAGAACTAATTTAGAAGAACAATCGCAACGTATTAAATCCCTTTATATCGGCATTTATTAATAAACTTCTTCTTAAACTTCTTCTTAATAATTCTACTTTGAATTCTTTAGAAGAACCCAAGCCGACTTATGATCTGATCCAATGTTTTTAATGGTTCCATCACGCTTGGCCATATAGTAAAGCAGATTGATGATTTTCTTGCGCTTTTGTGCTTCGGTTAGTACATCAGACAGTTTATCCATGAGCAGTTTATCAATATCCCGGCGATTGGCAGTTCCAAACTTATTTAAAAACTCAATTATCATATCCTTATAATGTGCATCATCAAAAGCCCGATTCTTAATGTAATCCGATTTGCTATCAGTAAGGGATGCAATTTGGGCAGAAACATATATTTTCGATTTAGCGCCTTCAATAAGTCCTTGCGAACGAAGTTTACGAACATCCTGCAGTTCTAAAGGAATCCCCTTCTGTACCTTATCAAGGTCTATTACCGTCTTAAGATCCAGATCTGGCCGTTTAATAAGCAAACGGGTGTAGTTTTCATTAATGATTTTGCCTAGAATCCCGACCTTAACCCGATTTGGTTCATTCAGATCATAATCAGGTAAAGGAAAATAACGCAGGCGTTGCAGGTTAAACATCTTTTTAATCCCGCTACCAATAATATCAATAATCAATCATCTTATAAAAGTTACCCCATTCAATACCAGTATTTGAAAATCTACATTGCCCTCTGTAAAAACCTTCATCATTAGTTGAGCCAATCCTATATTTAAAGCAATTATTAAACTCTAAGACACCAATATCATCTTCATCAACATCATCGTGAATAAACGCATTTAAGTAAAAAGAGAGTAATAGATTTGAAGTAACTTCTTCTATTTCAATTTTGGGGGCAGGAGCATTTGGCTCTGCATCCCATCCATTATTTTGTTTTATAAATTCCATCATGCAGCTCCTCAATGCCAAAATATCCATCCTAAGCAGGATGTATTTTAAGATGTAAGTATAACAAGAAAAAAGATAAGAATAAATCCTATTAGAATAGCCAAAATCTTAAACCTATTCTTGAATCTTGGGTCTGAAATAAATAATAAATATTCTTCAATAAATTCATCATCTTGGTGCTTAGCCATAAATTTATTTCTACCTTTATAAAAAAGCAAAACTAATCGAATCCAATTGAAATCATCATTACCAAATCCAACAGTCCTATTTAAGCCGCTTTTGAGCCATGCTCCAATTTTGGGATAGTGGTCAGATATATATCTAATATATTTAATACCAGAATTATAATTTATGTAAATACAAACAGGCGTTAATATTAACAGTAAAAAAACAACATAGATAAATACTGAATAATCCATCATTGATATCTCCTAGTAGTGAGTTTATAGTCCTATATAATCCACATTTACCCCATACTTAAAATTTGGATATATGGAAAGATTGCTAACCATAAATTATTCTACAAAGTCCACTTCAACAACGGAATATTAAAAGCCGTATCCAATATTAGAAATACAATAAATATAGCAACTAAAACTACTGTAAATTTGACAGCTCTTCTACGACCATCCCAAAAATAATCTTTGCCTTCCTGTATAACCCTCTTAATAATAACTACAATACCTCCAATTTCAAAAATTAAAAATATAATTATTGCTATTGGTACATGTTCCGTTATAAAGAAGTAAGTGATATAGGGTAAAAAAGCTGCAACAAATAATGCACTACCTAATAAACCAATGTTTTTTACTAGACCATCGTCTGTATGAGAAGAAACTCTTTGTTGTTTCCATTTAACTGCAATGGAGATAAAAATTGCAATTAACGCTGCACATGCAAACACTCCTGTAAAAACGATATAAGTATATGGGGCATTCATTTTTAACAAAACAATAATTAATCCCGCTGTGATTAGGCAAACACTTATTAAAGTTACTATAGCATCAATTAATATCTTTAAAACATTCATAAAGGAACTCCTATTAAGCAACCGCTTTTGGAAAATTATAGCATAGAATTCTTAATTGCAATCGGCAAATAACATATTTATGGAATTTATGGATATAGAACATATTAAAGGAGCAGGTTCAACGCCTGCTCCTGATTGATTTAATACACTTATTAGCAAGTAAAAATGGCTGAAATGGCTCTGTTATAGCCGAAAGGGGTATGGGAAGGGGTTAATGTCAATATAAATTGCTCAAAGATTATTTAATGCTTAAATATCCCCTCTACTGGGCTAAATTTTTTATGCATTTGCTGAAGGTCAGAACCCCATAAATCCACATAAAGTCGCACCATCTCCAATGAAGAATGACCCAGAAGCTTTTGCAGGCTTAGTAAATCTCCGCCTCTAAAAATATACAATTTAGCGCAGGTGTGGCGAAATGTGTGAGGTGATACCCTAACTTGGTTTAATCCTGCTGTTTCACCGTATTTTTGTAATCGCTGTTGAATAGTCCTTCGTTTCAGAATATCACCTAAATCAGATACCCAAAGAAGGTTATGTGACATCTGCCCCCGCAATCTAATATATCTCATTAAATACTGTTTTGTAGTTGACTGAAAGAACACTTCTCTTTCCTTTGCACCTTTCCCAAAAACCAGAATCTTATTGCTTTTAAAGTCAACATCCTCAACCTTCATATTCTCCAGTTCAATTAATCTGACTCCAGTATCCAAAAGTACAAGCATAATCGTATAATCTCGATATCCAACAAAAGAAGTTTTGTCTGGCTGGCTAAAGAGTCGCCTTAGTTCATCATCTTCGAAAGGCCTAATTATCACTTTTGGGGTTTTGAGCTTTTCTCCATTTGTAGGCATTCCATCAACAATTCCCTCATAATTTAGAAATGAAAATAGCTGTTTCATGCTTCTGATTCGATGATTAATAGTAGTTGGAGAAAGTTTACATTCACGTTTCCAGTGAAGAATACACTGCTTGAAATGTCCTTCCCTAATTTTGGCTGGTTCTGTTGGTAGGTTTAACTCTGCAAGAGTCTGTTTGACATAGTGCAGGTTCTCTTTATGCCAACGCATTGTGTGGTAGGATAGGTTTTTTAGTTCCATTTCGTCCAAGAATAGATTTACGCAGTAATCAAAATCATTTCCTCCTTTTACAAGAGGCGGTAGAACCAAAACCTCATCATCGATTATTTTTCCTCTTCTTTTTGTCATCCCATATACCTCCCAATTAATTATAAGAAGAGGATACATACGTTTTTACTGCATACGTCTGTTGCGTACGCAAACAAAAAAAGCTTCTGCGTATTTACGAAAACGTAAATCTACAAAAGCCCTAATTTAAGCTATTTATGGTGCGGCGGGAGGGACTTGAACCCTCACGCCTCTCAGCATACGCCCCTCAAACGTACGTGTCTGCCGGTTCCACCACCGCCGCATCCGGTCAGGTTTAAAGAGTGTCCGAACCTGACAAAGGAAATTATACAACAGACGACTCTTCCATGTCAATCAATCTGCATTAAGCATTAAACTGTTCTCCTGCCGGAATACCACGGTTTGACAACTTTTGTATTTTATTTTTATGCGCTTTTATCCTCGTTGGTTTTTTCAGTGGTGGGTTTGAGCAGTTCCACCTGATACCAGTCGATCATTTCCATCCGGTCGAGTTTCAAATTGCGTACATCCTTGCTGATCAGTTTCTCGGCTTTCTTTTGAAACAGCCACAGACACGGCGCATCGTCAATGATTATAGCTTCGGCGCGGCGCAGCAATTGTAGCCGGGCTTGCGGGTCTTCAAATTGTTTACGGGAATTATCCAGGATCTTATCCACCTGGGGGTTTTGATACCCGCAGAAGTTGGTCATGCCGATCTGGGAACTGTGGAAAAGACTGTACAAATAGCTATCGGCATCAGGATAGTCGGCTGCCCAGCCCAGCCGGAAAAAACTGATGGCGCGGCTGTTGACCTGCTTTTTGTAATACTCCCAACCCTGCTGTTGGGTTTGCACCCTGATACCAAACTCGGCCAGTTGGCGGGCTACCTCGCCTGCTACCTGAGCATGGCCGGGATCGTCGTTGTAGGTCAGGGTCAGTATCGGCAGTCCCTTCCCTTCCGGGTATCCGGCTTCGGCCAAAAGATGCCGGGCTTTATCTGCATCATAACGGTAACCGCTAATATCTTTATTATAGGCCTCCAGGCCTGTAGGAACGAGTCCTTTGGCGGGGAGATAAGCATTGCCCTGCATCTGTTTGATGATCTGTTCCCGATTGATAGCATAGTTGAGGGCACGGCGCAGCAAATAACTGTTGGCATACGGATCGCGGTTCATATTAAAGCCCAGACAATAAATCTCCAAAACCGGCTTTTCGATCAGCAATCCTTTATAATCCTTACTTTGACGGACATTGGCCATTTCCGCCGGTGAAATGTTATCCAGCAGATCAAGCTTGCCCTCCTTATATGCTTTGAACGCGGTATCATCGTCGGAGAAGATGGTCACATTCAGAGCGGATACATGCGGCTGACCGCGATAGTAGTGATCATTGCGCAAAAGCTGCAGGGTTGTAGCGCTTTTTTCTTTCAGCATGTATGGTCCGGTCCCGGCTGGCGGCGTCAGCCCCGACTCCAGGTCCATTACCCAGAAAACAGGATTGCTAAGCGAGGCCATAAAAGCTGCATGGGGCTGACTGAGGTTAATTTTCAGGCTGTGTTTGTCGAGCACCTGAATGCCTGTGATCTCCATGGCCTTGCCGTTTATCTTTTCTTTACTGCCGGCAATGGGAAGATACAGACAGGTATTGTTCCAGTCCGCAGAGGTGGCGATGTTATATTCAAAGGAATCTTTTACGTCCTGGGCGGTTAGTTTCTTGCCGTTGCTGAATTTTACATCTTTGCGCAGCTCGATCGTTATTGATTTGCCGTCGGGGCTGTATTTCCATTTTCGGGCCAGAAGAGGCTGCACACTTTGTTTGGATTCATCATAGTACACCAGGCCTTCATAAATCGCGGACGCCACCAACTTTTGGCTGTGATTCTGGATGCTGGCCGGTTCCAGTTTTTCCACCGGTTCGCTCAGGCCGATATTAAACGGACGGGTACTGAGACTGTTGGTGTAGATGGCTTTTTGCATAAGTGATCCTCCGGCGGCCGCCAAAGCCAGAGTCAGGATGACCAGAGCCAAGGCTCGGGCATTAAATTGGCGCATACTTTGTCCCTCCTTTTTATCCATGGGACATTCTATGCCCTCACCCGGACTGCTATGACTGCTTTTGCTATGATGAATCGGGACAAAAAAATAACCGGACGCGCCGGTTATCAAATTTCTTCTATTTATATATGGCCTGATAGGCTTCATAGTTTTTCAGCACATTTTTCAAATACTGCCGGGTTTCCGGGAAAGGTATCTGGTCAATATCTTTCGGATCTCCGTTCCAGGTCCCTCCCACCAACCATTCCTGCACTTTGCCGCGGCCGGCATTGTAACTGGCAACTGTCAGAGGTACATTGCCCTTGAACTCCTGCATCAAACTGTGCAGGTACCAGCATCCAAAACTTATATTTACTTCGGGCTGGTGCAGGTCTTCCAGTTTGAAATCTTCGATTCCGTTCTGCTCCGCGATCCAGTACGCCGTTTCGGGCATGATCTGCATCAGGCCTTTGGCCCCGACGGCAGATTCTGCAGTGTTCTGGTATTTGCTCTCTGCCCTGATGATGGCAAATACGAGATACGGATCAACATCGTGCTCTCCTGCTTCGCTGAAAACCAGTTCCTGATGTGGCAACGGATAAAATATCGTGATCCATTTTGGGAAGCTCAGCACGACAACCAGAAACAGCAGTATCGATACCCAAAGTATAGTAGAAAATCGGCTTCGTCCTTTTGGCACCAAACAAGCCCCCCATGATTTGATCTTTTATATCATATTTTTTGGCGCTCCAAAATAGCATTGAAATATTTGGTGGCAGAGTTTATTGTTTCCTGTATGCTGCCGCAATTGTTAATTACCACGTCAGCCCGGTGGGCTTTTTCATCCAGGGGAATCTGACTTTCAATACGCCGCTTGGCTTCCTCCAGAGTGTAGTGATTGCGATCCATCAGGCGCTTGAGCTGGGTCTCATAATCCACCCAAACCACCCAGACCTCGTCACACATACGGTCCATGAAGGTTTCATACAGCAAGGGCACTTCAAATACCAGGATCGCATTGGGGTTGGCGGCCTTGATATTTCGGTAGTCTTCTTTAAACGATTCCATGATGCGCGGATGAGTGATTTGATTAAGCCGGCTTAACTGATCAGGATTTCCAAATACCATTTCCCCCAATTTGTCACGGTTGATCGTTTCATCCGGGTTGAGGATATCCTTACCGAAAGCAGCAACCATATCACTCCACGCTGGTTTATGAGGTTCGCTGACGCTATGAGCAGTTTCGTCAGCATCAATAATGTAGGCACCCAATTGTTTGAGCGTCTTTGAAACAGTACTCTTGCCGCTGGCTATTCCGCCGGTAAGACCAATAACTTTCATCGTCAGCATCACCATCTTTTACACATATTCAATAATTGCCACCGTTATAAATATCAAACCTGTCAGGAACGGAGCCAGGCTTTGCCAACGTTCATTCTGCATCCTCCGGCCCACTCTGATCCCCGTATTTACTAAGATAAATTTTACCATACCAACACTGATTGCTGTAAAGAAAATATTCATTCCGGCCAAAGCGAGTCCCGCCCCGGCTCCCAGCGCATCCATCGCCAGGGCCAGACCCAGGAAAAATGCTTCCCGCGGGCTGATTTCTCCGGAGCTGTCAAAATCGGCAGTGACCGGTTTTTTTAGTATCTGTATGATTATGCCCAAAGAATTAACATTCAATGTTAACAAGGGATCCTGCTCGGACTGCTGCAGATTCATAATTTTTTGCCGGCCGGCCTGAAGCAAAAAATACATTCCGATCATCAGGATCATGACTGAACCAACCGTCGTGGCCTGATGCGGAGAAATAAATAGGCTCAGGGCTTTTCCCAGCACCATGGAAACACTAACCGCCAACGCCGAAGACAATGCGATAACCAGCAGGGAAATGACAGGGATCTTTATGTTTCTGATGCCATAGGCTACGCCTACCATCAGTCCGTCTCCGCTCACTGCCAGCGAAAACAATATAATTGCCAGGAATTCCACCTTGCCACTCCATTCATATATTAAATATATCCATACTATATGAATGTTGCTTACAAGGTGTGAATGAACAGCCGAGATGTTTCTATTTCTGGCAATGCTCGCAGTAGTGGCTGCTGCGTCCGCCGATGATGGCTTTTTTTAATGTCTGTCCGCATCTTTTGCAGGGGCAGTCGGTTTTTCCGTAAACCTGCAATAGCTCCTGAAATTCTCCGCTCTTATTGTATCCATCCCTAAAATCACGAAAGGTAGTGCCACGCTGGTTAATACTAGCCTGCAAAACCTTGACGATGGCCTTGCGCAGGCGCTTGATCTCCGCCGGTCGCAACGACCCGGCCGGGCGATGCGGACGGATGCGGGCATCAAATAAAGCTTCGTCGGCGTAAATATTTCCTATCCCGGCGACGCAGTGTTGGTTTAACAGCAAGGTCTTGATGGCAACTTTACGATCCCGGCAGATCTCCTGCAGATAGCTGTCCGTAAATTCCGGGGACAGTGGCTCCCTGCCCATCCGGCAGAATATACATTCCGGATCATTCAAGAATCTTACTCCGCCAAAACGCCGCGGGTCCAGATAAATTAGTTTGTACCCATTATCCAGGGAAATGATCATATGCACATGGGGGGCACTGATTTCCGCATTTTCATTCTGCATATAGAAACGTCCCGTCATCCCCAGATGTACCACCAGCGTGTAGCCCGGCTCCAGCTCCATGATCAGATATTTGCCCCGTCTTCTGATCTCACGGATATGCTGTCCAATCACGCTTGCCGGCTCATAATCCTGCGCCTTGATGATGTCTGTTCTCCGAAATTCGATATCCTTGATGACCGCCCCGACGTTTGCCAGCAGACTGCGTCTGATTGTTTCCACTTCGGGTAATTCGGGCATGCTTAGACCTCCCGGCTTTTTTGGGCAGCCAGTTCACGCTGATACGCTTTCCAGCCCGGACACCATTTGGTGTGCCACCGCCACAAACGGGCTTTTAAAGTGTGGGGATTTTCTTCAGCTTTCTTGCGCATCGGACAGGTTGCACATTTTGATTCCATCATATTGCCTCCTTCAGTGATTTTACTCCCAGGACTGCATTTCATACCAGTTGGTGCCCACTTTCATACTTACGAGCAGCGGCACCTTAAGAGTAAAGGCGCTTTCCATGCAGCTTCTGACGATTTCGGCGGTTTCCTCCAGCTCGTCGCGCGGCACTTCCAGCAGCAGTTCATCATGGACCTGTAACAGCAGACGGCTTTTCAGGTTATGATGCGTAAGCATTTCATCCACCTTGATCATGGCCAGTTTGATGATATCGGCGGAAGTTCCCTGGATGGGCGTATTCAGCGCCATTCTCCGGGCAAAGGACTGCACCATTTTATTTTTGGCGCGCAGATCCGGCAAGTAACGTCTCCGCCCCAGCGCCGTTTCCACATAACCGTTTTTGATACCGAAATCAACTACATCCTGCATATATTGCTTTACGCCTGGATAGGAGTCGAGATATTCTTCTATATAACGTCCGGCCTCTTTGCGGGAGACCCCGGTATCCCTGGCCAGGCCGAAATCGCTGATACCGTAAATAATGCCAAAATTAACTGCTTTGGCGCGCCGGCGCAGGCTTTCGTCCACTCTTTCCAGCGGAACTTTGAAAATCTCCGCAGCCGTGCGAGTGTGAATATCGATCCCTCTTTGGAAGGTATCGATCAGCGTCTCATCGCTGCTGATATGCGCCAGGCAACGTAAATCGATCTGGGAATAATCAGCTGTAAACAGCAGCGTTTCTTTGGAACCGGCCACAAAAGCTTTGCGTATACGGCGGCCGGCTTCCATTCTGATCGGGATGTTCTGCAGATTGGGCTCCACACTGGAAAGACGCCCGGTAGCGGTCAGCGCCTGTTTGAATATGGTATGCACCCGTCCGCTTTCAGAATGGATCAAACCCTGCAGTGCATCAGCATAGGTCGATTTCAACTTACTGAGCTGGCGGTAGTCGATAATATAAGGTATTATCTCATGCTGATCTAGCAGGTTTTCCAGCACTTCCTGTCCGGTTGAATAGCCACTTTTGGTTTTCTTGCCCCCGGGCAGACCCAGATCTTCAAACAGAACCTGCGCCAGTTGTTTGGGGGAATTTATATTGAATTTCACCCCGGCCAGTGCATAGATCCGGTCTTCATCCCGATCCAGTCCCATACTCAGTTCTTCTGAGATCTGCGCCAAAACCCGCTTTTCCACTTTTATGCCGGCAAACTCCATCCTGGCCAGAATTTCTGACAACGGCATTTCCATGTCATACAGCAGACAGCGCAGTTCATCGGTCAATTCCTCTTCCATCTTATGATAGAGAGGAATGATCAGCGCAACCTGGTCAGCCAGACTCAAGCCATTCGTGTCCAGCTTTAAATGATGATGGGCGATGATTTCAACCAGCGTCTCTCCCTGGAAGGACGGATCAAGTACATAGCTGAGCAACAGACTGTCGCCTTTTATCCCGCGCAGGTTTATCCCCGAGCGCAGCAGGAAAACCTGAGCAAACTTGGCATTGTGAAAATATTTGGGGCACTGCGGATCTTCCAGCATCTCCCGCAGCCAATCGAGTGCCGCGCTATTCTGCAGATCCAGCCAGATCAGTTCATTGCCGGCAGCCAAATATATTTTTACTCCCTGCGCCCACATCGGATGGTGATAGCTGGTTTCAATATGTACGGCTAGCTCCTGTCTGTCCGTCAAACGGGACAAAAATTCATTGACTTCCGCGGCGGTTGTTAATTCCCGAACGGTCAGATCCGGATTTATTTCCTCCATTCCTGGTAATTGTTGTTCATCATTTTCCGACTTGCTTTGCTCCAACGATGCCAACAGTCCCTTGAATTCCAGTTTTTTATATAGCACGCTGAGCTCAGCCCGTTGTATTTCCCTGACCGGGAAATCATCGATGGATGCATCAATTTCAACATCCCGTTTGATCGTGGCCAGTTCACGGCTCAGGTAAGCCAGATCCTGATATGTAAGCAGGTTTTCTTTCAGTTTTTTACCGCTGATTTCATCGATATGTTCATAAAGGTTTTCCAGACTGTTGTATTCTTTAACCAGCTTGATGGCGGTTTTACTGCCGACGCCCGGCACTCCGGGGATATTGTCGGAGCTGTCACCCATCAGGGCTTTTATTTCAATCATTTGCTCCGGCGGCACTTCCCATTTCTCAACCACGGCCTTTGGATCATAAACGTACATATCCGTGATCCCTTTTTTGCTCATATATACTTTGGTATGTTCGCTAACCAACTGCAGAGCGTCTCCGTCTCCGGTCAGGATAATCGTTTCCATACCCGCATCTTCGGCCTGCTTGCTCAATGTCCCGATCAGATCATCGGCCTCAAAACCCTGCATTTCCACATAACTGACATTCATGGCGGTAAGAACCTCGCGCAGGAGTTGAAACTGCCCGACCAGTTCATCCGGTGTCTCGCCCCGGTTGGCTTTATATTCACTGTAGGCTTCATTACGGAACGTTTTTCTGTCCATATCGAAGGCAACCACAATATGTGAAGGTTGTACTTCTGCACTCACCCGGTTGAACATGGTCAGAAAACCATATACCCCGTTGGTATAGATCCCTTCCCTGGTATGCAACAGGGGCAAAGCATAAAAAGCCTTGAAAAGAAGACTGTTCCCATCTATCAGCAGCAGAGTATTTTCCTTCATAGCCAACCTCCAGCAAAATATTTTCTCAGAAAAATCAAATGGGCAGAAATTATATTCCTGCCCATTATTATAGCTTATATTGATTTATTTATTTAGTATTAGGAATCAGTCTTTTCCCAGCAGGCGAACTTCTATGGTTACAGAATCGACCGCTTTGTCAATGCGCTCCTGTTTCGCCTGCAAATCCTGTTTTTGTTTCAGCAAATTCTGCAACTGGGTCTGCTGCTCATCACTCAGGCTGGCGCTGCTTTGCAGCTTCTGGATGTTTTCATCCAGGTTGGCCAATGCTTTTTGATTCTCCGTATAGGCCTCTGTATAAGTAACGCTATTCTGCAGCGGTGCTTCCACTCCTACCCCGCCAAGTTCGCTCAGCAACGCGCTGGCTTTGTCTTTGGGAACCTGCATGGTTACCACTTTCACATTCTCAGTAGTGGCTGCCATAACATTGGCAGATTTAACGCTGATCTGTGCTCCGCTGGCATAAGCCAACTGCATGACATCCTGCATGGATTTATCCATATCATCGACCTGAATCTTGGCGGTATAATTCTGTTCCACTTTTTCCTGCAAAGCCACCTGCACAGGTTTTGTGATCGTGGGAGCAATACCTGTATTATTGCCTGGCTTTGTTGTACCGGGTGTTTCGTTACCGGTCTGCCCAGCAGGATTTGTAATCTGATCGCCGTTTTCAGTCTGTACCTTTTCGGTATGTTTATTGATCCAATCCTGCAGTATCTTATTGTTGTCAACAACCGCAATGTGAGGCCGGTTGTCTTTGTTCATCCAATCCTGCAGTGAAGCCACCATCGCTCCGTAAGGCAAATAGCTGCTGGTGAAAATACCGGCGCTTATAGCCAGTCCTGCGACAGTCGCGGCTATCCAACCGGTACGTTTGGGAACGCCCAGCGGGCTTCCAGGGAATATTTTTATCTTTTCATGGCCGATACGGTTATGGAGGCTTTCTCCAAAATTGATCGGAAGCTGAGGAGTATCAAGATTTTTGAGCATAGCACAAATACGGCCCATCTCCTCCAGTTTGTGCGCACAAAGTTCACACTCCCCAAGATGTTCCGCGATAGCTTCGTTTTCCACATCGTTGGTCATTTTATCCAGGTATGGAGAAAATAACGTTTGCATTTGCTCACAATTCATGGTACTACCTCCTCGTTCTTTTAGACGAGGCTCTAATTTAAAAGTTCCCGCTCGGTTAATTTTTTTTGCAGAATAATACGGGCCCTGCTTATCCTTGATTTTACGGTTCCGATGGAGCAATCCAGCACTGATGCTATCTCCTCGTAACTTAAATCCATAACATCTCTGAGCACAATGACAGTTTTATGCTCAGGTTTCATTTCATCCAAAAGCAGCTGAATATTTTGGGAAAATTCTTTTTTCTCATATATTACATCTGCAGCGAGAGACTGGTCGGATATTTCCCTTTCTATTTCAGCGCCATCAAGTGTTGCCAATGGTTCATCCAAGGAGATAGGTGCAATTTTGCGCTTGCGGCGGCGCAGCTCGTCCAGACAGACATTGGTGGTGATGCGGTATATCCAGGTCCCAAAACTAGCGTCTCCCTTAAAAGAGCGCAGGGAACGATAGGCTTTTATAAAAGCCTCCTGCGCCATATCGTTGGCGTCATCTTCATTGCCCATATATCTGTAAGCCAGCATATATACTTTATTTTGATATGTTTTAACCAGTTCCTCAAAAGCGTATGTATCCCCGTGCAGGGTTCGTTTTACCAGTTCTTGATCCGAATTCATCGATTACTCCTTTGGCCAGCCTCACTCCAGTCAGCATAATCAAAAGCTGACCAGACTAGCCCCAAAATGCAAATGCGTTCTAGGTATTGGTTATTATTCTAGGTGCTTAAATAATATTCCTTTAAATTTTGCCCGTCCCTGCTAATGTAAACTATGTAACGGATGCCATTTTATAGCTGTAAAGGTGCTCTTTTCCCACCCTCGTGGCGAAGGCCTAAATCCTTGACAACCAAGATGGCAAACCTTATAATAATTCTTGCGTCCGCACAAAACAAATATTTAGCCAGAGTGTCGGAATTGGCAGACGAGCGCGACTCAAAATCGTGTGCCGCGAGGCGTGTGGGTTCGAGTCCCACCTCTGGCACCATCAGAAAAACAGGGCTTTTGAAAGCCCTTTATTTTTTTCTGAGGTTTTATTATACCATATGTATAAAGAGAAGATTTGCTTCGGTCTGAATAAACACAGGTCTATTGTAAGAAAGTTTCATGAAGAATTGATGAAGAGGCTCCGGTCTTGCCTGGAGAATTAATAAATCCGTTTTCTTGCCTTGCTGCAGGAAAACGGATTTTTCGTCTTCTTTTTCCGAATTTTCAAACATAAATATTATAGCACTTCCAGGTATTTATTTACATTCTTGTTATGTCAGCCCATTATGGTAACTTTTATTTAAAAAGGGGGTATCTTTGTATGGCAGCACCTGGTTCCAGAAATCCGCTTGAAACGATCACCAGCCTCGCCCAAACACAGATGATGTCTTTGGGCTCGGAGTTGGAATATCAGGCCGCAGCACAGCCTGATCATCCCGTTCTTATCTTTGAAGAACGGATCATCACGTATGGAGAGTTAAATGCTCTGGCCAACCGCTATGCAAATTATTTCGCTTCCCTGGGGCTGAAGAAGGGAGATGTCGCTGCCCTTTTGATGGAAAACCGGCCGGAATTCCTTGCCTGCGCCACCGGTTTGAGCAAGTTGGGCGTCATCGTTTCGCTTATTAATAACGGGGTGCGCAAGGAAGTCCTGTCGCACGCGCTCAATATCTGCGATGCAAAAATATTAGTGGTCGGACATGAACTCCTGGACGCCTTTATCGAAATCAGAGAGCAGGTTCATCTGAAAGAGCCCGCAATCATTTTGGCAGAAAAAGAAGGGCTGGAAATTACCCTGCCGGATGGTATCAATGACTTAAAACCGCTGTTGGAGGAAGCGTCGGATTTAAATCCTCCTACTACGGGTACAGTCTCCTCTGATGACGTAATCGTTTATATTTATACATCGGGTACGACCGGGCTTCCCAAAGCCTGTGCGGTGACGCAGAAACGCTGGTTGGTGCTGGGCAATATGTCTGTTATATTCGCCCAAATGACTCCGGAAACCGTACAATATATGGTACTGCCACTTTATCATAACAGCGGTTTTGATATCGGGTATTCAAGTTTGATGGTCTCGGGCAGCACTATGGTGTTGCGCAGGAA
>Ga0209340_1001452_pt1 | contig 16893 bp, 14 predicted proteins | sample EPASupsiteSAE323_FD_187266 | JGI IMG/M metagenome (GOLD analysis project Ga0209340, IMG submission 187266) | Bioremediated contaminated groundwater from EPA Superfund site, New Mexico - Sample SAE3-23 (SPAdes) (version 2) | ecosystem: Environmental > Aquatic > Deep subsurface > Groundwater >... | reverse complement strand
CATATGCGCCAAAGTGTTTTGCAATCTGTCCTATAAGCAGACCGATTGAACCAAGCCCGATAACAAGGATATTATCTCCCAGTTTAACATTGGCTCTTTTTACTGCTCTATGGCAGCATGCCGCAGGCTCGGTGAATGAAGCCTGAATATCTGTAATAGAATCATGAATTTTAAATACAGTGTTATTTAAGTGTTCTTCCGAGACGAATAAATACTCACAAAAGCCGCCTGGAACTATATTTGATTCTTTAAAGTCACGGCACATGGAGTAATTTTCATTTAAACAGTATTTGCATGTGAAGCAGGGAACGTGATGACCTGCTACAACCCTGTCTCCTGCTTTTAAATCAGGATTGCCGGATTTTATTTCGACAATTTTTCCGACTATTTCGTGCCCAAGAACTGTTCCTGAAGAAGATAACTGATGTTTTATCTTGACAATGTCAGATCCGCAAAGCCCGCACCCGTTAACTTTAATGATGGCGCCTTTGTCTTTGATTACAGGTTTTGCCATTTCTGAAAGTTTTATTTTATCAGGTTGAATATAAACAGCCGCTTTCACGATTATTTCTCCGAAAATTACTTTTCTTAGCACAACTAATTTTACTTTGAAAAAAGTTTATTTAAAACTGTCAGAAATTATCTGCTGTATTGTATTTAATAATTTCCCAAAGCTTTTTCTCTGAAGTGCTGAAATTCCAACAGGATTTGGGACCTTTTGGTACAAATCGTTCAATATTTCTTCATCTTTTATAAGATCAATTTTGTTGACAACAGTAATAGTCGGCTTATCAGAAGCTTCTAGCTCGGTTAGAATTTCATAAACCGTATCTATATGTTCACTGCAATTAGGATGAACAGGATCAATAACGTGAAGAATTATATCTGCTTCAGTTACTTCTTCAAGAGTTGCCCTGAAAGCAGCAACAAGGGAAGTCGGAAGTCTTTGTATAAAACCTACAGTATCTGTTAAAAGTATTGTTGATAAATTAGGAAGTTTAATTTTCCTTGTAGTCGGATCAAGTGTTGCAAATAATTTGTTTTCTACAAGAACATTTGAATCTGACAGGGCATTTATGAGGGTTGATTTGCCTACATTTGTATATCCTACAATTGCCGCAACAGGTATATTATTTGCTTGTCTTTGTTTTCGTTCATTATTTCTCTGAGCTTTAATATCATCGACAGCTTTTTCAAGAAGTCCTATCCTATCCCTGATTCTTCTTCTATCTACTTCAAGCTTTGTTTCGCCGGGGCCTCTTGTTGCAATGCCGCCGCCTGTTCCTCCTCCGCCCTGTCTGCTAAGAGCAAGACCTGTTCCTATAAGTCTTGGAAATAAATATTTTAACTGGGCAAGTTCAACCTGAAGCTTTCCTTCCTTTGTTTTTGCCCTTTGCGCAAAAATATCAAGGATAAGTTCGGTTCTATCTATTGTTTTTACTCCAATTGTTTCTTCCAGATTTTTTTGCTGTCTGGGAGAAAGTTCGGAATCAATAATGACCAGATTGGCTGCTTTTTCCTGAACAAGCAAGGCAATATCCTTTACTTTTCCGCTGCCTATATATGTTCCTGAATCAGGCGAAGATCTCTTTTGAATTACTTTATCAATAACTTCAGCTCCTGCTGTAGTTGTTAACTGTTCAAGTTCAAATAGAGATTCTTCTGTCTGAAAATTACTCAGGTCAGATGTTTGTAAACTGACCAGAATAGCTCTTTCTTTGTCATTTGAAGTTATCAAATCAGACTGCGATGAAAAATTCTGTTCTATTTCTTCCAGATGTCTTAAAAAATCTTCATTACCTGCTTTTCTGACAGTTGTCGGCTCAGTTATTTTCCATAGATTCCCTTTGTCGTCTTTTAATGGTGAAAGAAAGGCAACCTGAATAGAATCAGCAAATTTGGGATTTTCACCGAATTTTTTACTGAAAGTTCCGTTAGTATTAACACCTATTGCCGCCATCGCATCAAGCCTGATATCCATTAAAGCAGTAAGATCTGCTTTGCTTAGTTCGAATGTGCCATTAGGATGAGTGTGTATGCATCTTAACCCGCATAAGCGTGCCCTGCCTTCTCTGACATTTTTGAATTTAGGCAACTGCACCATTTGCGCATCGCCGATAGTAACATTTATTATTTGCCCGCGCCTATTTATAATAATTGCAACTTCTTTGTTAATTTCAAGACTGATTTCTGATATTGCTTCAGCCAGTTCAATATTAATAATCTGGTTTGCCGGAACTTTCTTTCTGTATATTTTTTCAAGTTTTGAAATTTGATTTTTCTTTAAGCCGAGTAATTTGCCGTGAACTTTAATAGTCCAATCCTCCAAATAACAATATCTTTTAATTTATTATTTCAATCTTATTTTAACATTTTTAGAAGTTATTTAGCTAATAGAATTAATATATATAATAAATGGGCATGTAAATGCCCATTTATTAATCTTTAGAGCTTATCTTCTTGCCCTTGCCTTTCTGAGAAGGGTAGGATGTTTATATATTTCTGAACCCCAGGCTTGTCTTGCAACCATATCTGACATAAGACATTTTAATTCTGGTATTAAATTTTCAAAGTATTTTCTCGGATTTATTGCAAATTTTTCTTTTGCTTCCTGTTCAAGTTTTTCAATTTCTTCTTTTAAAGAGGGATTACTACGTACTATAGCTTCAATTTTCTTAGCGTGATTTTCAATAAATGTCTGACATGCCCCTTTATAAATGGGATTCCATTCAGATTTTGAAGTTTCCAGATCTGCTAAATAACCTTTATAATCATACATCATAGAAATATGTTTTCTCGCATCTTCAATAGGGTTATAACTTATCCCGCCTTCACTTTCGCCGAAAGATACATTTTTGTTGCTCAAGGGATTTTTATTAATTGATGTTTTTCCTGTCTGCATAGCATAAACATTAATCGGACTTACTAGCATATTGATTTCCTTTCCTATTTTTCAACTTTGTATATAAATTAACATAAAAATTTTAATGTATTTAATAAAATATTTTCTAACTTTACATAAATTTAATTTTAGTTAATACTTTTACTAAGCACAGAGGATTTATTATGAACAAGGAAAAGACACTTGAGGTAGTTAAATCTCTTCAGGAAACAGTTGAACAGATGAGAATAGATGATCTGGAAGAATCTCCTGAATTGGCTTTGGAAACTTTTCAGTGTTACTGTTGCGGGCTGGAAAAAGAAAAAGCAGGTTCAATGATCTACGGAGAATACTTATTGTGTAATGATTGTGTACTCATAGCTGAAACAAGTTTTGCACTGGGCAAGATTTCAAATATTGAAGAATTGATAAACTCGATGGAAGATAAGCGACTTGAAGCCGAATGCAATTTGTTGATTAAAGAACAGAAAAATCAAGATAATGAAAATAACTAATTCCCTGCCTTAAAACGGGGAATTTTTTTATAAAAAACTTGACGAAATACCAAAATTGTTATATTTTCTATCCTTAATAATCAAAAATAATAATCGGAGGAAATAAAAATGGAAATTCAATCAGGAATAGATGAAAAATTATCCCTAAAAGAAGGGATTACTTTTGATGATGTACTTCTTGTTCCTCAGGAATCGAATGTTCTTCCAAAAGATGTTCGTTTAAATTCAAAGTTAACCAATTCAATAAACTTAAATATACCCATTTTAAGCGCTGCAATGGATACAGTTACTGAATCAAGACTTGCTATTGCTATTGCAAGAGAGGGCGGCATCGGTATTATTCATAAAAATATGACAATTGAAGAGCAGGCTCTTGAAGTTGATATAGTTAAAAAATCTGAAAGCGGAATGATTGTTAATCCTATAACAATGAACCCTGAACAAAAAATTTATGAAGCACTTGAAATAATGAACAGATACAGAATTTCAGGAGTTCCGATAACTAAAAATAATAAACTGGTTGGAATTTTAACCAATCGTGATCTCAGGTTTGAAACAAACTTAAACCAAAAAATTGAAGACCTGATGACAAAGGATAATCTTGTTACAACACCTGTTGGTACTACTCTTGAAGAATCCAAAAAACTTCTTCATAAAAACAGGATAGAAAAACTCCTTGTAGTCAATGATGATTACGAATTAAAAGGGTTGATTACTATTAAAGATATTGAAAAAGCAATAAAATATCCTAGTTCCTGTAAGGATGAAAGAGGCAGATTAAGAGTAGGCGCTGCAATAGGAGTTACTTCTGACAGAGATGAAAGAATACAGGCCTTGCTTAATGTAGGGGTTGATGTTATCAGCATAGATACTGCCCATGGTCATTCAAGAAATGTTATTGAGTCAATAAAGGAAGTAAAGAAAACATTTCCGAATATACAGGTTATTGCCGGTAATATTGCAACAGCAGAAGCAGCGGAAGCTCTTATCAGAGCCGGTGCAGATTCAATTAAAGTTGGAATAGGGCCGGGTTCTATATGTACCACAAGAATTGTTGCTGGAATTGGTGTTCCTCAGATTACTGCAATAATGGATTGCTGCAAGATTGCAAGAAAATATGATATCCCAGTTATAGCTGACGGAGGAATTAAATACTCGGGAGATATAGTTAAAGCTCTTGCAACAGGGGCTCATTCGATAATGATCGGAAGCCTCTTTGCAGGAACAGAGGAAAGTCCGGGAGAAACTATACTTTATCAGGGAAGAACTTATAAATTATATCGTGGAATGGGATCTATTGGAGCTATGAAGCAGGGCAGCAAAGATAGATACTTCCAGAGTGATATTGATAATGATATGAAACTTGTTCCTGAAGGAATAGAAGGTAAAGTTCCATACAGAGGTACAGTTTCATCAAGCATTTATCAGCTATTAGGCGGATTAAGATCCGGCATGGGCTATATAGGAGCAGCAAATCTTGATGAATTAAGACAAAAAGCAAAATTTGTAAAGATATCACACGCAGGTTTAAAAGAAAGCCATGTCCATGATGTAATAATTACAAAAGAAGCACCTAATTACAGAGTTGAGTAAGTGCTACAAATGAATACAATCTAATGAGTGAGGAAATATAAGTGCAGCAGGTTAATAATATTGATAAAATACTGATTCTTGATTTTGGATCACAGTATACACAGCTTATAGCAAGAAGAATCAGAGAACAAAATGTCTATTGCGAGATACATCCGTTTAATTATAGTCTGGATAGGATTAAAGATTTTAATGCAAAAGGAATAATTCTTTCAGGAAGTCCTTCCAGCGTCAATGATGATGAGGCTCCAATTTGCAGTGAAAAGATTTTTGATCTTAATATTCCTATACTTGGAATATGTTATGGAATGCAGTTAACCTCACATTTATTAGGCGGTAAAGTCGTAAAATCAAACAAAAGAGAATTTGGAAGAGCTGGCTTATCTGTTTTAAATCAGGTAGGACTATTTGACGGATTTGGTATTTCTCAGGAATTTGATGTATGGATGAGCCATGGCGACAAGGTTGATGCTATTCCATCAGGTTTTGTCCAGATCGCTTCAAGTGATAATACTTCTTTTGCGGCTATAGCTAATTTTGAAAAGAGTATTTACGGTGTTCAATTCCATCCTGAAGTTGTTCATACCAAAAATGGCAGTAAAATTCTTGGAAATTTCCTGTTTTCTGTATGTAAATGTTGTGCAAACTGGGATATGAAAAATTTTATTGATACTCAGGTTCAGGAAATAAGAAAAAAAGTTGGTGACAAAAATATAATATGCGGCCTTTCGGGAGGAGTGGATTCTTCTGTTGCTGCTGTACTTCTGCATAAAGCTGTTGGGAATCAGCTTAAATGTATTTTCGTAAATAACGGTGTTTTAAGAGAAAATGAAGCCGAAAAAGTAGTCAAAATATTCAGAGACAATTTTAAAATTGAGCTTATTTATGTAGATGCTGAAGAAAGATTTCTCAATGTTTTAAAAGATATTGAAGATCCTGAAAAAAAACGTAAGGCTATCGGATTTGAGTTTATAAAAATATTTGAAGAAGAAGCTAAAAAAATAGATAATGTTGAATTTCTGGCGCAGGGAACTTTGTATCCTGATGTAATCGAGAGTGTATCCTTTAAAGGTCCTTCTGCTGTAATAAAAAGTCATCATAATGTAGGTGGATTGCCTGAAAAAATGAATCTTAAACTTGTTGAACCTTTCAGGGAGCTTTTTAAGGACGAAGTCAGGCTTGTCGGAAAAGAACTGGGTGTTCCAGATGAAATAGTCAACAGACAGCCATTCCCAGGTCCAGGTCTTGCTATAAGAATTATAGGCGATATTACAAAAGAGAGACTGGATGTTCTTAGAAAAGCAGATACAATCGTTGTCGAAGAAATCAAGAAGGCAGGACTTTATAATAAAGTCTGGCAGTCTTTTGCCGTTTTATTACCTGTTAAATCAGTCGGAGTAATGGGCGATGAAAGAACTTATGAAAACGTGGTTGCGCTTAGAATAGTAGAAAGTCTCGATGGAATGACAGCTGACTGGGTTCCTGTACCTTATGAGTTATTGGGAATAATATCAAACCGTATTATAAATGAGGTAAGAGGTATAAACAGAGTTGTTTATGATATTTCCTCCAAACCGCCAAGCACAATTGAATGGGAATAATAATCCAATATCTTTAATATACCTGTTATTTATAAGTTTAAGTTATTAAAGATATTATTTTGAGAAAAGATGTTATTATAGATTTCAGTCCAGAGGCAGTATATAAATTAATGGTATACGAAATTGGCTGATAACTTAAATGAGTCTATTAAAAAGCTGAAGTTGTTTGATGCTGTGACGATAGTTGCTGGTTCAATGATAGGTTCCGGTATATTTATTGTTTCTTCTGACATAGCAAGACAGGTAAATTCGTCAGGGTTACTGCTCATTGTCTGGTTAGTCGCAGGAATTTTAACTATACTGGGTGCATTATGCTATGGAGAATATGCTGCGTGCTGGCCTCAGGCTGGTGGTCAGTACGTATATCTCAGAAAAGTATGGGGAGAACCGATAGGATTTCTCTGGGGATGGACTTCTTTTCTAGTGATTCAGACAGGTACAATCGCTGCTGTTGCAGCCGCTTTTTCCAAATTTCTGGGAATACTCTTTCCGTTTGTCAGCTCAACTCACTATTTAATAAATTCTCATTATTTTTCTCTTTCTTATCAGCAAATTGCAGCTATATTACTAATTATTGCTGCAACGTGCATAAATCTTGCAGGAATTAAAATTGGTTCGATCATACAAAATGTTTTTACTGTAACCAAGGTTGTATCCCTGTTAGGGTTAGTATTATGCGGAGTTTATTGGGGGTTGAATTCTCATAATTTCGATTTTTCAGGTATTTTAACCTTACCTGTACTTGATATGAATCTGGTATCTATAATGGCTGTAGCAATGGTTGGTGCGCTCTTTTCATCTGATGCGTGGAATAATGTAACATTTATTGCAGGTGAAATAGAAAAAGCGGAAAAAAATCTTCCTCTTGCTCTGATAATTGGTACTGGATTAGTCATAATACTATATTTATTAACTAATATAGCTTATCTTGCTGTTTTGCCGTTCAGTGCAATTCAGCATCCTTCCCATGATATAATCGGAGCAGCATTTATGGGATCAATATTTGGGGTATACGGTAAGAAAATAATTTCAATAATAATAATAATTTCTGTTATAGGCTGTATAAATGGCATGATACTTGCAGGAGCAAGGGTTTTCTATGCTATGGCAAAAGACGGTATTTTCTTTAAAAAATTATCAAAACTTGGAAGTAAATCGGGAGTACCTGAAAATTCTCTGATACTTCAAGGAATCTGGGCATCAATACTTGTTTTAAGTGGAACATACTCACAACTTCTTGATTACGTTATATTTGCAGCTTTAATCTTTTATGTAATGACAATAGGTGGACTGTTTATTTTTAGAAAAAAATATCCTGATATTCCAAGACCGTATAAAATTATGGGATATCCTTATATTCCTTTAATTTACTGCATTATTGCCTCATTTATTGCAATAAATATATTAATTTCCAAGCCTTTCTACGCATGGGCAGGATTAATTATAGTTATGGCAGGTATTCCGGTTTATCTTTTCTGGAAAAGAACAGGTAATATCGACATTGAATCTGAGATTACAGCAGAAGAATAAGATAACAGTTGATAGGTAGAAATGCCTACCTTATGAAATCTTATAAAATCCTATTTCAAGCAAATCTTCAATTTTACCTGATTCTATAATTCTAGAAATCAGGGTATATAAATCATCTAATTGTTTATTAGGCAGACATTCAAAGTGATTCAGCTCTTGAGGAAGCTTTAAGTCGCTTGTCTGATTTACATTAGCAAAATTATTATTCAATTCAACAAATTCATTATAGTTTTTAAGGATTTCAATTATAGAAACAGGCACTCTTGCAGGCTTTCTGAGAAAATATTTGCAGTCTCTATCAAATTGCTCGATATATTTAAGCATAAATTTTGTTTCAACAGCGCAATCAATTTCTTTAAGTTCTTCTTCTGTTAAATCTTTTGTATTGTTGCCTGTAATTTCTTTCGGGTTGTCCTTAAATCTGTAATGAATAAAGCCTCCCCATAAAATACAACCCAGATAAAAGGCAGTACATTTTTTTATAAGATCTATGATTGTCGGTTCTATCAAACTCAACTTGAATTTTTTTTGATGATTAGCTTTTAACTGTGAATATTCCTGCGTAACATAGGTAATATTTTCAAAAAACGAAAACGAATATTGGGAATAGCCCGGATCAAACGGTACACCTTTTTCAAACTTATCCATATATTTATTCCTTTATAAGTCTTTAATCCAGTGTAATATAATGCAAGTTTTTAAGAAAGTTTTTACAAGTTAATAAATAGTATAACTGTTAAAATTATCTGTTCATTTAATTTAAGTCTGTACTATATAGGTTAAAATATTGATAAATGACTATCAGGGAGAGGGGTTTTTACGATGAGTAAAAGAAGAATGCTAAATCGGGATTATTATAAGCTGGATGCAAAATATATGTTAAAAACTACAGAGCTTGACCAATCAAGATCAATCTCCAGAATTAAAAAAGTTCAGCGTAAACGAGGCCAGATTTAATACTGACTTGCTAATAATTAAATTTTTAAAGCTGTTCACTCTAATGAAAATATAAGATATAATTTTATTAGTAAATCTGGTATTTTGCAGAATTTTAATTCATAAAGGAGTTTGATATGGCAAAAGATAAGGGATCTAGAGAAGTTAAAAAACCAAAACAAAATAAACCAAAAAAGAGCAAGGAAACCACCTCAGAATTTAGCAAAATTCAAGAGAAAAAATAGTAGAGATATTTAAATAGCAGAAAAATCCCTGGAATACAGTTAATTATATTCCGGGGATTTTAGTATGCTAAAGGATAAAGGTTAATTGAGTAAAAGCAAGCTTTCTTGTTTTTGCCGTTGTACAGGAAATTGATTCAAATGATTTTTGTTAAGTTTTCTTAATTTTTTAAAGCTATTTTATAAAAACTATTTTTTTTAAATTAATTGATTTTTATATTATTTTTTTTACTATTTTCATAATTGTTTAATAAATAAACGAAATATTGGTTTAAAAATTAAATATTTTAAAAACTATTTTTGCATGAATTCATTTTTTTCTAATTTTCTGAAAGTTAATCCTACTCTTGACTTTTTCTGCCGAAGGTCTAAAATACTTTGAATACGTAAGAGATCATGTAATCTAATTATACTCTGAGCCAATAACGGTCGACTATATAGAATATAGTCAGTTTTGGGTTGGGTATTGAAAGGACGGAAGTTATGCTTGCATTTTTTTCAGGAACAAAGGCTTATGTAGAGAGCCATATTACTTCTTCAAAAACAAGGCCAAGAAGCCTGTTAAAATTACCAGGAATATTATTAGTAATAACCTTTATCAGTTATCTGGGAATTTTAGTAATGCAGCATACAGATGTTACTACTGCAAATATGGCGACTGTTACTTCCAAAATTGATACAGGAGATACAGCCTGGCTGCTAATTTCCACAGCATTGGTTATGATAATGACTCCTGGACTTGGATTTTTCTATGGTGGTATGGTTAGAAGAAAAAATGTCCTTGGTACTGTTATGCAGAGTTTCATAACTCTTTGTGTTATCTCGATATGGTGGGTTTTAATTGGATATAGTCTTTCTTTTGGCCCTGATATCGGGCATGTAATAGGAAGCTTTGCATGGGCAGGCTTAAATAATGTCGGACTGGATCCATATCCTGCATATGCAGCAACAGTTCCGCATCAGTCTTTTATGATATTTCAGATGATGTTTGCAGTCATTACGCCAGCTTTAATAACAGGCGCATTTGCAGAGAGATTTAAATTCAGTACTTTCTTAATATTTTTGCTTCTCTGGGCAACTATTGTTTATGCTCCACTTGCACATAGCGTTTGGGCAGTAGATGGATGGTTAAGAAATATGGGTGCACTTGATTTTGCGGGAGGACTTGTTGTTCATATAGGTTCAGGGGCTTCTGCTTTAGCTGCTGCTGTTATGGTAGGTAAAAGAAGAGGTTATAAAAAAGATCAAATGCTGCCGCATAACCTTGTATTAACCCTTCTTGGCGCATCTTTACTATGGTTTGGATGGTTTGGTTTTAATGCAGGCAGCGCTCTGGTGTCAGGTTCACTTGCAACATCAGCTTTTGTTGTAACACAAATTTCAACAGCAGCAGCTACTTTATCCTGGATTATTACTGAATGGGTACATAGAGATAAGCCAACTGTTCTTGGTGCTGCATCAGGTGCTGTTGCAGGTTTAGTTGCAATCACTCCGGCATCAGGGTTTGTTGGTCCTATAGCCGCGATTATTATAGGACTTTTTGCAGGAGCCGTATGCTACATTGCGGTTAATCTTAAAAGTAAATTTGGTTATGATGATTCACTTGATGCTGTTGGTATTCATGGTGTAGGTGGAGCATTAGGAGCTATTGCTACAGGCCTATTTGCTACAAAATTAATCAACTCAGCCGGAAATAATGGCTTGTTTTATGGAAATGCTTCACTCATTGGTATTCAGGTTGTTAGTGTTATTGCAGCAATTTCTTACTGTTTTATAATGACTTTGATTATTTTAAAAATACTGGATATTACTTTAGGGTTGAGGGTTAGTGATGATAACGAAGCTGAAGGGATTGATCTTAGCCAGCATGGGGAAAGAAGTTATAGTTTTTAAGCGGTAGCGTTTAAAAGGGAAACGATGAGTTTCCATTTTAAAAAGCTTGTTCCAGTGGTGATTGAGATTCTGTAACTTGTTCATCTACATTATATAAATTAAGAATTAAATGAGGAAATTATGAAAAAAATAGAAGCAATAATCAAACCTGCAAAGCTTGATGATGTTATATATGCACTTAATCAGATTGGAATCCTTGGAATGACAGTTACTGAAGTTAAGGGTTTTGGCAGACAATTGGGGCATGTAGAAGTATACAGATCAGATGAATATATTGTATCTTTCCAGCCTAAAGTTAAATTGGAGCTGGTTGTACCTGCTGAAATGCTGGAAAAAGTGGTTTCTATTATTCGAGAAGTTGCAAATACAGGTAAAATTGGTGATGGAAAAATATTTATCTGTCCGATTGAAGAAGTAATAAGAATAAGAACAGGCGAAAAAGGTAATGCCGCTATATAAGATCAATTATTACCAATTATAGTGAAGAAAATATTTTAAGGGACTGAATTATTCTTGGACCGGGTCGATTTAGAATATTTTTCTGTTGCTCAGTTAAAACAACATATTTGCTTTTTATATATGGAGACAGATAATTTGCAGTTTCTTTATCGTAAACGTATACAATATCCGGATGTTTTGAAATAACATATTCCTGGTTTACCTTAATATATGAACCTTTTATTGAAGCTGTTATACTGTCCTGTCCTGATTTTTTTATCAAATCGCCGATAAAAGTGTCCGAGCCTATTGTAATCAGAGGTTCACCTTGTACTACGTAGAAAATTTTTTTTCTTTTTTTAACAGGTTTAAGTTTGTTTTGCTCATTTTTTAACGCTTTTACAAGATGTTCACTTTTAGATTTGCGTCCTGTGATTTTTCCTATAGTTAAAATATTTGTATAAACATCATCAATATTTCTTGAAGGGAAATAATAAACTTGTATACCAATGTTTTTCAGATCATCAATAAGAATTTTATGATTTTCTACTGCAAAAATTATTTCAGGTTTTAGTTTTATAATTGCTTCTTTGTTTATAAAAATTGCATCACCGACTTGAGGCTTTTTCTTTGCATCTTCAGGATAATCTGACCACATAGTTACTGCCAGTAAATTATTTTGGGCATTAATTGCATATATAACTTCTGTAATAGAAGGTGCAAGCGATATATATGTTCCCTTATGAGGAGTATATTTGTATCCTGACAGGAAAAATGATACCAGTAATATAAAAATGCTAAATATTAGGCTGGATGTATATGTTTTCATCAATTTCTACCATTTTGAAATCAAAATTATACGCATCTGAAAGATTTTTAGGGATTAAAACTTCGTCTCTGGTTCCACTTATTGTATAGCCTTTTCTTGATACAACTATGAAATGATCTCCGTATCTGGCTGCAAGATTTATATCATGTACTACTGCAGCAACGGATATATTTTTATTAACAAGATTTTTTATTATTTCAAGGATTAAAATCTCGTTTAATATGTCAAGATTGGCGGAAGGCTCATCAAGAATTATAAAATCCGCTCCAGAAAGGATACATAGAGCTATATTTGCTAGCTGTAGCTCGCCTGCACTTAATTGGTTAAGATATGAGTCAATTTTGTTCTCCAGATTAAGCTTATCGAGAATATCATGTATATTGTTCTTTTCACATACAGATAATTGCCACTTCCATTTTGACTGGAAAAAAACCGATGAAAGGTAATCATAAAGAGTAATTCCTTCAGGGAAATATGCCCTCTGTGGAATGAGTATAGTCTTTTTGAAAGTATTAGTAATACAGCCGTCAGAAAGTTTTGCTGAACCTGCAAATACGTTAATTAAAGATGTTTTGCCTGCGCCATTAGGTCCTATTATTATGGATAGTTGATTATCAGGAATATTCAGATTCATGTTACTGATAAGGATATTATTATCAAAGGCAATTTGGCCATTTTTAATATCAATCATACTAACTGTTTTCCCCTGACTATTATGCACATGACAAAAATCGGAGCTCCAATTATTGACAGTATGAGACCTAAAGGCAGTTCCATCGGATATGTAATTGTTCTTGCCAGATAATCAGAGAATAAAATTAAGCTTGAACCAATGAGAATATTGGCAAAAAACAGCCATCTGAAATCGAAACCGAATAAAAGTCTTGAAATATGTGGAACAATTATTCCTATAAAACCCAGAATCCCTGCTGCACAGACACTAACAGATGCAAGAATAGAGGATAGAACTACTATAAAAATATTATATTTGTTTGTGTTTTGGCTAAGGGCTGAAACCATATTATTGTCCAGTCTTAAAAAATTAAGTTTTGGTATTATATAAATGCATAAAATCAAGCAGATTCCGAACATAATTAATAAAGGTTTAAATATATTAAGTTTGTTAGTTAGATTACCCGCTAAAATCATCATCATGGAGTGAGTTTTATCAACATTTGTCAGCATTAGCAGGGATATTAACGAACTTGTAAAGATATTTATAGACAAACCGGTTAATATCAGCTTAACCATAGAGAATTTGTTTAATCCTGCAAATCCTAAAACAATCAGGGAGGACAGCATAGCACCCATGAAACTTGCTAAAGGATAGTAAGCAGGAGAAATATCGTACAATATTACCATTATTAAAGCTAATCCAGCTCCTGACGAAACACCTGTTATATAAGGCTCTGCCAGAGGATTTTTTGTCGTCGTTTGCATGAATAAACCTGCAAGTGCCAGACAGGATCCTGCTACGATTGCATTAAAACATCTGGGAAGTCTTAAATACTCTAATATGAATGTATTATCTGTACTTTTACCAGAAATATAATTTATTAAATCAGTTAAATTTAATATTGTATGTCCGAAAAATACTGAAAAATATATACATAGCCCAAATATTATCAGACAGGCCAGCATTATTAGTTGTTTAGAGTGTTTACTCATATTTTTCCTTTTGAAAAATTAACGGACAAAACCTTTTTTAAAATGGGCTTTTAGCTATTTTATTAAAATCCTGTCTGTTAACTGTCTCTTTTTTGAAGTCGGGAAGGTTATATTTAAAAGATATTCCGACCAGGAATCTAATTCCAGGACTTCTGTAATTAGGATACAGTTCGTATCTATCGTTTAAAATATTATTCATCTGTCCCCATGCTACAATACTACTCCCATCTTTAAATTTAAACAACCTTAATGTTAAACCAAGCGCAGTATCGCAAAATCCTTTTAATTGTTGGCTGCCGGCTATTCTGCTTGATGAAGTTACTGTTCTGGTATATACGCTATATTTTTGACTGGTAGGTGCATATTCAACAAGAAAATTCCATCTGTTGCTTGGTATTGCAGCAAGAACATTATTATTTCCGTCTCTTGCATTGGTGTATGTATAATTGGCTCTTGCCGTTAAGCCTTTTACAAGAGTCAGTTTTGTACCAACTTCAATTCCGTCAGATTTTGCCTGATTAAGGTTTAAATATCTATTATTTGCAGGAACTAAAGCCCACCATGAATCAAAAGCATTAGGGTCATATGCAATTTTATCCTTAACATCATAGTTAAAATAACTAAAGTCAAAATTCAGCCTGTCATTACTAAAACTTTGCTCAAATCCAATGTCTCCGCCTTTTAATTTTTCAGGTTTCAGTCCGCTGCTTACAATTGGATAGCCCATGGCAAATCCTGCCTGCTGGTATGGGGTAGGATAATTTACTGCAACACCGTATGAACTTCTGATTTTCGAGTAAGAATTTTTGAAAAAAGGTGTAGGCAATACTATTGCACCTGAAACGTTTGGAGTTCCATATGTACCCCAAGGAGATGAGGTTATACGAGTACCGCTTTTAAGAATGATAGTATCCTTGTAATTAATGGTATTATTTATAAAAGAGTCATTGGTTGTATATTCTAATTTTTTTGCTATTATTTGCTGGGGAATAAAAGCGAAAGTAGCACTATCCCATACATTTGTTTCGTAATCTCTTGCATTAAAATCATTGTGTTCCATAGAATATCCAAATGATAGTGTATCCCAATTTTTATATTTTAAATTATGCTGGGTTGTAAATAGAAATCTGGTATTTGCTGTCGTAAAATATGAATCGCTTCCGCCTGCTGTGTCAGCAGGGTTGACACTGGCATCTCTGTAGTTGTAAAGGCCGAATTTAAGGTCACCGTCGTACCATTTTACAGGAGCAAAAGACAGGCTGACATTTTCAAAAATATCTTTATGTCTGCCGTATGAATTATTATCAAATGAATTCCAGCCCACTCCCAGTTCTTTTCTGGATCCAATGTATCTGAATGTATTTCTCAGCTCTGCTTTGCCGGCAAATAAACGTTTACCGATATTTGATAATACTGACAAATTACCGTAGTCATCGCGATAAACCTTGTCATTAAATCCTTTCATTCCGCCGTTTGTATCAAGCCTGGTTAATCCGAAGAAATAATCGTAAGATTCATTACCACCGGAAATAGAAGTGTCTTCCTGAAATGTTGAATAAGTTCCAAAGGACTGGTCATATTCGATTTTAGTAGGTCCTTGTCCCTGTCTTGTGAACATGCTGATAAGACCGCCCTGTGATCTATTACCATGGACTGTACCCTGAGGGCCTTTTACTACTTCAACCCTTTCTACACCTGATTTCAGCAAATTATTCAAAAACGGACTTGAAAAACTCGGGTCATCAATTCTCATACCATCAAGAGTAACACTTACAGTGCTTATACCTCTTATGGAAGCACTGGTCATGCCTCCGACAGAGCCCTGATCCTGTAATGTTATACCTGAATACTGTTTTAATGTATCAGCTATATTTGGTGATTTATTTCTTTGTATATCCTTTAGTGTTATAACTTCCACACTGGCAGGGGAAATTTTAACACTTTCGGCATAATTATCAAGGCTGTAAATCTGTTTATCATCAACTTGCCCGAATTGAAGGCTATGTGAAGATTCTTCCTTGTTTGTATTTTCTTCTGTCTTTTTATTTTTTTCCTGTTTTAAATCTTTTTCCTGTTTTTCTACTTTACCCCGTTCCATCTTAATTAATTTAATGTTGTTATCATCCTGAGATTTTGCATTATCTGCTGCAAATGCAGGTTGAAAACATAGCGTGCATATAGCTGCAACTATAACAATCTTTTTCAAAATTTAATCCTCTCTCTGATTTTTTGAATACCAAATAGCCCTATTTGTTAGGGAGATTTTTTATATTTTTCTTTGAAATCTGTTCAGTTAATTTTCGTAAAAACAAAAATAACCGAAAAACATCATAATGTTTCGGTTATGTTGGATCTTTCATAAAGGTATCTCCTTTCTTGTGTTACGCAAGAGTTAGATAAGATTAACATAATGGTATCCTGGCTAGGGATTTAAAATCCTTACAGTTGCGGCACAGCCTCAGATTTTCACTGAGTTTCCCATAAATGTTAATGATAATTATTACTATTTTCATGATTATAAACATATTTAAATTAAAATTCAACCCTAAATCAAAATTGTATTAATAAAAATTAAAAAATTATTAAAAGATACCTCGTGAAAATTCATGAAGGTTTAAGGTTTATGGTTTTTTGCTTATTAATAAAATTGCTTGATTTATTTCTAAACCAGTCATAAAATAACACTGGAAGAACATTTTCTTGATTTAAATTAGAAAATATTTATTAGAGGAGAAGGATTATGTCAAAGATTAAATTTATTTTAACCGGC
>Ga0209340_1001451_pt1 | contig 16911 bp, 11 predicted proteins | sample EPASupsiteSAE323_FD_187266 | JGI IMG/M metagenome (GOLD analysis project Ga0209340, IMG submission 187266) | Bioremediated contaminated groundwater from EPA Superfund site, New Mexico - Sample SAE3-23 (SPAdes) (version 2) | ecosystem: Environmental > Aquatic > Deep subsurface > Groundwater >... | reverse complement strand
TCTTGAGAAATTTAGGGTAGAAAAGTTTTTGACAGATAGTGAAAATGAAAATCTTGAAAAAATTAAAGATTTGATAAATTTTTATACTGCGGAATTGGAAATTTTAAGAATTAATAAATTGAATTTTTCGGATAGGAAAGTTTTGGAAAATGATGGAATTTTTCCAGAAGATCAGCCATTTTTTACGGTGAAAATTTTGAAAAAATTAAAGATTTTCAGAGTTGTCATTTTCAAACTCGCTCTTTCCAAACTAAAACGGGCATTTTTCTAGCTTTGTTGGAATTAAACGTCCTCAAAACCCCTAAAACCCCCTAAAATTTCTTGTGAAAATTTACCATTTTAGCGGCCTTCTTTGATAGCGTTAACCAATTCTTTGACAGTTGGTATAAAATTTCCTTGGTAAAACGGATCTTCTGCAAACCGGTAAATATTAGTCCCAGCAAAAAGTAGATTATCATCCAGGGAGCCATTATGGCCGATACTTTGAAGGGTTTTTTGTATGCAAAACGATCGAGGATCCGGCTTTTTCCCAGTAGTTTCGTTTTTCTGGCACCAGTTACTGAACCTGCAAACGCTCAAACAGCCTACACAATTGGCTTGATCTTCGTGGATTTGTCTCGCAGTCGCTGTAGTCTCGAAAACGATGGTATTATCTGGGGTTTTGAGAATTTCGGAAAATCCTTCTTGGATCCAGCTTTCTGCGCGGGGTTTGTCTTCAGGTTTGATGTAGATTTTGCGGCTACGGGGGCCGTATTCCAGGAATTGGCTGAAAATTTCGCTTTCCGTTTCTGAAAATTCAATCTGGCGTTTGCTACGTTGGTCTAAGTTGGCAAGAAATTTGTTATAGACTCCGGAGGAATAGAAGCCAGTTGGGCTAAATTTGTTCAAAAAAACATCGCCTTTTTTTAGTTCGAAAATACGTTTTTTCCAGGCGTCAGAAATCGGGCTTTCTTGGGTAATAAGCGGTCTGGTACCGAACTGAAATGCCACTTTTCCGATTGTCGAGTTGTCAATATATTTTTCCCACTCGCGCAAATTCCAAACTCCGCCTGCGATTATAATTGCGGTTTCTTGCAGCCCAAAACTGTCCATTGTTGACCGAAGTTCGACAATTCTTTCGTACGGATTCTGCGGTTCTAGCGGGTTTTCGTGCGAACTTAAGCCATTGTGCCCTCCTGCGATCCATGGATCTTCATAGACAACAGCGCCAAGAAATTCTTTGAAATTTTTATATGTACGTTTCCAAAGGACGCCAAAAGCGCGAGCGGACGAAACGATTGGGAAGTAAAAAATCCCGTATTTTGCGCAAATTTCCGCCAATTTATAAGGCATTCCAGCCCCGCAAGTGATCCCGTCTATGAGCTTACTGGCGCTTTTTAAGGTCTCTTCCAGCACGATTTCGCATCCGCCCATCTCCCATAGTACATTCATATTTATGAACCCCTTAGGAGCCTTGGAACGGGCTATTTCGGCATGTTTTACGCAGCCTTTGATGGATTGCTCGATGAGTTCTGCTTGCCGTTCTCGTCTGGTTTTTCCTTCAAATTTGTATGGAATATAATCGCCATTTTCGTTGTAAAAATCAGGATTTGTGCCGGAAAAAGTGCCAATTCCGCCTTCTAAAGCCCAAGCTCCGGCCGTAATTCCCGTAGAAATATTAATTCCTTTTCCGCCTTCGACAATTGGTAAAATTTCTTTCGATCCTATCATGATTGGTGGCAATTTGAACATGGTTTCATTATACATTACGCCCGTTTTTAATGATAGTTAAATGGAATTTGATGTTTTCTTGTCCGGGTGGGTTGCAGTGAAGTATGATGGTTTCATTGAGGATTTTATGGAGAATTTAGGCGTTGATAGGAAGCGAGCCGATGGCCTGCGTTTGGTGAAAATTAATTCGGATTTTTTCGGGGAAAAATATTGGGAATTTACAAATTTTCGCGCTAGTTATGGGGTGGTTGGAATTTTCCCGAGTGTTTCCCAAAAACGGGATTGGTTGGCTAAAAATGGTCTTGGAACTTTGGAAAAAGCTGATAATTTGGCTAAAATGGCCGAAAAAGCCAGTTCTCAAGCTGATTTTGATCTAAATGGAAAGAAAATTTTGCTTTTTTTGGATCGTCGCTATCATAAACAGGCCGAAAATGGCGGGTTTGAGTATGTTCCAATACAATTTTTGCCTATAAATGGAGTTATTTTGGATCCTTGGGAATGGACGATTGCGGAATATGATTTTTGGAAGTTTGAGAATGTGCGCTTAATATCGGAGTTTAAAGGGTATTTAAATGATCAAGAAACCGTTGATTCGCTTTCTTTTGACGAAAAGCTTAAGTATGAAAAATGGTCACTAGAAAAGGATTTTAATATGGAAAGAGGGGCGTTTTTTATACCGAATTTGAATGCTCCGAGTCTTGGCGCTGTCCTTTTTGATGGGAAAATACGAAATTTATCTGAGATTTTGGAAGAGGATTTGGCCTTTGAAGTTAGTAAAGTCGGCCTGGATGGCGGGGAAAATGAGGATTTGAAAAAGGTTAAGAATGATGGAGAAGAGGGTTTTGACAACCAGGAAAAATCGCTAAAGTTGGCTAAAATGGCCGAGATTGTGAGTTTATCGCAAAGGTTAACGCCGAATAAAGAGGCGAAATCATTAGCAAATTGGCCAGATTCAAGCAAAATGGCCGAAATTTTGGGTAAAGTTTTTTTCGATCCGTTTCAAACTCCGCTATTTTTCAGGGATTTTTTGAATTTGTCCAACCGGGCGGAGGATATAGTACGAATTTCTGAGGCTATTTTGGCCGATTTTTCTGGATATGTTGAATTTTCGAAGCTAGATGCGGCTGCGTGGATGCGTTGGTGGCAGGTCCTAGAGCAAAATTGGCCAGGTTGGACGGAGGTTGAGGCTAGCGAAAAGTTAACGGAAATTAAGCACGAAATTTTTGGTGAATTTTATTTTGCAGCTGATAAAACTCGGCCATTTAAGCCAAAATTTAAGCATGATTTTAATGGAAATTTTAAACTTGCTTTCGAAAATATTGTCTGTAATAATGCCGCTTCGGCGCAGATACACGCTCATGCAAGTGAGTCAAAACTTCGGCCTGGGATTTTGCTTGTGGATTCTGGTAGTAATTTTGGAGGATTTATTTCCGATGTGACCCGCGTTTTTGCGCTATTTTGGCCGACTTTAGAAGGTTTTGCCATGGAAAAAAAGGAAGAAAATTCAGATTTTGAAAAAGATTTTTGCCTAAAAAAAACTGAAATTTGCCTAAAAAAAACGGAGAAAAATTACGAGAATTTTGAAGAAAAAATTACTAAAGAAATCGAGGAAAAAAATTACGAAAATTTTGGGCAAAATCAAGAAAAATCTGGGGAAAAAAATTATCAAAAAATTGAAATTAGTCAAAAAATCAAGGAAAATTATACAAAAGTTTTAAAGGCGTATATGTTGCTAGCGACGGCCAAAATGGCGGAGAATGACGTTGTCGGCAAGTTGGATATTTTAGCAAGAAAAAGTCTTGGCGATTTTGGGCATGCAACTGGTCATGGAGTCGGTTCCAAACATGTACATGCTCACCCGACCGTTCGAGCGGATAATGATGAAAATTTCAAGGAAAATACGCTTTTTGCTCTTGAGCCGGGGATTTATTTTGATTCTGGTCCGGAAATTTTTGGAATTCGTTTGGAAAGTCAGTTTTTGGTACGTAAAATCCCAGAATCTACGCTGTCGTCCGTAAAAGAGCTAAAATCTGCTAAAATGGCGGAGTTTATTGTGCCGTCTGCCAATGATACAACCAATGATCCAAACATGACCAAAAATGTGGCTAAAATGGCAGGTTCTACGGAGCTACCCGAGAGCGATCCAAACGCGGCTAAAATGGCCGATAAATACGAGCTTGAGCAAATCAATTTCATTCCGTTCGATTATAATTTAATTTTACCTGAATTGTTAACTTTTGAAGAAAAAATATGGCTTAGCAATTTCCATAAAATATGCTACAAAGAGTTAGTAGGACTCGTAGATTTGGAATTCTTGACCAAAAAGACGAGGGATTTTATAAAAATGGGTAGTTTGGGAGATCTGGGCTGCTAAGAAGGAAGGGTGAGGGATTAGATGATTAAGATCACTAATATATTTAAAAGTATTTATAAAAAGATAATTCCTAGTTTAAATGCGAAAAAATTGCGTGAATTTTGGAAGATTGTACACAAAATAGATGCTTTGGAGCCGAAATATAGCCAATTGAGCGATTCTGAATTACAGGCTAAAACTGTCGAATTTCGTAAACGTTTGGAAAATGGCGAGACTTTGGACGATTTGTTGATAGAAGCTTTTGCAACTGTACGTGAAACTTCGCGCCGGGTTCTTGGTAAATTTCACTTTCAGGAACAGCTTTTGGGCGGGATTTCTTTGCATAAAGGCATGATGGCGGAAATGAAGACCGGTGAAGGTAAGACTTTGGTCGCTGCGCTTCCTTCGTATTTGAACGCTCTGACTGGTAAGGGCGTCCATGTGGTGACGGTTAATGACTATTTGGCAAAAAGAGACGCGGATGAAATTGGGCAAATCCATCGGTTTTTGGGGCTTTCGACAGGTTGTATACTCGAGACTTTGGACGATGTTCAGCGGAAGCGGGTTTATGCTTGCGATGTTGTCTATGCGACAAATAACCAACTTGGATTTGACTATTTGCGAGATAATATGAAATATGAAAAGTTAAAGGTTTGTCAGCGCGGGCTAAACTACGCCATTATAGACGAGGCCGATAGCGTGCTCATAGACGAAGCCCGGACGCCTTTGATCATTTCTGGTCCATCGGATCGTACTAGTGACGCTTGTGCTTGGATAGCTGAGATCATAGAGCATATGCAGCCAGAAGATTACGAAAAAGATGAGAAAATGCGGACTGCAACGCTGACTGAGGTCGGAATTGAGAAGTTAGAAGGGTTGCTACGTCTGGAAGGCATGCTTGCTGAAGGTGGGAGTTTGTATGAGGTTGACAACATAGAAATGGTCCACGGAATTAACCAAGCTTTGCGGGCGAAGACTCTTTATAAGCGCGATATTGACTATATGGTAAAAGATGGTAAGGTTCTCATTATTGACGAATTTACTGGCAGAATTTTGGACGGTCGGCGTTATTCGGATGGGCTGCACCAGGCTATTGAAGCTAAGGAACGGGTCGAAATTCAGATGGAAAACCAGACTATGGCTTCGATCACTTTCCAAAAGTATTTTGCCCTTTATAATCGGATCTCTGGAATGAGCGGTACTTGTATTGGCGAAAGCGAGGAATTTAAGGAAATTTACAAAGTTGAAACGATCGCGATCCCGACCCACATGCCAATGATACGTAAGGATATGGATGATGAAATTTACCGGACTTTTGAGGAGAAATTTGACGCGATTTTGGCAGAGATTAAGAAGGCTCAGGAACGTCAGCAGCCGGTTTTGCTTGTTACGGGCAGCATCGAGGCTTCAGATGTGTTTTCTAAGGGTTTTACCGCTCAAGGGTTTAAGCACCAGGTTCTGAACGCGCGCTACCACAAGGAAGAGGCGGAAATTATCTCTGAAGCTGGCGTTCCAGGCGGGATTACGATTGCTACTAACATGGCCGGTCGTGGTACGGACATTCAGCTCGGCGGTAACTTGCAAGGTCGGATCAACAAGCTACGTCTGGAAGGGCTAAGCGAGGCGGAAATTGAGGTGAAAATCCCGCAAATTCGTAGAGAAATTGAGGCAGCCAGGGAAGTGGTTTTGAAAGCTGGCGGATTGTATGTTGTTGGAACTGAGCGCAATGAGAGCCGTAGGGTGGATGATCAGGCTCGTGGCCGTTCAGGGCGGCAAGGCGATCCAGGTCAGTCGAAATTTTTCCTATCTTTGGATGATAGTTTGATACGTATTTTCGGGTCTTCTGATCGATTGGCAAAGTGGCTAGTACGTCTTGGGCTCAAGCACGGGGAGGCCATTACGCATCCTTACATCTCTCGGGCGATTGAGAAGGCGCAGAACTCGGTGGAAGCTCGTAACTTTGACTGGCGTAAAAATGTCTTCAAATATGACCAGGTTTTGGACGAGCAGCGCAGGATGATTTATAAATATCGTAACAAATTCCTAGGTTTGGATGAGTTTGCTGTCGAAGAAGGGTCTGTTGATACCAATCCGTTGGTCGCTCAGTTGCGGATGTTTACCGAGTATAAGCTCGACGAGTTGAAGTCTCTGTTTTTGAACCCGGAAATTGGCTTGGATTTGAAGGATTTGCATCAAGAATGCGTCCGTTTGTTCGGTTTGGATCTGGATTTTGGCCATTCTGAGGATGCTTTTGAGGACATGAAAAAGCAGGTAATGATGAAGTTTGACTCTTTGTCGCTTTTGCACGGTTCGAGTTTAAAAATGATTTTGTTACAAATTTTGGATGATTTGTGGAAAGATCACCTGCATATGCTCGATATTTTGCGACAAAATGTCAATTTGAAGGCCTATGCGCAGAAGGATCCGTTGAACGAGTATAAAAAGGAAGCTTTCTTAATGTTTGAGCGGCTTTTGAACCGTTTTCGGGACGATGTTTTGGCGTTCTTTTTCCATTTGAGCTTGGATCCTGCTCATTCTAGCGATCGTATGACCGGGAACTTTGTGGATATTGACAAACCGGAAACGGATTTTAACTCTTCGGATTTTAACATTGATGAATATTTGAAAAGTCTCGGGGATTTGGCTTCACAGGCTGAGGATAGCGATTCTGATGATGTACCCGATCAAAAAGGTGACGAAAAATCTGACTTGAAATCTGAGTTGGAACTTTTGGAAGAGCGTATTGCGGCTGCTAAGGCTCAAATAGCCCAGTTACAAGAGAGTTTGAAGCAGAATTTAGAGCAAAATTTGGCCAATTATGATATATCTGTCGAATCTGTGGAAGAGAATTTGCCTAACGATGGGAACAAGCGCTCTTCTGTTGGCGAAAATTTACGGCCTTCCGAGGATGAAATTGCTGAAGTTCAGTCCAACGAGCTTCAGTTTGATAATCTTAAAAAAGATCGGAAAATCAATCCAAAATCGGCCAAAAATGCTAAGATTGAGACTTCTGATGGAGTGATTCAGGATTATCACACCGAGTTTGTAGAATCTTTCAAAGTGACCAAAAAGAGCGGTTCTAGACATACTGAGGGAGAGAAAAAAGTTTATGAATTTTCGAAAAATTCTTCTGATTTTGGCAAAAAAGTGACGAAAAAATCTGATTTAGGAGAGAAAAATTCAAAAATTAGGAATGAAAAAAGCGGCGCAAATTCGGATTCTAAGGCGAATTTTGACGAAAAAATGAGTTCTAGTTTTGAAAACAGGCCTAAAAAAAGAGTTTTGAATAATAGAAAAGCTTCCGATCCGTTTGTTTATGGTGAAAAAATGTATGGTGAAAAAAAGTCTCCTAAATTTGTGGCGGCTGGCGCGGAAAAAAGTGAATTTGGTTTGAATTTTGATAAAATGCCTAAAAATAGAGGCGAATTTACAGGGGATTTTGAGAAAAAGACCGAAAAAAATTCCAAAAGTACGACGAAAAAATCTGATTTTGATTTGAAAAAAACTACAGATTCTAAAAAATTTGGTACGGAAAAAAGGGCAGAGACGAAAAAATCTGATCGTTCTGGAAAAAATTTTGAATTTTCTGAGAAAAAAAGTTCAGAATTTAGGAAAAATGATCCAAAAAACACGACAAAAAAATAGATTGACAAATTTTTTACCTATTTTAACTTTTATTAAAATTAATATTTTTCCAGTTTTTTAACCAATTGAAAAGGTATGAAATTTGCCCATTTTAGCCAATTATTTGCTTTTTTTTGAACTCTAATTAAGTGATTTTAGGTGGGAGAATTTTTAGCAAAGCTTAATTTTTGGGCGGTTGGTTTTGCGAATACAATCATTTAATCAACAACGATCGCTTTTAAAAATTCCCAGTTTTTTCCCTAGTTTTTGCGAATTTTGAAAAAATTTGTCTAAGAAAAATTTCCTAAAAATTACTATAATTCGCGATTTTTGTCAAAACTTTTTTGCGTTGTATTTTCGAATTTTCGTCCAAAAAATCTTATACATTTTCAAAAAATTCGCTTTTTTCTTCTGGCAATTTTTTTTGCATAAATTTTCTCCCAGTTTTTGCCTTTAAATTTTCATAAATTACAAAATTTTTGCCATTTTTTTTTGTAATGTTTTTAGTATTTTTATTATAAAAAATCGGCCATTTTAGCGGATTTTAAGCGATTTCTGGGTATTTCGGATTGTTTTCAAAGTGTTCAAAAGTAGGCGTTTTTGTGTCGATTTCCAGAGATTTTACGATTACCTGGTTGTCAAATTTTCCGTGGGTTTTGATTTTTTCGTCTCGAATTTCGGAAATTTGTTCTGCTGAAATTTTGTATAAATGGCAAAAAGCCTCGAGAATTTCATATAAATCCGCCAATTCTTCAATCAGCTTTTTTTCCTGAATTTCAGCGGGAATTGTGTAATTTTGAGATTCCTCAAAAACTTCGGCCGCCTCCTCGGAAATTTTTTTCGCATAATATTTTTTCACGGAATTTTCGTCCAAATTTTCACATAATTTGACTTTTCCGCCTCGATCCAGCATCCTTTGGCAAGTTTTGTCTCTTACCAACTTGTCAAGTTTAAAAATTTTTACCATATTAATATTTTAAACCGTTTTGTTAATTTTGACAATTTTTAATAATTTTACGTAAAAATCGGCCATTTTAGCGGGATTTAAGCGATTTCTGGGTACTTTGGATTATCTTTAAAATATCCCAATTGCGGGTCGTCAGGGTCGGCTATTATATAGTTAATTATTAACGAATCGTCAAAAGTACCTCGATATTCGCTCTTTTCGGCTCTGGCGGCTGTTATTTCTTCGGAAGAAATTTTGTATTTTTTGCAAAATCCATCGAGAATTTCATATAAATCCGCCAATTCTGCCAGCAATTTTTCCTTAGAATTTTCGTTATTTGAAAAAATTTTTTCTGCTTCCTCAAAAACTTCCTGAGCTTCTTCGACAATTTTTAGAGCGTAATATTTTTGAACTGTTTTTTCGTCCAAATTTTCGTGCAAAATTATTTTTGCTCCTTTTTTTTCCAACCTTTGCCCGTTTTTATCTCTGACGAGCTTGTCAAATTTCAGTTTTTGTATCATAGCCGTAGTCTAAACTTTTTGTATATTTTTGTAAAGTTGGCTAAAATTGCGCGTTTTGATAGGGTGAGGTGGTAATTTACTAGTTAAAAATTGCCAAAATATTTTGGGATAAGACGATACAAAAGTTGTTCTATTCCAGACCCGCCGAAGGATTTTACCAAAAATTTTCCGCAAATTCCTTGTTTTTTTACATATTTTTTGCAATTTTCTTCTAAAACTTGAGATTTTTTGCCTGAAAAAGTTTCGGATTCTGAAAAATTTTTGCCATTTTCATTTAATTTGTCATTTAATTTTTCACAATTTTCGCTTAAAAAAAATTCTGATTCGAAAAAATTTTCATGCCAATTTTTTTCCACAAATTCTGTTTCTATTTTTGATAATTTTTTGATTTTGTTCCAAGAAAAAGTTACATAAATTTTGCCATTAAAAAAGATTCCGTAGTAAAAAGTATGCCGTCTTCCGCTCATAAACTCCGCTATTTTGGCCAGTTTTTCGGTGTTTTTTATAACTCTTCTGCCAACAAATCTAAGTCCGATAATTATACACTCTTTGTCAAAATTTTGTGCCAAATTTTTTAAAATAATTTTTATAACTTCCCTAGGCTTGCCTGCGGTCGGAATTTGATCTATTTCTACCAATGAAATATACGTATCTGCGGCCAAATAGGCCAAGTTTGAGACTATGCGCGTTTCTGACATTTTGCGATATTTTCAGCGATTTCTATTAACTTTTCCAAGTCTGCAAAACTTAATTCTGCGCAAAAAAAACTTCGATTTTGATTTTTTAAATCCAAATATTTTTCCAAAATTGGCAAAGAATCACCTGTCTTAATAAATTGCGCGAAATTTCGTTCCAAATTACGTATAAAAACGTTCCGTTCTTCTATGATAGTCCCATTCACTCTCTCATTATGCCACATATCGTCAAAAAATGCCAGGTGGTTTTAGCACTTTCGTTAATACTTTGTTAACTATTTGTTTGTATACTACCCCTTGGAGGTCGAAAAAGATAAGGAGTATTGGTATGGAAATCAATCAGATCGCGCGGGAACGGCATCAGGCTAATAATACGCGGATGAATGAGCTTTGCGCCAATACGAAGATGCAAGATACGAATTTGGCTATACAGTCGCTTTCTAGCTCGCTTTCGTTGGCTCTGGCTTGTTTGAAACATTTGAATTCATAGGGTTTGGGTAGATACAACTTATCAGCGTGTCCGTTTTCGGATGCGTTTTTTTTTAGATTTTTTTTCCAAATGCGTTTTTTTAATGAAAATTTTGTAGTTTTTGTCGTTTTTGATTAGGAAAATTGTGAAAATTTGGTTAAATTGAGAATTTTTGGAGAAAAGTTGGGAAAATCTTGAGACGTTAATAAAAGTTAAAAAACGGTTAAAATTGGGGCGGCGATTTGGGATGCTGCAAATGGAGTCGGCGAGTTTGGGGCCTGTAATTTTGGAGTCGGCGATTTGACTTGGAAAATTGAGCTAGAAAATTGGTTTTGTAATTTTCGGCGGCGATTGAAAAACCCCAGAAAAACCCCAGAAAAACCGCAGAAAAACCCCAGAAAAACCCCAGAAAAACCCCAGAAAAACCCCAGAAAAACCCCAGAAAAATTCAAACAAAAATGGTTAAAATTTATAGCAAAAATTCGGAAAAAAGTTTAAAAATTTCTGTAAAAATTACAAATCAAAAATGAAACGGGACGGCATTTGATAGCGATATTGGCCATTTACGCGGCGATTAGTGGTATGTAAAATTTCCAAAAATTTCTTTGCCCGGGTGATTGTCACATAGGCAAGACGTCGCTCTTCTTCCAATTCGTGTTTGTTTTTCGAAAGCGGGGAAGGGAACAAATTTTCCTCCCAACCTGGAGCGATAACTATATCAAATTCCAAGCCCTTCGCGCCGTGCATTGTCATGATCTGGATGTCATTGTTGTCCGAATCTGCTTCCAAAAATTCCAAATTTTCCAAAAATTCCTCGAGATTTTTCGACTTTTTCATGTGTTCTTTTAGATTGTCCAACGCCTCCTCCGCGCCCTGGCTAATTTCCTCCAAAATTCTGTACGAAATATCTTGTAAAATCCGTTCAGTCAGAAGGTCCGGGGCCATCGTGTTCTTCAAAGTCCGCCAATTTTGAATTTGCATTAGAAAAATCTTACACTTTTCTGCGGCGTTTTTAGGCAGTTGTGGTAATAAAGTTGTCAGGGCATTCTCGAAAGAGCAATCGAGTGATTTCATGGCATCCAAGAGCATATTTAGCCTTGTATCGCCCATGTTTCGCTTAGGGGTGTTGAGCGCGCGCGAGAAAGCGAGAAAGTCGTTCGGATTGACCAAGATCCGCAAATAGGCCAAAAGATCTTGAATTTCCTTTTTCATATAGAATTTCCGGCCGCCGGTGATCGAATATGGGATTTTTGCTTCTACCAACGCGTGCTCGATGACGTGGACTTGCATGTGGGTCCGGACCAAAATTCCAATTTTGCATTTTTCGTCTTTGGCCTTCCATTCGCTTGTCAATCTGGCAATAGTGGCCGCTTCTTCGAATTCGTTATAGACTTTTGTAACCCGAATATGGCCGACCAGTTCCTTATTCGCCGCCTTCAAGTTCTTCTCAAAAGTACGCGGGTTTTTGGCGATCAAATTGGTTGCTCCTTTCAAAATTTGCCCGGCACTGCGGTAGTTTTCGCTCAATTGGACAATCCTAGCTTCTGGAAAATCATGATGAAATTTCTGAATATATTCTACATTTGCGCCGCGGAAGCCATAAATCGACTGATCCTCATCGCCAACGCAAAACAAATTCTTTCCTTCGCTTAAAAGTTTGATCCATTTATACTGCAAATTGTTAATATCTTGATACTCGTCAACAAGTACAAACTCGGCCAAGGAAGCGCGTAATTGCGGATCAGTTTCGAAAAGTAGAATCGCATTTTTAATCAAATCGGAATAATCTAGGTAGTTGTTTTTTGTCAATTCGTCAACATAAAGCGGGTAAATTACATCGAAAAATTTTTCGTACGGTTTTTTGCCCGATTCCTTGAACTGAGAAATTTGCTCCAAAATTGAGCGGGGCGATTTTTCCTCGTCGAGGATTTTAAGCAGGCGTTTGACAAGACGGACTTGATCGTCGTCATTAAGGAGTTGAAAATTCGACGGAAGGTTAATTTTTTCGTGGTAATTGCGCAAAAACTGGGCCGAAATTTTGTGAAAAGTTCCGGAAATTAACGAATAAGCCCGCGGGCCGACAGTGGCCGAAAGTCTATGTTTTAGCTCAGCGGCGGCTTTGTTTGTGAAGGTAGTGACCACGATTTTGCTAGGATCTGCGCCGTCGAAAATGGTTTGCTCGATTCGTTTGATAATGACCATAGTTTTGCCAGTTCCAGCTCCCGCTAGGACCAAAGTTTGCTTGGTAGGACTCAAAACGGCTGATTTTTGGCCTTCATTTAACATTTCCAAGTTTGGTTTTTCCATTGAAATTTCGTAATTTTGATTTTCGGTCTTCCAGTTTGGATTTTTTGCCGGAATTGTTTGCGGATTTTGGTCCACAGAATCAGTACGATCTTCTAAAATCGGCCATTTTGGCTGGGAATTTTCGGCTTCTTCGTATTCAAATTCTTCATCAAAAGCGGAAAAATCGGTTGGCGGAAAGTCGTTTGGGTTTTCAGGTCTCACAAAACCATTGTATTTTTTATTGAAGTTTTATACAAGATTCGAATGTGGGAAAAATGCTAAAGTTGGCCAAAATGGCGGGGATTTTGATGGTGTTTAATGGGGTTTTTGGTAGAATTTTTTAGTAGGGGATTTTTGAAGAGAATTGGCAGAAAATTTTTGAAGAGAAAAAGAAACAGCAAAAAACAGCAAAAAACAGCAAAAAACAGCAAAAAACAGCAAAAAACAGCAAAAAACAGCAAAAAACAGCAAAAAACAGCAAAAAACAGCAAAAATTATTTCAAAAAGTTTTTGGGGGGGTAAATAGGTTTGTACCTTGTAAACTCGGCCATTTTAGCGGGTTTTAGCGATATCGGTTACGAAAATCAAAGAAAATCAGGCAGTTGAAAAACGACTAAAAATCAAAAGTCAAAACTCAAATTCAATTTGTTAAAACACATTAAAGTCAGGCATTTTAGCGAGTTTTAGCGATATCGGTTACGAAAATCAAAGAAAATCAGGCAGTTAAAAAACAACTACAAATCAAAAGTCAAAACTCAAATTCAATTGGTTAAAACACATTAAACTCGGCCATTTTAGCGGGGTTTATCCGTTCATTGTTGCAAATAAATCTTTGTTGTTTTTTGTGTGTTTTAATTTGTCTAATAGGAAACTCATACCTTCGATCGGTCCCATTGGCATTATGATCTTACGCAAAGCCCAGCGGCGGTGCATTTCTTGTTCCGATTCGAAAAACTTCTCTTCGTTACGTGTCCCGCTGAGGGTAATGTCGATTGCCGGGTAAATACGCCGGTTTGATAGGTTACTGTCCAGAAAAAGCTCGCAATTTCCGGTCCCAGAAAATTCTTGCAAAATATAAAAGTCCATTTGGGATTTGTTTTTGTCCAAAGCCGTACCTATAATGGTTAACGAGCCTTGTTCTTCCGTGTTTCTAGCTGATCCAAAAATCTTCTTCGGTCCTTCCATCGCGCTCGCATCTATACCACCTGTCAAAATCTTACCAGACGACGGGGTGACGGTGTTATAAGCTCTGGCCAGGCGGGTGATGGAATCCAAAAAAAGTACCACATTTTTGCCATTTTCGACCATTCTTTTGGCTTTTTCTATCACAAGTTCGGCTATTTGGATATGTCTTGTTGCCGGTTCGTCAAAAGTGGAGCTAATGACTTCGCCTTTGACCGACCGCTTCATATCCGTAACCTCTTCTGGCCGCTCGTCTATGAGCAAGACCATTAATTTGACTTCTGGATGGTTTTTTGTGATCGCGTGGGCCATGTTTTGCATCAAAACCGTCTTACCAGTTCTAGGCTGGGCTATAATGAGCGCTCTTTGGCCGAATCCGATAGGTACAACCATATCGCAAGCTCGCAAAGCAATGTCTTCTGGAGTTCCAGTCTCAAGTTCAAAATTGATTTTATCTTCTGGGTAAATTGGGGTAAGTTGCTCGAAATTGACGCGATTTTTCAGGGTTTCAGGCTTCAAATTGTTAACAGTTATTAAATCTACGACGGCAAAATATTTTTCGTTATCTTTTGGCGCTTTTATCTTTCCCTTGACTATATCTCCGCCTTTTAGGTTCCATTTCCGTACTTTTTGCCCTTGGATCAAGACATCAAACGGCGTAATTGTGTAATTTATATCCGAAAAACGCAGGAATCCAAAACCTTCTTGGACAATTTCCAAAACCCCTTCAACAATGACTTCCTTACCTTGTTCGATATACTTACGTACGATCAAAACGACCAATTCTGGGAGCTTATACGAGGAAGGTTCTTCAATTTCCAAAGCTTCAGCCAAATCCATTAGCTCAATTTGCTTGTGATTTTTTAGCTCATTGAAAGAAACGGATTCTCCAGTAGGAGTAATTGGCGGATTTTCCGAGTTTTGATTTTGCGATTTTGCGTTTTCTTCAAAGTCTTGCTTAGGACGTCTTTGGTGAAAATGTTGCCGATTTTGATCTTGTGGACCGCGGTTTTGGCGGTGATATTTCCGTTTTCCTTGCTCGTTAAACGTGTTGGATATCTTGTTGTCATCTTGCATCGTTTGGGGAATTCCTTTCGAAAAATTGTATCGAGAATACTCTCCCATTATATACAAAAAAAGTTAAAAAAGAAATGCTGTAAATTTGACATGTTTTTTTAAAAAAGTTATTCAATTTTGAGTTTTTTAGCGATTTTTGAAATTTTTTTTTGCGTGAAATTTTTAAATATTTTGTTTTTTTTTGGATATTTTTCATGGAATTTTTTGATTTTTTCTCTGAATTTTTCTAAATCTGCAAATATTAACTTTTTCAAGTCTACAAAATTTAATTCCGCGAAAAAAAATCTCGATTTTGATTTTTTTTATCCAAATATTTTTTCAAAATTGGCAAAAAATTACCGATTTTAATTTTGGTAAGAATTTTTAAAAATTTTTTGTTTTTTTGCAGAGTTTTAATCTTTTTTCTTCAAATATGGAGGCAAATCTTCGTCCTTTTTCTTGAACATTTTTGCAAATTTGGAAAAGACCCCTTTCTTCTCGGGAGCGGCCATATACTGGGCTTCTGAGTTCAGATTGTCCTCATGGATCATGGTTTGGTGCGGCCGTCCGACTTCTATATTGTCCGCCAAAAGCTCCTCAAAACTCTCGATTTTTATGTCCGCCTGGTCTTGTTTTGCATATTGGTCAAAATTGTAAGTCGGTTTTTTGTCTTCTTTAGGGGTGTTTGACGATGTGGCAAAAATGGATACCTGGACTTTGTCTATCATAGATTCGTCTATAGTTGCCCCGAAAATGATGTTAGCTTCCTCGGAGATTGACTGTTTGACATAATCTACAGCCTGGTTAATATCATTCAAAGTCATGTCCGTTCCGCAGCGGATACAAATGATTACGCCGTCGATGTCTTTGGCCATGATTCCGCCAAGTTCCAAAAGTGGGCTCGCCATTGCTTCCTGAGATGCTAAAGCTCCGCGATCTGGGCCGCTTGCGACGCCTGTTCCCATCCTTGCTCTGCTCTTTTTACCTTTCATAATTGTGAAGAAATCGGAAAGGTCGGTGTTGATTAAGCCAGATTCAGAGACTGTACGGACCACGCTTTGTACGCCCGAGCACAAGACTTCATCGGTCAAGGCGAAGGCGTTTAGGAAGGTGGTTTCCTCGCTTGAGAGGCTGAATAGATTTTGGTTACCTACGACGATGAGAACGTCGCAATTATCTTGGAAATTTTCAAGGCCGGTTTGGGCGGATTTTTTGCGCTGTAATCCTTCAAATTCAAATGGGGTCGTTACAAAGCCTAGAGTCAAAACCCCCATTTCTAGCGCCATTCTGCATATTTGTGGGCCAGCTCCGGTTCCTGTACCACCGCCAAGACCTGCAACTACGAAGATCATGTGCATTCCTTCAAGCTGCTTTTTGATTTCCTCTTCGCTTTCCTGGGCTGCCAATTTTCCTATTTCAGAATTTGCTCCAGCTCCATGACCACGTGTCAATTTCGGCCCAAGTTGTACGGTTACATTTGCCAACGACGACGAGAGCGCTTGAGCATCGGTGTTACAAGCAATCGTGGTGACATTTTCCAGCCCTTGTTTGACCAAATTATTAATGGCATTTCCACCAGCTCCACCCACGCCAATCACGGCTACTTTCGGCCTAAAATCCTTCTGCTGAAGATCTTTACGTTCAGACAAAATTTGGCTTAAAGATCCGGTAGGAATTTGAGTCTTTTTACCTTGGGTCGCTTCCTTTTTGGTTACGACCTCTTTTGTTTTTTTCTTCATTTGCATCTCCAAAATCTAATTAACTAGATCTATAATAGCATAAAAATTTTTTTAGTAAAATCCTCTTTCTGTAAAAAAAAATGGACCAATAGTTAAATTTGTATTAAAAAGTGGCGCCAATTTATTAACAATTAGTAATTTTTTTTTGAAAAAGTGGCACTTGTATTTTTGGTAATTTATTTTATAATTTCTATGTATGAAACTAAAAGTTAAAAATGTATTAACATTTCTTTTGATAGGGCCCGTTTTTGCGCCGCTAGATCCGCTGGTACAAGGCCAGATTTTGAGGGATTTATATGGGCAGGAATTTGGTCAAGAAAATATGAATTT
>Ga0209340_1001450_pt1 | contig 16913 bp, 21 predicted proteins | sample EPASupsiteSAE323_FD_187266 | JGI IMG/M metagenome (GOLD analysis project Ga0209340, IMG submission 187266) | Bioremediated contaminated groundwater from EPA Superfund site, New Mexico - Sample SAE3-23 (SPAdes) (version 2) | ecosystem: Environmental > Aquatic > Deep subsurface > Groundwater >... | reverse complement strand
CAATTTCAAATTTTTTTGCCATCTCGCAAGCTTCAATAACTTCTTTGCTTCCATCTGTAGGATTTAAGACGGCATGGTCTATTTTTCCAGCAATTAACTTGATATCTATTATTTCTTTCATTTTTCCCTCCGCATATGTTTTTAGTTAAGTATATCTATAAGCATACCAGGAATCAATATATACCTCCCCCTCTTTTATGAGAGGTTTTTCGTTTAAAACAAAAAAGTTCCACTTGTGTTAAGTGGAACTTTTGGCGGAGAAGGAAAGATTCGAACTCTCGTGCCGCTTTCGGTTAATTTTTATCATACTTTAATCTGAAGCAAGTTCTTTGAATCTCTCTAGCTCATTTACATTTATTTGACCAGTAGCCATCCACCTTCCCTCTTCTATAATACTTACACAGCCCCAGAAGCTACACCCCGCATATACAATTCCATGGAGTATATCTTTGAAGTCTCCATGAATGGTTTTATCGGCTGCAACTTCAAAATTCACTTCCATATTTCCGTTGTCATCAACAAAATATTTGCCGGTTTTTTCTCCATCCTCAAACCTTTTAACAAGTTCAATGAATACGTCCTTTGCCACCATTACCTCTGGCATCTTTCTCTCTTCCTCCAACTTCATAATCAACACTCCTTTATATTGTTTTTTCCTTCTTTGCTAAAAACTTAACAAAAGATACTTTGGCCACAAAAGACCACCCCAGACCTTTCCTCAACTGCGGAATTCTTTATTATTAGACACATATAATCCTTTATATTTTACCAAAAATGATATCCTTTGTAAAGGGTTTAAAACCCCTGTGTGATTTGAGAAAGCTGGGTTTAATAAATATTCTGGATTCAAAATCTATAAGGATAGACCGTCAGAAAAGAATTAAGGACTTCCACTTGATATTCAAGTCAAAGTCCTGTAATCTATGGCGGAGAAGGAGAGATTCGAACTCTCGCTGCCCTTGCGAGCACTAACGGTTTAGCAATGCGTGACAATGCTTTTGGCAACCTTTTATATCTTTTTGTAACCCTTGGCATTACTACATTTTCGGTTTTTATCTTGCAGTAACTTTTATTATTTTTTGACTACTGTTTATAAATCCAGTAGTCAAATAGTAGTCAATTTTTTCACGAGACCCCCCAGGGGGACGCAAGTATTCTGTAGCCGGAGAGTTACCTCTCGGAAAAATAATTCCCCAAAAAGAGGGCTCCTTTATTTATTCGTTCTTCAACTTTTCTCTGATACGAAAAAGGCACTAGGAACTTAATTTAAAGAGCTTTCAATCTTCCCTTTTTGGAATGTAGGTAAAAAAGACGCCACATAGAGCCACTATCTTCTATTATTGCTTGGCACTTTATTAGTACCTAATTTATTCGTTTGACTTTGTATTGCTTGAGCAACGAGAGAGGTTAATGGAATTCCGATTGCTTCTTTATAGTTGAAGCCTAACAGTTGCAAGATTTTTAGGGTTTCTGGGGATAGCACAGCTTTAATTGATGAAACAGATCCACTGCTTTGTTCAGTTGCAGGAATTAAAGATGTTAATAGAGGCAACAACTTAGTAGTTATATACTCAATATCCGCGTCAGATATTTTTTGAGCCACAAATTCCTGTTCATAACACTTGGTTATTTGTATTAATTCATTTTTATCTGCTATCAAATCGTTAATTATTTCTTCCAAACCATTTATCGTTTCTTTATCATTGCTTTTTTGTTTCGCCAAATTCATTCTGTTGTAAATAATTTGGGCGGTATTTTTTACACTAACTTCAACAAGCCTGCTTGCTAATTCTATTGCAGGATTTCCAATATTCATATAATCATCTCCCAAATACAGTATTTATGCCTAAATTATAGCAAAAAGCTGTTATTAAATCCACATAAGACGTAACAACAGCTTTAACGCACGTTCGTTTTCAAAGCCAGAGAGTTATTTCCCAAAAATAATTTCATAAAAATGGTTCTTCTGACAAGGTTTGTTTTCACATTATTATATGAGTAAGATTAAAGAATAAATGAACTCTTTTGTTTAAATTCTAATTGGGTTCTTCTTATGTATATTGACTTGCAAATAACTGCCTGTTTTCAAGACTCTTTGATGGGTTAACCTTAACATCTAATATTTTATAATGTATTAAGTCTAAGAGATTATAATCTTCTTTTATAATTTTATTAAGGTCTTTGAATGTAATATTTATTACAATAATTTTTTCATCAAGAAAGTATTCTCTGGCAATTACGCTACATGTTTTTGTAGCGTCCTGCATAGAAAATACTATACCGAATTTTCCCTTGGCTAAATGAATTATACTTGAGATTTTATGAAAGTATGTATTATCAGGCTTTTCTTCTTCGTTTTTACATTCTACGATAAAAAAAGAGCCTATATCTTGAAAAAGACTAGGTGAAAAATCTAGTTTGTTAATACACAACACATCTAGTTGGTTTGTTGGAGTCTTAATGTTTTTCTCGGCATTAAAACATTTTACTATATTTAATAAATATTTTGATAAATCTTCTAAGGAATCTCCTTGTGCTTTGGTATTATCAAAATCGCATGTAAGCTTATCTAATAATGTAATTAATTTTTGCTTTTGCTCTTCAGTAGGAGTATAAAAAATATTATGAATATTTGAAAGATTATCTTGAATATACTTGCTTAATGTGGGTTCTGCCTCTGATTCATTAGTATCTTTCAATACTTTATTTGCAAGCTCTTTTATTTTTTCTGGTGAGTTTGTTGGCTTTTTTATAAGTTTATATAATATTAGTATGTCATCTGTAGATATAGTAATATCGTCTTTATCGCAAGCATAGCAACTATTAATTCCTAATAATGTATCATATAAATTTTGCTCTGTTGCTGTTTCTATTATATGTTCACATTCTGGGCATCTTATTGCGAGATGCTTTTCAAGAATGCAAACTTTGCAGCAACTATTTAATACCTTTCCAGCCAAATCAAAATCTATACCAAATTTTATTGAAACTTTGGATGCAGATATTTTATCCTGTTCTTGAATTGGCAAAAAGGCAAACCATTTATCTAGCTCATTGATTAGTTCAGAATATAATCTATAATTCTCTACCGATGATAACTCTGGATAGAACATTGTTAATGTCTTCCTCCTCAACATACGATTCGAATTTTACAGCACAATATCCTTTTTTTACTTCGAGTTTTACGATGTATGGAATATTGCCAAAATATGTAGGATTTATTCTATTATAACATAAAGCTATTCTATCACAAGTTCTTTCAAGTTCAGTTGATTTCTTATTGTCAAAGAACTTTTCTTTACATTGTAAGGGTTCTTTTCTTATAGAAACCTCTTCTATTCTAGTAAATTCTGAATCAGTAGCCATTAGCTTTATTGGATAAGCCTCTCTATCTCTTGTAAATATTTCTGGATCAGGATAATTAATAGATATATATTTTTCTAAAAATATATTGAGATCATTTTTGGCTTTTTCTAAATTTGTTTGTAAATCAATATTAAGTCTAGAAAATGTAATTTGTATAAATTCATCCAAATCTTCGTTAAACTCATCTATTTTATGTTGAATTTCTTGAGGTGTAAAAGTAAATGCTTTAAGTATATTATATAATGAGTTTTTAAAGCCACTATTCGAGCGTTCTTTATCTTCTAGTACTAAAGATGTTTTTTCAACAACAAAATCTATGGCTTTTAAAATTAATTCTTCGGTAGTAACTCTACTAGTTTCAACGATTGTATTGGCAGGATTACAGTAATAAATGTTAGACTTAGATTTTGCTTTTCCTATAACGTAATCATTAACTAAATCTATATCTACAAATATAGGATATATAATTCTATCAGCAGTACCATCAAAATTTTTATTTTCCAGTAATAGCTGGGAAAAAGTAAAACTAATAGAGACAACTATACCATCTTCAATTTTACACTTATAGTTTTTCATAATTAGATTTTCAGTAGTTTCCGAGAAGATAATTGGTTTCATAGGACAATCAGCAAAAGCTTCTTGTAATATCTTTTGGCAAAGATTTTCATTTTGTAACATTATTAACTCGTTAGTTTTAGAATATATTTTACGTAGGTAAATGTGCTTTATTCCTTGTTTAAGAATGTTATCAACCCAATTTGCAACATAGCTTTTGTTATCATCACTTTGAGTGGCATATTCTAATACATTATTAAGTAAATTATCTCTGTTTTCTGTTGTTTTTAAACCATGTTCTTTACAAAATTTTTGTAAAACAGGTCTTACAATGTAGCTCTCCCGCTCGGATCTTAGGCTAAATGGAATCATTTAAGCACCTCTCGTATTATTTATAAATATATAGTGGATATAAACATACTTTACCACTCACAGCTATGTTAATCAATGGATAAATGTAAAATTATTGTATATTATGGTAGTTTTTGACGCAATTGAAAAGAATACAAATTTTAATTCAATTTAAAATGGATATTTAATAAGAATCAGTATGCCAATGTCTAAATAAACCCTCTGTATGACCTTTACTTTTTCCGGCAGTCTGGATGATAAGATTAAAGGCATTTTGAACCTAGGGGGAACTGACCTGGGGAAATGTTCTCAGGATAGACCTTTCACGTGAGAATTTAACATTCCCCGAACGCAGAATGTTGCTACGGGACATACGTGTACTATTTCAGCCTCATTTTGTACAAGTTTGTCCCGCTTATTTAGTACTGTAAATCCTTGATATAACAGAGATACAGCATTCCCCCGGGAATGATAATCGCCGGAGATAACAACCGCTAAAATATAAATAGGTAAAGCGTACTTTACCTATTCGTGATTCATTTACCTTTGCCAACGATAGTAAGAAAGAATAAAAAAGAGGGTAAAAACCCTCAAAAAACGACCTCACAGAATGCCCTGTATTTGGTTATTATTCATACCTGAATATGTTATCATTACTGGATTTCGCGGGCAAATTTAAATTTTATTTGAGCTTTATTTTTAAAGTATTTACGTTTCTTTTGCCATTCCTAACCATCTTAGAAATCTTAATTTCGGTATTGTATGTTTTGCGTCTACCATCTCAGATGGAAACTTTTTGCTGTTGAACAGCCGATATACTTGATTGATTTGTCTTGGCTCAAGTCCAAGACCGATTGCTACTTCTTTGGGGCCTAACATCATTGGCAAACTCTTCAGTCTTTCAATATCTTCAGGAGTTAATAATTTCAATAAGCTCTCAAAATCTGTAGATTCTTGGTCTTTAATATTCACAATAAACACCTCTTTATAATTTATTGACAAGAATTGTCTTCCCGACCCTCTTCTTTCTTTATCAGCGGGCTTTTCAGTAGTTATGTTTAAATCACTTTGTAACTCAAATGCATCCTTAAAAGCTTCCCTGTAAGAAATCTCTGACGCAATCGTTCGGCAAAAATTGGTTTCTTCTTCAAATGCTCGTAAAAGCTTTATGCTTTCCTCCGGTAGAATAGAAATGAGGTTATTATAGTATTTTCTGCCTTTCTGGATGTGTTCCTGGTACTCGGAATTTCTTTGAATTACCTCTAGATCAATATCAAAGATTCTTTCTTGGATAAAGTTATTTACTGCGTCTTTGAAAGCAGATGTCTTTTGCCTCATTTTGATTCTCACCTCTTTCATTTATGTCTTTTCGTAGCACTATAGTTTGAGTTTCCTCATTGAATATTGATTTGAAATATGATATTTTTAAATTCTCAATTTGCTTTAATTTTTGCATATGTTCCTCCTCAAAATATAATTCAGATTATAGCAAACTAGCCTTTATATTAACTAATTCCCCTACGTTTGCTGTTTCCATCATTGATTTTAGTTTTAATCCATCTTTTAGACCTTGCACCTTCAATATTTTCAAGCATTTTATTTCCCCCTTTACTTGTTGCAAGGGGCTTCTCGTGTTATACTAATAGCGAAGCTAACCTTATACAAGATTGGTTTCGTGCTTGGAAGTCGGTTACTCTTGCCGGAGACGACTTCCTTTTATTTTGCTGTTTTTTCTTTGAGCCATTCCTCCACCTGCTCTTTGTTATACCTTATACTTTTAGTCTTTCCTATATAAGGCATACCTTCTTTTCTCCATCTGTAAGCAGTTAATCTCTTGATCTTTAACCACTCACACAATTCCTGTTCGGTTATCCAATCAGCCATAAATCACCTCCTATATATCTCAATGATTTAATTATATGTATCTTTTTGTATCATGTCAATACTGTTTATATAAAGCATGATGTTTTTGCTTTTTACTTGAAATGATGTATAATAATACCAAAATATCTTGATTCCTTTTTGTTGGGAGAGTGCTCTATGTTTCTGAAATGTCCAAACTGTTTGTGCATAGAAAAAGATATTACAGCAAAGCATTGTGTAAAGTGCGGAACGGTTCTTATCAAAGAAGGTATTGACATAAGAATTAGTAATGATACACCTGAACCTAATAAATACTTAAAATGTCCAAATTGCTCATATATAGAGAAAAATAATAAGGCTATGCATTGCAAAAAGTGTGGTATGGCTCTTTGCGTGGAAGAAAATAATACAAGTGAAAAATATAGTTCAGAAGAAACCTTTACAGAAATCGATAATTCATTAAGAAAAAAGTTTGTTTTTAGTATTATCTTGCTAATCTTAACAATTCCTATTGTTATTTTATTGGTTAATAATTTTTATAAAAATTCAGCAAAATCAACTATCCAAAATGAATTTAATTATTCTGAAAAATCAGATATTTCAAATGATTCAAGTATGTCTACCGATTTAAATAAAAATTCTGATACTTCAACTTATGCAGCTCAGGAGAATAGTCCTAATTCAGGCTTAGTATTAGATACTTCTTCAGTTATTAATGAACCTGATGGATCAGATTGGAACACTATGACTTATTCTGAAAAAGAAAAGTTAGTACAAAGATATCTTAACACTCTTAGTAGCAATGGTTATAGTATAAACAAAAGCATTTCTTGGTTTGTTGTAAATCTAAATGGATTTTATGACGATGATACACGAACCTTAAGTTCAACTAAAGTTCCAGAGGCAATTTCTTTAATCGGTACATATAGCAATGCAATTTCAAAGTAATTTTAATCATAAAAAAGGTAAAGCACGCTTTACCTTTTCGCATTTCATTTACCTTTTTTAAATCCAACAGGCAGGACAACTGGCTCTGAATGATCGTGTCCATATCCTACTTGCAATCCAGTAAAATGGACTTTGGGGCGGGCAAGAACTTCGGCTATTGCTACACCATTATAAATTATTTCTCCCACTGTTTTAGGCAAAACGAAACCCTCATTATATATCTTTTCAAACCATTCTTTGCTAATCACAGATACACCTAATTCAAGGATATTAGTTCCCCAGTGTTTACTTTGCCCAGCATACCTATCTTCCCCTATTGGTATATCACCAAACCGCATCCATGTTTTTATTTCGAAAGGGAATCCCTCTTTAGCTGCCTTAAATGCTGCGCGAGCCTCCCATCGATTATATTCTAAGTATTCCTCTAATCCTGCTTTTAAAGCAGCATTTTTAATCTCATAATCTTTATATTTAATTCCTAGCTCATACCATTTTTTAGCAAAAGCTTCTGAAACAAATTTTATCACTTTACGACACCTCAAATAATCCATAATAGCCTAATTTTGTCAGCATACCATTTGTTTTAATTATTACGTCACTTAAAGTTGCAGTATCTGCCAATTTCGCAGCTGTTTGTTGAGTAACAGGTTCTACACCAAAGAAGCCTATCTGTGAGCCTGTATGTTTTAATTTCCCATCAATATAGCAATAAGAACTAGAATCAGGTGTAATATAAATATCATCTTGAGATATTAATGATATTTGCCCGGAAGATAAGGTTTGAATATCTATATTTCCATCTGCGGCACGTATGCTTAAATCCCCGCCATTTCTTATAACCATATCATTAGAAGTGTTTAAATATATCCACGCCTTGTCATTTCCATTGTCATCCATAAAATTTATATAGCCTGAATAATCTGATAAAGATATTTCTAAGCATTTTCCAGAAGACGCAGTTCTTATCTCTCTACCTGTAATTGTTCCACTGGTGATATTATCTGCATTGAGATTAGTTACATCAATAACCTCTGCATCTATCGTCCCAGCGGTAAGCTTGTTTGCTGTCAAAGAAATTATTTTTTGGGGGAGAATACAGACTAAGTCAAATTCTTTTGATATAGCCGAATCAAGGCTGTTGGCCTCTTGAAAAATGTGACTTAAAATACTTTCTATTGAGGGATGCCCTGCTCTAAAATGTTTTAGAATTATAGATAACATAGCATCAGCTTTAACTGCTGCCTTCCCCAATAGTTTGCCTTCTTCGCAGTATCTTTTGGGTATATAACCATCGTCAGAAGATATAACACCTATCTCTGGCTTATCACTTGCCCACAAAACAGATAATAATGCAACATTGCCATTCTCCAACCATTCAACATTTTTTAGATTGTCATCCAGACTATCCCAAAAGCGCAACTCCATCAATTCACAGATGTTTTTAATTTTTTCAACGTCAAAGCTATCAAGAGTATCTATTTCTCCTTTAACCCAATCCGTTAACGGTTCCAGTCCGAGAACTGAATAGCATACATTTCCTAATTTGAACACCTTTATTTTTTCACGTGTGCACAGAGTATTCCCTCCGTCCTTATTATTAAGTAATGTAACCTTTCTATCAGATACAAGATGTGCCTTCCCTCCCTGAATGAAACAAATTCCTAAGCTCATTAGTCTCATCTCCTTTCTTAATTGCTTATACCTTTAAATGGACGGAAAACAGGCTCATAAAAGCAACTTGAATCCATCGTTTTATGAATTGCGATTAGTGTCAACGGATTTAACTCGCCACATGAGACAAGTGCTTCAATGAGCTTGCTACTATCAATATTCTCTTTATTCAAGAGTTCTTTAGCATGATCTTGGTAAAGTCTCCTAAAATCTTTTACAGCCGCTTCGTAGTTTTGCCAGAATGCTTTTTTTGTCTCAAAAGTTTCATCTTTACACTCCGTCAACGCTTGCCATGCTTGCTGAATTCCCTCAGCTCGTTTGAATAGGCTCTCTAATAGTTCTGTCGTTTTTCTTTGCATTTTTATCATATCCTCTCTTAAAAATTTTTTTCATTGTTTAAAAACTCTGGCCGCCTTTGAATAAATTCAATTATTGCGATGCGTTGAAAATCAGCTTTATTCAACGCGCTAGGTAGCTCCCGATTGATGCTTTCAATAACCCTTTCAAATTGCTTATTTAATTGGTTCGGGACCTGAAACCTATAAAAAATGAACTCACCAGGAAACCATTTTCGCTTTCTGCCAAGCCGACTTGTATCAAGGGGCTTTTTACCGTATTCAAGGAAGTCATCAACCTGCTTCCGAGGCACGAGATAATTCTTTCCGACCTTGATAACCTTGAAAGGAAAATCTCTGAAATCATTCTCCACCAATGTCTGCGCCTCGTTCTTCGATAAACCGAATTGCTCGCAAACTGTATAAAACGGGTATGCTTCATATTCAATCATAATGTCTTTACTCCTTCTTTATATTTTTCCATTCTGTCTTCTGCTTGCCTGCTTCTTTTAATTGCCTTGCCTCGTTTGATAGCAGTTGCCAGCACTGATGGAGGAAGGTTATTCAATAGCTCGGATGGATAAAGAAATAAGGTGGCTTTGGTTAGTTTTATTTCAATTAATTCGTTCATAAAGTTAATTTCCTTTGCTTTTCAGTTGTAACCTTGCTCAAGGTCAGGTTTGATTCTGCCTCCTGATCTTTGTTCATTGATATTATTTAAATTGGTATAACCTAATTCCAAATTATATTTTTTAGGAGAAAATTTTTTTGGTTTTGGGGGAATAAATTCTTCATCATTCTTAAAATCATTCTTAATATCATTCTTGTTTATATCCAAGAGCTGTTTCCCTGGTGTTACTTCTGTGAGTACTTGCTGTTTCTTTTGTGTTACCTCTTCCGCCTCTTTGCCTTGATATAATTCCCAATTTAATAGGGTTACAAGTGTATATTCTCTGTTACCGCTACCGTGTTTTTGCTGAATCATTTCGTTTTTTTCTAACCAATCACAAATTTTCTTAATTGTTTTTGGGTTTGGCTCATGCCAAACTTTTCCATCGTACCAACCCACGCCTTTTGCAATATTTCTATAGCTTGTTAAATATTGGCTTTTATGTATTTGGAACTTTGTACCATCCCTCATTGGTATTTCATTGTTAGCATGGTTAACAGAATATTTCAGGTACTGCCAGATCCTGTGATATAACGGAGGCATGCTCCAAATATCGCTATCAAGTTCTTTTCTGTAGTCTTTTATCCATCCGGCTCTCTCCAACTTGATCGCCTCCTGCCTATCCTTGGACTTTTCTTAGCTGTCCGTATTGGATAACCTCCGGAGCTTCCGACTGTGCGATGCTCTCACATATTGATTCTTGCATATACTTATCTAACTCGCTCGTATCAATTACAAAGCGAGATCCGATCTTACAGTGTGGAATGCTCCCCGAACGACAACCTTGATATAGAAAATTTTTTGTTATGGCCGTATCTCCTTTAGCTTTATAATGTTTTACTGCCTCTGAAATTAGTAACTTTGGCATGTCTTAATCCTCCTTTTCAGCATACTCCGGGAACAAGACCTTTTCCGGAATGTTTAAAGAAATAGACAACCTATGTCGCCAAGCGGGAAAGAAAGGTCGTTTTCCGTTTAAGGCCTGGCTTAAATCAGAAGGTGCAATTTTGGCTTCTCTTGAGAGGGCTAAAATGGAAATATTGTTTTCTTTCAAATAATCTTTTAGCAAAGTTTTTCCTCCTTTAATAACATTTGACTTTTGACTAACTTTATTATAGAATTTGAATGTAATAGTTAGAAGTTTCAAATCATATTACATGATTAATTATTGATTACATTAAGGAGCTCCCTATGTATAATCCTGCAAAATCATTTGAATGGGAAGTGCCATATTCAATTGTAGATGAGAAGCACATATGTTCATCATCAAAAAAATTAAGTAATCTATCTGAATTTAAGCAACGAAAATATAACGTTTTTTCGTTTGAAAAGCTATATCAGGAATTTGCACTTATCGAAAAGCTCTCTGATGTTAACAAGTTTGTGAATAAGTATGGCGTTCTTGGCCTAGAAATTGAAGATAAGGCTAAATACAATGCAGCTGAGTTCAAGGGTCTTGAAGTTCTAATTGATAGGGCTATAACAGAAAATAGTTTTGAAGTGTTGAAAGAATATAAAACAGTTAACAAAAAGGTCAATCTTATAAAGGAACTTGCGCTTTCCCATGTAGAAAATACGGCAGATTTTTTGAGAGAAGTTAAAATTATGAGAATACTTCTTGAATTAATTAGCTTTAATACCATAAAACCAACTGACATTGAGAGTGCGAAAGAGAAAATGAAAGAATTATTAAGCATACAAGATGGCATCCCCGAGCTTATTAACATAGAAGTTGGTTCTCATGGCATAAGTGAAGTTAAAAGATGGGAGCATTCAATCAAGGCCCTTATATCAAAAGTAATAAATATAAAAATGAAAAATGTTAGCCGGTCTTTATCATTAAATTATGATTCTGAAAAACAATCTCTTATATTTGTTGAAACATGGGAGCCTAAAGCTCTTCTTGGGTGCTTATATACAATGCTTCATATGGATTTAGTCGGTGGAGCAAAAACAATTATTTGCAAACATTGTAAAAAACCTCATATGGTTTTAGATAATCGGGAAACACAGCTTCATCCTGGATGTCGTCCTCTTTATAACACTCAGAAAACTAGAGAAAGGATGAAAAAGACAAGAGAGCTGTATAAAAACGGCGTTACTTTAGAAGATATTTATGAAATATTAAATTCTGAGTGCGATAAGGAAATAAAGCTAGAAAAGATAAAAAAATGGGTTGAAGAAAAATAGAACGGAGGCAAAATAATATGGCAAGTATTAGGCAAAGAAGTAAGAACAGCTGGCAAATAACTGTTTCTAACGGCTATGACAGCAATGGCAGAAAGCTGATAAAACAAAAATCCATCAAACTGGATCCAGCCCTTACCCCTAGACAAGTAGAAAAAGAAATTGACCGCTTGGCTTTGGAATTTGAAATGCAGGTTGAAAAAGGTACTTATCTTGATGGAGCCAAGATGACCTTTGCCGACTTTGTTGATCGGTGGCTTATTGACTACGCCGAAAAGGAATTAGAACTAAAGACCGTATTCCGCTATAAAGAAATGCTTGATTCCAGAATTATTCCTGCTCTTGGTCATATCAAGCTTGAAAAGCTTCAGCCAACGCACTTACTTGAATTTTATAATAACCTTGCTGAGGCAGGTATCAGGCTAGATACAAAATACATTGCTTCTTCTGACTTTAAAAACATTATGGATAGTCAAGGAATGAATAGGATCAAGCTTGTAAAGGCGTCAGGTATATCCGATAAAACAATTGGCAATGCCTTGAAAGGGTTGCCTATTGCTCGGAAGAGTGCCGAAAATATAAGCAAAACCTTGGATGTAAAGCTTTCATTGATATTTACTCAATACGGAGAACCCGGTAAATTATCTTCCAGAACGATACTACATCATCATAGACTGATTAGCTCAATCCTCACATCTGCTGTACAATGGCAAATTCTTTTTAGTAACCCAGCTGAAAGGGTAAAGGCTCCAAAGACAGAAAAAAAAACTGTTCAATGCTACGATGAGAAACAGACAAAAGAATTGCTGAAAGCACTTGGTTCTGAGCCACTCAATTATAAAGCAATGGTGCTACTTGATGTATTCTCTGGCTTACGGCTTGGTGAATTAATGGGATTAGACTGGTCGGACGTTGACTTTAAGAGCAATACCATTTCAATAACGAAGGCAAGCCAACACCTTGCCGGAATGGGAACATTTGAAAAAAATCCAAAAAATGAAACATCAGTAAGGAAGATAACTGTTCCTGCTCTCGTAATTGCTTTCCTCAAAGAATACCGTAAATGGTGGCTTGAACAAAAGGTTGCATGTTGTGACCTATGGCAAAAATCAGATAGATTATTCGTAACTTGGGATGGTCAACCACTTTTTACTTACACTCTTACTAATTGGTTTCCTGCGTTCTTAAAGCGTCATAACTTGCCGCATATTACACCCCATGGGTTAAGACATACCTCTGCAACATTATTGGCTGCACAAGGATTAGAAGTGGCCGCGATAAGCAAGAGACTTGGGCATGCCCGAACGAGTACCACAATGGATATTTATGTTCATGCTCTTAGAAGTGCCGATACGGCTGCATCAGATTTGCTTGAAAAAGCACTCCTAAACAATCAAACAGAAATTGTATAAGAAAACAACAAATAGCCCTGTAAATGTTATTTTACAGGGCTATTTGTTGTTTTCTCTCCGAGACTTTACGGGAGTGCATTGTTAGGCGGTGCCATTGTTCTATAAATAAACTACAATAATTATAACTTTTTGTTTATAAGTTTATTAAACTCGCTAACATCTCCTAAGTCAATATGATTATAATCTTTTATAGTCCATAAATATCGTCCTTGTTCAAATAATAGCATGATATACTTGTGATATTTTAAATAGAAATCTGATAATTTTATTCTATTTTCTCCATCAATTCTTCTGTAATCAACGTGTGCTATTGAATTTCTAATACTTCTGAAATCAATTCCAAATTCAGGAGGACAGCTATCTTCATAATAACTTCTATGGTTCGCCCAACTTGGTGCATAATTATTATCAATTGAATCCCTCCAATTAGTTAATGTCTTATCAACTTCAAAGTTAATTATATTATCTAGCACATCCCATTTTAATTTAGTTGTATTCATACGACCACGAATAATACAACCTATATAGAACTCATATAAGTGTAGCACAAATAACGAATAGGCATTATATATCGCAATACTGATTTTTTTATCTTCGGAATTGCCACTTAACATGTTTTGTGTTTTTAGGTATATAAATTGATTTAACGCTACTTGACATCTTGAAAATTCATGCGTAACCGTTTTTACAAGTGCTGAATCTATCTTGTCCCCTACTTGAAACTCCATTTTCCCTCCTTTGATTTTGCTATTAACAATGCCGTCGCCTAACGTCCCGCACTCCCGACACCGTCGAGTCTTAGTGACACTTCGACTTGGCGAGGCGGTGTAGACCTGTGAGAAAATGCCTTTCCCTATGAAAGGCCCTCGGACCCCAGAGATTACGGGAGTGCATTGTTATACGAAGTTGCCGCCTTTTATTAGATAATTGTTACTTACTAAACTAATATATGTATACTTGAAACGATATGTAAGAATAAATCTTCATAATCACTATAAGCCTTAGAAGGAGCTTCACATTTAATGGAAAATTGTATATCATCTTTTTGTGTTATTAAATGCATATAAGTTATTTTCTTTTTGTCAACAAAACACTGATATACAAATCGCCGTCCTTCAACTTGTTCTCTAGTTTCAGCAACTTCATCGTTTTCTTTCTCCCATGAATAAGCGTGTCTACCTGATTCAGTATCATATAACAATTTAAATTTTTTCTCTCTTTTCATAGACTCAATAGTTTTAATAACAGCTTCATTAATATTTTCATATAATACTGCATAACTACCCCAAGCTAGTATTTTAACATCTGGATTTTTAGGGTTAACATATGTATTCCCATCACCATTCATTGGATCTTTTCTATCCCATTCCCTTGGATATAGAAAAGAAAACCCAAAACGCACATTAGCTTCTCGATCAAAATTCATTTCAGAATATTTTATGTTTTTTTTATTTTTCTTAGGAAATATGCTTCCAATTTTAGAAATTGCATCAGTAAAATTTGCAAAAAATATAATTACCGATAGAATAATAAATATTATTACAAACCATATATTGTTCTGAAAAAAAATTCAATATTTGTTGATATTTTGTCATTTTTTTATCCTCCATTACAATGCAAATTATCTAAAAAATATGCTCCACTCGTATTCTTTAATAATTCTTACCCTGCAATGCTATACAGCGGCAATTGCGTATAACTAGTGCATTACCGAACCTAGTTCGATTAAGTACTATTTTACTATACCAAAATCCACCATTTTCTTCAATGAATAAGTGTTACGCTACTTCTGGAAAGGTATCTAACGCAGAAATAAACGCCCTGCTTTTTCTTATATCTTTCAATAGCTTTTCATATCTTTTTATATTAATAGTAGTCAAATAGTAGCCATAACCGAATTATGTAAACAAGGGCATAAAAAATACAGTGTCCTTCGACACTGTATTCTGGCGGAGAAGGAGAGATTCGAACTCTCGCTAGGATTACTCCTACTAACGGTTTAGCAAACCGCCCCCTTCAACCTACTTGGGTACTTCTCCATATATAAATTTATTTTGGCGGAGAGGGTGGGATTCCCAAATGCTTCGTTTCTCTCGCCTTTGCCTACGTCGCCTCCCACTTTTTGCGGGTCCCGGCTCCTCACGCTCAGCTAAAAATGCTCTGCATTTTCTTAACGCCTCTCGCCCTCTCGGGTTCGAATCCCCATCTTTTAGGATTCTTTTTTTATTATAACCCCTTATAAGTTCTTTCTTTTTTATTTTGGCGGAGGGGGTGGGATTCGAACCCACGGCTCTCTCGAGTCACTGGTTTTCAAGACCAGCTCCTTAAACCGCTCGGACACCCCTCCAAACCGCAAGTAATAATATAACACGCATGACCCAATATGTCAATTGTTAACTTGAAGTTGTCTCCTTAATCCTCTTGGATCTCTTCCATCTGATACTAATATTAATTAAGGTTTTTAATTTTATTGGAATAACTGCTTTTTGGATATTTATCTAACAGCATACCGCTGAATTTTTTTGTTTCATCTTTTTTCCCCTGTTTGCTGCTCGCAAGTGCAAGATAGTAAAGTGTGTTTTCCTCAAAATATGCCGTTTTATCAAAAGACAGGGAATCTTTTAAATCCATCTCTGCCTGAGCGTAATTCCCTTTTGAATATTCATCTTTTCCCTTTAAATAATAATATTTAGTAGCAGGAAGGTATGTAGCATCTTTTAATCTGTTGAGTTTTTTAACGGCTTCTTCTCCCAAATAATCCTCTCGGATGTTCTTCAAGATTTGTGCTGAGGATACTTTCTTATCATTTTTAAATAAGCCGTCTGCTTTAAGCAAGGTTTCATAATCATTCCTGCAATCTTGTACCTTTGAGATACCATCAGGATTTTTTGTCCCTGCAGTAGTACTTTTCAATCCTTCTATTTCAATTTCAAGCTCTTGTATCCTCTTTTTAAGCGCATTTTTTTCTCCAACTGCTGAACTTAAACTAATATTAAAATCCCTAATACTATTTTCATGCTCTTTTATTTTCTTCTTGTATTCCTCATCATTCCCCGAAAGCTTCATCTGACTAAAAGCAGTTAACCCCAATATCGCTAGTGCGCTCAGAAAAAGAACTCCTGCATATACCCATAAATACTTTCTTTTGTTTGTCTGATTTTCCAATCACTTCACCTGATTTCTAATTAGCATTAAAGTTTTTTTCTGGTTTTCTGGCTGATTTTCTAGCTGTATCAACAGCCTGCATTTCTTCGGCGGACAGGACATATTTCGCAGTACCATTATTTATGGGTTTGGCATACGTACATGAACTATCTCGTGAATAAATCCCGTTTATTACAAAACCATCATCGTTTGCATCAAGCAATGCAATCGAAAAACTCAAATCGCTTCCAACATTTTCAAAAGCATTATATCTTACTACTCCGATTTTTTGGAAACATTTTAACATTTTTCTGTCAATTTCATTACAGTGATTTTCAAGAACAACACTTCTGTCGTTTATTTCCTCAACCCTGTCTAAAAAACGATTTAATGAGTCTTGAATATTGCTCC
>Ga0209340_1001443_pt1 | contig 16990 bp, 16 predicted proteins | sample EPASupsiteSAE323_FD_187266 | JGI IMG/M metagenome (GOLD analysis project Ga0209340, IMG submission 187266) | Bioremediated contaminated groundwater from EPA Superfund site, New Mexico - Sample SAE3-23 (SPAdes) (version 2) | ecosystem: Environmental > Aquatic > Deep subsurface > Groundwater >... | reverse complement strand
GCTCACAATCCCTAATAGTGTTATCTTCCTTGAATGCAACGGCATAAAACCAGGCTTTTCCCCCAAGGGTAATCTGCACCGGTACCGGGCAATGGTTCAAGTAAGTTTAATTTGCGAAAACATCTCACTGAGTAGCTATGAACTTCAGGCAGATTATTCATTTCATGGCAATTTTCGCATTGATTGCCTGCTTTATACCCCCGGTGTTTGCAGCGGACGATGCTCCCGCGGCCGATGCACCGAAGGATGAGGCAACTACCCTCTATAACCGGGCTGAACTGGCCCTCAACACGAATGATTATGCATTAGCAATTGAACTCTTCGACCAGGCACTTGCTGCCAACACCTCCATGATCAAGATGTCCGATGCCCTGCTGTACACGTATCGCGACAAGGGCTATGCACAGATCCAGCTCAAAAAATATGATGACGCCATCCAGACCTTTGACCAGGGCCTCGTACTCTATCCCCAGGACCGGATGCTCTGGAACAACAAGGGCTATGCAAACTATAACCTCGGGAAGTACCAGGACGCACTCGCAGCGTACAATAATGCCATCAAATTTGAGACGAATTACACGATTGCCCTGATCAACAAAGGCGACACGCTCTCAAAGATGGGAGACTACCCGGCAGCAGTGGATGCCTATACCAAAGCCCTTGAAACGGATCCCGGCAACCACGATGCAACAGCCGGCCTTGCAGCTGCACAGGAAGGAGCAGCCTCTGCCTCGCAGACAACCATGATGGTGATCGTTGCTCTTGTGATCATCGTTGTAATTGGCGCTGTCTGGTATATCAAATTCAGAAAATCGGAAGTAAAACCTGAAGAGAAGAAGACCAAAAACAAGAAAGAATAATTTTTTTATTCGTTTTTATTCATTTTTTATTCTTTTGCCGTCACGGCAAAGGCAGCCGAAGTCCGGGAAAGCATGGTCTTTTCGCCATTTTCCAGGAATACTTCGGCCTCGGCAAAGGCAACACGCCTGCCCTTCTTGATCACCTTTGCTTCGGCAACGATCACACCCTCCCGTACCCCTTTGACAAAACTGGTGGACTCGGAGATGGTCGCGATCCCTTCGTGTTCCTTTAACAGGGTGGAGAGAGCCAGTGCAATCGCTTCATCAGCAAGCGCCACGAGCATCCCGCCCTGGAGCCAGCCGACACCGTTGAGCATGTCGGGCCGGACCTGCATTTTCAGTACTGCCGTTCCTGTATCATAGCTGACGATATCGATCCCCATCTGGCAAAAGAACGGGTTGGCATGCCGGCCGTGCTGCCGGATATTTTCAAGATAGGACATGATTCTCTTAAAATAATCAGGTTATAGAACGATTAAATTGATCCATCCCATCGAAACCTCATAACTTAAGAAGAATTCAAAAGTAACCATGAATCTATTTTATTCAGAATTCCACCAAATTTTTTTCAAGAGAATTCGGACGTGTCAGAAAACCCAAAAACGAACCCAAACACATCTCTCTATACAAACGGCCGTGATCGCACCGGGTCCAATTTTTTATAATAACACAAATCCCAAAACATTTTCCACTCCATCCCCAATGATCTGGTAGTAATCTGGCAGGAGATATGAGATCGCACTTCCGGGTATTAGCAACCACCCGGCAAAAAAAACCTGGTGAGTGCTCGCCTATCTTCTTCCGAAATCTGGAGTCGCCATATTGCGGTTTATTGCAGCAGGACTTTAAAAAATTATGCAAAAGAACGATACTCTTTTTTTTTATCGCAGCGATCTTTCTTATTCCGCCTGGTGCTACTATCGGGATAGATAACGAAGTTTATCAGGAACCCGCAGGATTTTCCCCCATGGTACCCGGTAGCAAAATACCGGATGTTTTTCCAGGGGCACAGGTTCTTCTACCCGACCCGATAGATAATGCCGGCACCGGACTGAATCCTGGATCAACTCCCGCGACACAAGAAATAATGAGTAATGTCACGTTCCCGTTTATCGCTAACAATGATACCCCGGGGACCATAAGCCGCCAGTACACGTTCTCCTTCCAGCAAACAAACATTACCATCAGAACCAATGTAAGCACTGCTGTTTATTATGGTGCAAAAAACGGGGATAAATTTGCGTTAACTCCCGATGAAGCCACACCGGAAATCCTGGCTCCTGATTATTACCGGGCGTTTGTTGATGATCCGCACCAGGAGCCGCTCTATGCTGACCTTCTCAGAGGTATCCACATTATCAGGAAAGAGCACCACTATACCGACGACGAATATCTGGAACTGCTCACGGTATTTGTGCAGAGCCTTCCTTACGATAATGAAGCGGGTGCTCACCCTGATACACCCTCGCGTTTCCCGGTCGAAACCATTGTTGAGGGGACCGGCGATTGCGATGACAAGAGCGTCTTGCTGGCCGGTCTCCTCTCCCGGGAGGGGTACAATGTCTCACTTCTTCTCTTTATCCCGGAACACCACATGGCAGTCGGGATATCCGGGGACCGCATGCCGTACCGGGATACCGGGTATATCTATACCGAAACCACCGGCGTCTCTTTCATGGGTGATGTACCAAGAGGACTTAACCAATCAGTAAAATATGTGCCTTCCGGCCAGATTCCGCAAACGATGCCAATAGCAAGTTTTCCGCTCGTGATCAGGGTGGGTTCAGGTTCGAAAAATTTCACAAGTGCAGAAAAAACTGAATACATCTTACTCCAGAAGAAAGCCGTAGATGCACGAATCGCACTAATGCGGGAGCGTCTCGACAATTCTTCACGAGAAAGTCCCTCCCAATACCGGACACTTATGGAGAATTACTACACGTACACAGGAATCCACAACTTTATTGTGAAAAACGAGCATGATCGGGCCGGAACCTACCGTTACCTCATTTCACAAATGTCGCCAGCGTCTTTCCCATGCAACCTTACCGGTGATCATACATGCCCACTCACCCTGAAGACTGATGAAAGCGGGCAGGTATGGTACATGCCATGTCCCCAGGAGATCTGGGTACCCCAACGATGTGTCTGGCAGAGCATTCGGCAGGGATTTGCCAACTCACCCCAATAACAAAAATCCCCGGGGAGCAGAAGAGGAACAGGGAGATGATATGCTTCCTGAAAAAATTGCCTGAAAAAACCGGTTAAAGTTCCGCAGTTCCGGCGAAGGCAGAATAACGGACGGGATTGACTGTTCCCGGCAATGGTCCTGGCAGGACAAGATCATTATCGCAGCATTTTATAAGGGATGCCCATGCTCCTTCCGAAAGGGAATACCGGGAAAAACGCCCATCCTTTCGTACGTTCAAGATCCCGTCATCGATAAGCCGTTTCATGTGCCAGGATACGGTTGGACCGGATACCCCGAGCATCTTTTCAAAGTCCGTACGGGACATCAGTGGATTGTTGGCAAGGGAAAGGAGGATCTTCTTATCCATGTCCTGGTGCAGGTATCTCATCACTTTCTGCTCGCCATCGCCATATCTGCCGGAATTTTCGAAATAACTGAGTGAGCCATGATCCTTGAGAAGAATAATTTTCCCTGATACTCTCATGAGCGTAAGATGATAAGTGAGTGCACCGCGGGAGATCCCCATTTCCTGCGAGAGATCAACGAAGCTGATTCCTGGCCGGTTCCGGATGAGACTGAATAAAGTATTTCGCACGGTGCTTGTAAGGATATTGCTCCTCGCAATTCTCTTGAACCCGAAAAATGAGAGGAGTTTTACGGCAAAAAAAATCTCGACCGGTAAAACAAAGGCCGGGGAGAGGGCGAGGGCACCAATAATCACCATCTCGCGGAACGTGAGATCCCAGAAGGTTATCGGGATGACATCGGCAACAGTTATTCCGGTAGATCCGAATGCCGGTTCAACTATATATCCCTGGGGAAGAGCGACTGCCGGTGCTGCAAGCGCTGAGAGAATCACAGCGAGCAGGACAACAGAAAACAGCTCTCTCCTTTTCATACCAGTTTCATTATTTTTGTTCATTCATCAGTCTTGTGGTCATCAGGTGCCGGTCCTGATCCATGAAAGGTTTTCGAGGCTGCCAGAAGAGATATTTTTGTAACTGTGCACCTGGAATTTCCAGATTCCCGGCATCATAACCCCCGGATTATTAATCTTTAAATCAATCCTCCCATCAATTATCCCATCCGATCCATCAGAGAACGGGCCGAGGGTCTTGTCGGGAGTGATAACCGATAATGAGAGCGGATCGGACAGATCGCCACTGTAAAGTGAGACAATGATATAGGGAACATCGGCAGCCACATATTTTGAGAACAGGGCAGTATGTACCTGATGACCGGCATTTTCGGGTTCACCAATGACCCCGGCCATACCGTGATTCATGGATGAATCCAGTGGATTGTCCCGGATAGCAGTGGCACAGTACGCAGGTGGAGCCGGCATATGATCCGGGAAAGCAACCGCCAGTACGAGTACTGCACAGACACAGAGCAGCAGGACGCTCCAAAGGATCTTCATAATAAGGGATGCTCCGGGAATAATATCAGGATTCTCTTTTGATTTGATCCAAGTATACGCTTCCGATATGTAGAGGATTTGCTCATAAATCGTTTATTTACCTGAATCTTTTTTCTCTGCACAGGAGCGTATTCCCATTGCTCTCGTTCCCCGCATGGGGTGATCACATATGATTTCAAAAAACATTCCAATCCTGATCCTTTCAGGACTGATAACGGGCATCATCATCGCTTATGTGGTGATGACTGCGTTCCCGCTGCACCCGGCGGAAACAACCAGTACCGCACTACCGAACCAGCCCATTCTCCAGCAGAAAGTCACGACCGGCGCGGAAGAGCCCCGGCAATTCTCGTCACAGGAGGAGGCCCGGGTATTTCTCATCACCCATACGGAGGGATATGAGGACCCGCAGCTCCTGGCAGATGGTGCTGCCCCGGTGGATACCCGCGAATGGTCCACGGCGAACGGGACCCGTACCTGGCGGTTCGATATCGATACATCCACCTTCAAACCTGATGAATATATCGTGACCGTAGATGCGATCCTGCAGCACGCTACCGGCACTGCCCTCTTCAACGTCCTCGAGTCACCGCGGGACATGACGTTGCAGCGGGCACAGGGATCCCGGCCAACACCGTCTACGGAGGGACATTTCATTACCATCAACCCGATTGGCGACCGGTATGTGGGCGAGAAGTTCACCATCACCGGACGGACCAACCTTGCAGCAGATGACGAGATGCTCGTCCAGGTCTACTCCTCCTCTTTCAAGCCAACGCAGAAGAGCCAGAGCGGGGAGTTTTCCGGATCGACCGGGACAGTACGGGCATCTTCTTCATCACAGCCGGTACCGGCAGCAACCTCAGCCCCAATGCCGGATGGCGACCGGAAATATTCCACCACAAATGTCCAGGTCAGGAATGTAGATGAGGCTGATATCATCAAGACTGACGGGACATATGTCTATGTTGTCACGGGCAGCCACCTCCACATCCTGCACGCGTATCCTGCTGACACCGCAGGAATTATCTCGACCCTTCAGTTTTCCGGATCGCCCCAGTCGCTGTACCTCCATGGCGACCGGCTTGTGCTGATCAGTTCGGAGTATACATCGCGTACCGTTATGAACTGCCAGCCCGGCGCCTGCGGCACCACCATGCCAACCGACCAGAAGACACGGATATTTGTCTGGTCAGTAAAGGATCCTGCACACCCGGCACTCCAGCGCGAGATGGAACTGGATGGCGTGTACAAGGAGAGCCGCATGATCGGGTCCATGCTCTACTTCGTCACGAATGACTATATCGACCAGTATGACGGGGATGTGACATTTCCGGCAATGTATGACAGTCGCAGGGGAACTATGGTCCCTCCAGTCTATTATTTCAACAAAAAAGACAGGGAGTTTTCCCTGACGACAGTCGGTGCTGTTGATATTATCACGGACGAACCGATACGGGCGAAATCATTCCTCATGGGCTCTGCGGGAACGATCTACGTTTCCCCGGAGAACATGTATATTGCGATAGCTTCCCCTGGGGACTACCGTACTTCGCAGGGCACCGATCTGTACGCGTTTACCCTGAACAATGGCCGGATATCCTTTACCGCACACGGATCCGTTGAAGGGACATTGCTCAACCAGTTTTCCCTGGACGAGTACGGGGGGAACCTCCGGATCGCAACTACGATCGATGACTGGAGTGGCAGATGGAACCGGGGGTTCAGTAAAGTCTCCGTGCTGGATGGTCAGTTGAACGTAATCGGATCCATCAGTAATCTTGCACTGAACGAGAAGATCTATGCTGCACGCTTCATGGGGGAACGCCTGTACCTCGTGACATTCCGCGAGACGGACCCGCTCTTTGTCATCGATCTTGCGAATCCAAAGAGCCCGAAGGTGCTGGGCGAACTGCATATCCCCGGGTTCTCCAGTTACCTGCACCCCTACGATGCCACTCATCTCATCGGCGTTGGAAAGCAATCCACCCGGGGCGGTCTGAAACTGGCACTCTTTGATGTTGCCGATGTGCACAACCCGCTCCTGGTTGATGAGGAGAAACTGGGAGGGTACGGCAGCGATTCCGAAGTGCTCCAGGACCACAAGGCCTTCCTATTCGACCGGGAAAAAGATCTTCTCGTCCTGCCCGTTCATATTGTAGAAGATTCAACGTCAGCGAACGGCTGGCACCCATCTGTCTGGGGCGGGGCGTATGTATTCGGCGTGAACCCGCAGAAAGGGTTTACCGGGAAAGGCACGGTTGTGCACTACCGGGACACGAACGGATCCTACCATGAAGTGAAACGTGCGCTCTATATCGAAGATACGCTCTACACGATGTCGCAGGACAAAATTGTTATGAGCGATTTACTGAATGCTACACGCATGATTAGTGCGGTTGAGTTTAGATAAGTTCATTTTTTTATTTTTTATTTTCGCATCCTTTTTGTACCCTGTCCTCAGCTCATTCGCCAGAGCTCGCCCTTTGATAACGAATTGCCGGTTAATTTTTTGTCCGGTTCCTGAAGTTTTTTCCCGACATGTAGAGCAATTGCTCATAAATCGTTTAATTGTCCGGGGGGTAGTTACTGACAGAAGCATCCGGCACAATAGTCCGGATGTGTTTTTGAGGAACGGTGAAAAAAATGGTAACAGGAAACAGAAGAAAAGATGGATTTCTGGACAAGCCGTGGGTAGCCATTGCGGTAGCTGCCGGAATCCTCATCGTAGTGGCAGGTGCAGTTGTGTTTTTCATGGGGAGTAGTGGGGAGCCTCCCGGCATAACCCCGACCGCAACCGCGATAAGTTCGTCATCTCCCGGGCAGAGTGCACCAGCACCTGCAACCGGTTCCCCGGCCGGGCAGCCCGGTGTGCTGGCCTACAATGTTGCACTGAAGACCGGGTTTGAACTCGATAACGTACCTGTTCCGGATAATGGGGTATTTATCAAGATTATTTACCGCGGGGGATATACCGGGACATATACGTCCGGAAACGAGACGGGGGAACTGCGCAATTCCGGGGAACGGGTATTTGCGATCGACAACCCGGGTACAACAATCTCGGCAACGGTAAAAAAGCAGGATGGTTCGACAAAACAGGTACTGACTGCCGAGATATGGAAGAACGGGAACCGGCTTGACTCAAAGACCACGGCTCTCCCGTTTGGTGAGGTAACGGTCACCGGTACAATCTGAGCATGGCAGGCGCAATCCGTCAGGTTCAATGCCCATACCGGCCAATCGCTGTATCAACTGCTCTGTACCGGACCCGGGACAGGTAAGATGCGAAAAGTAAACCGGGTATCACCGGGCAGGTCCGGGACAGACCCGGTGATAATCCCGGCAAAACCAGCAGGATATGCCGGACCAAATGAATTGCGAGTGCGTGGTGACACCGATGAATGCAGAAATTATCCCGCTGAACGAACAGGCAAAAGCACTTGCCGCTGAATTAGAGGCGCTCCGGGTAGAGATGAAGAGCGTCATTGTCGGGCAGGCCGAAGTGATCGACCGGCTCATCATCGCGTTGTGTGCGGACGGGCATGTTCTCCTGGAAGGAGTACCTGGCATTGCAAAGACGCTTATGATCCGCACGCTCTCGCAATGCATAGACTGCAGTTTTGTCAGGCTCCAGTTCACACCGGATCTCCTTCCCGCAGATATCATGGGGACAAAGATCTTCAACCAGAAGGACGCAACCTTCTCGACTATCCGGGGCCCGATCTTTGCCCATTTTGTTCTCGCTGATGAGATCAACCGGGCACCCCCCAAGGTGCAGTCCGCCCTCTTAGAGGCCATGCAGGAGAAGCAGGTGACCATCCAGGGCGAAACCCACCAACTCGCCTGGCCATTCTTTGTGCTTGCCACCCAGAACCCGATCGAATCCGAAGGAACGTATCCCCTCCCGGAGGCACAGGTCGACCGGTTTATGTTCAAGGTACTGATGACCTACCCGGACAAAGAAGACGAGATCAGGATTCTCGACCGGTTCGCGGAAGGCACCACCATTATCCCGAAAAAAGTGATGAGTGCAGAAAAGATCCTTGCCATCCAGTCATTCACGAGAAGCCTGTATGCGGATGCCGCTATCAAGTGCTATGTCACCGAGCTCGTGGATGCTACCCGGCACCCGGCTGCCTATGATATCGACACGGCAAAGTACGTTGCCTATGGTGCATCCCCGCGTGCTTCCATCAGCCTAATCCTCGGGGCAAAGGCCAGGGCCCTGCTGGCCGGCCGGGGTTTCGTGCTTCCTGAGGATGTCAAAGCAGTGGCTCATGATGTACTCCGGCACCGGATCATTCTGACCTATGAAGGCGAGGCGGAAGGCGTGACACCGGATGCGATCATAAACCGTATTCTCCAAAAGGTAACGGTGCCGTGAGGACGGTGATGATCGCGGTAACCGTTGGGAGTGACAAGATGGAAAACAGGACCGACCTGATCCGGCAACTCAGAAAGATTGAGATCACCACCAATGCGCTGGTGGAAGGGCTCCAGTCGGGGCTTCACCATTCCCTCTTCAAAGGTCACGGTGTCGAGTTTGCCGAGATACGGGAATATGTGCCCGGAGACGATGTCCGCTCCATTGACTGGAAGGTCACTGCCAGGTATAACCGCCCGTTCATCAAGGAATATACCGAGGAACGCGACCAGACATTTTACTTTGTCGTGGATATCTCCGGATCCGGAACGTTTGGTTCAGAGACCACCAAACAGAAGAAGATGCTCGAAGTGACCGCGAGCCTTGCCTTTGCAGCGCTGCGGAATAATGACCGGATCGGTCTCTGCCTCTTTTCGGACCGGGTGGAGAAATTCCTGCCGGCAAAACGCGGGAAAAAGCACCTTGTTTCAGTTCTCAACACGTTGATCGATCATAAACCGGTCTCGTTAAAGACTGATCTCTCCGCAGCCGCACGGTTTCTTGGTACGATCCTTACCCGAAGAAGTTCAGTGATCATTCTGTCAGATTTTGCATCGCCGGATTTCCTGGGAGCGATCAGGATCCTCCGGAAGCGCCACGAAGTTATTGCGATCCGTGTTACCGATGTTCGGGAACAGGAGCTCCCTGATAGCGGCACCGTTGCACTTGAGGATTCCGAGACCGGAGAGCAAATTATCGTAGATACATCAGATGCCGGGTTCCGCGCAAGGTATTCAGCTCTCGTTGAAGAGGCGGAAAATACGCTCACTGCCAGCCTTTCCCGGGCAGGAATCGGGAATGTGTCAATCCTGACAACCGATCCCTATGATATCCCGTTGCAACAATTCTTCCAGGGCATGAAGAGGAGGAGGAACCATGGCAGGATTCTATAACCCTGCATGGCTCTGGGGTCTTGTCCTCCTGCCGATCCTTGTCGCTGCCTATTACTTCGTGATTAAGAAAAAGAAGCAGGAAGCGCTTGTATTTTCACAAATTACATTTCTCAAATCCGCACTCGGGGACAAACAGAAATCCCGGCGTGTTCACCTGCTCTTTGCCATCGCCCTCGCGGCCATTGCCCTGTTATGCATTGGCCTCGCAGACCCCCATATCTCCCTCGACCAGACCAAAACTGGGGTCAATGTGATCCTTGCCATTGACGATTCAGGGAGCATGCAGGCCAATGATTATCAGCCTACCCGGCTCGAAGCGGCCAAGCATGCTGCTGAAACGCTGATCAAAAACCTCGAGCCGGCCGATAATGCAGGAGTCGTGATCTTCGAGTCCGGTGCAACAACTGCGGCGTACCTGAGTCCCGACAAGGACCGGGTCCGGCAGAAACTCGCTGCGGTCACCCCCAAACCGGGACAGACCGCAATCGGCGATGGTCTCGCGCTTGCGATCGACATGGCCCGGTCGGTACCGAACAAGAAGAGCGTGGTAATCCTGCTCTCTGATGGCGTGAACAATACCGGGATGGTCACCGTTGACGAGGCGATCGAAGTAGCGAAGGACGCCAAGATCCAGGTTTTTACCGTGGGGCTGGGATCGGCCCATCCGGTGGTAATCGGGTACGACTGGCTGGGCAATCCCCAGTACGCCGATCTCGACGAGGCAACCCTCCGGTCCATTGCAGAAGATACCGGGGGCCGGTATTTCAAATCCGTAGACGGACAGACATTGTCTGAGATTTACGCCGGGCTGAATAACGAGATCGTCCGCGAACCGGAAGAGACGAGCATCAGGGACTTCTTTTTTGCCGGGTCACTTATCCTAATCCTCATCGAGCTCTTCCTGCGATACGGACGGGGGCGTATCATTCAATGATCTGCAAGTGCCTGTTCACGGTTATCCTGCTCTGCCTCATCATCCCGGCATCGGTTGCCGCAGATATCACGTTTACTGCCGGCCAGCAGGACTATTATTTCCTGACGGGACATACCATTGAGATCCCGCTTGCCGTGAGCAGCAGTTACCCGGATGAGGTGATCGGGACTGTCCGGTTCTCCACCGATGCGCAACTCCAGAAGACCGGTGTCGTAATGATCAGCACTCAGAACCGGGTCTTTTCCCAGACTATCCCGGCTGGCCGGTCGTTCCTGAACCTCACGATGGCCCCTTCGCAGGTTTCCCGGGATTACAAAGTACACTTTTCGTTCTATCACGCAACCCCCCCGGTAAACGTCAGCCTGCCGGAGTTCTTCATCCACATTGTCGGGGACCCGGGTCTTATGAAGAATTTCCCGGCACATCTGGAAAGCAGCAGCCGGCGGGAGAGCGGGGAGATACCAGCTCAAAGTTCGGTCAGTGCGGTGGAACAGACCGTGAGCACCCGGCAGCAGATTGGGTCTGACAGTTCAGGACAACAATCGATCGCGAGCGGCCAGCCACAGCCCGATACGGAAGCCACACGACAACAGCAACAGCGCGAGAAAGAGAAGAGGGAGCGCGAACAGACAGAGTTTGACATCAGGCTCAAAACAGATCCGCTGTTTGTGGCAGTGAATGAGAGCCTCGGTGCCGAAGGGTTCTCCCGCCAGATGCTGGACACGCAACCGGCAGGCAATGAAACCGGAACGTTTTCGATGGTGTACCGGAAAGGAGCTGATGAACAGGTTGTCGTGCAGGGTTCTATGCAGGGGAGTGTTGTTCCCTCAGTTCATGAACTTGCAAATACTGCGATCACTCCAGACCCGGCATTGGATGCCGACACGACTTTCCAATCGTTTGCCCGGACGCTGGCGGCGCAGGAGTATAAACATACGGAGACTTCCCTCAACCGAACGCTCACTGGCGCGATGGCAAATATCACATATGCAACACCCGATGGAAAAAAAGCGTTCGTGAATGCAACCACAAAAGACCAAAAGGTAGTGCAGGTTTCCCTGGAAATGGAGATCGGGCCGGCCGGTTTCCCGCTGGTTCCCCTTCTCATACTGGCGACCGTGATCCTCATGATCTTCGGAGGATACGTATACTTGAGATACAAACGGCGTGGGCTTCCGGCTCCCGAAGCCCAGAGTAGCAACTCTCAATCGGACTTCAATTACCGGAAGGATGCTGAGCGGCTCCTTAACGATGCCGAGCAGGCATCTGACCAGCACCGCTACTCCGATGCGTACGGCCAGGCAGGTCGGGCCCTCAGGATATTCCTTTCGTACGAATTCGGGAACAAGAGCGAAGTTACTACGCAGGAAATTGTGTCGCTTCTTCGCACATCCGACCGGGATATGAGGAATATTGATACGATACTCCAACGATGCGATGAAGTTGTATTTGCCCGGCAGGAGCCGGATAGCGCGGATTTTTCATCCATTATCCGGCAGATCAGGGAAATTATTGCCTCTTCCTGACCGGAAATAATGCCGGGCTGAAAATTTGTCATGAAAATTTTGAAAACTTCCGATGTTAGAGCAAACAAATGAAAATTGAGTTTGGAGAGCAAAAATTTCATTATTTTGGTGCGAAGTCTTTGACTTCATTCGGGTTTTTTACAACGAAACCCGTTTCATTGTTCATTATCTTCATTCTGGGGATCTGGTGCAGGATATCCTGCCGTTTCATACCTATCCTTAATATTCCCGAAATGTCACCTATTCACCATGCAGGACCCTGAAACAAAAGAGATGCTCGCCGACCTCATCTGGCTCAATGCCGTCATCGCGACAGAACTCATCCAGATCACCGAGAACACCTCGGCTATCCTTCATAAAACCCCGCCTCCGGCAAGCTGTATTGCCGAACATCACGAGCTCCGGAAAACGGCACTTCAGATGGCAGAAAAATACCGTCCCGAAACGGTACTTGGCCAGCACCTGCTCAAGCACCAGTAACGTTATTGGGATACTCTGCCCACGAATATAGTACGATAAACAGAAAGTCACTACGGAAGAGTCCGCAATCATACCTAATCACGCGTAACCCTTCTTCCCTGCATCCCCCTTACCAGGAGCACGCCCCGTTATGACCGCCCCCACAGTACCGTTCAGCCTCGTCATTCCCGCGTACAATGAGGAGAACCGGATCCAGCTGCTCTTCGATGAGATTCCGGCCTTTGACGGCGAACTTATCGTGGTCTGTGACGGGACCGATGCAACCGCGGATTGTGTCGGAAGGATCGCCGCCCGGAGAACAGATCTCACCATCCGGTGCCTGGAGTTCGATCACCGGCTGGGGAAAGGAGGTGGGGTCATCGAAGGACTTAAAGCAGCCCGGGCACCACTCGTGGGATACTTCGATGCCGATGGCTCCACCAGTATCGGCGAGATGCAGCGGCTCTTCTCCCACCTTGCTCGTGCCGATGCTGCAATCGGTTCGCGCTGGGTACCGGGCTCAACGCTTCGCGTGCCGCAGGGCTTCATGCGCCGGATGGAGAGCCGGGTGTTTAACTTCCTGATCCGGCTGCTCTTCGGCCTTACCTACAGTGATACGCAGTGCGGGGCCAAAGTGTTCAAAAAAGCCGCAGTCGATATTGTGCTGCCCCGGATGACATCGCGGGGATTCGAGTTCGATGTCGAACTGCTCTGGCGACTGAAGCGTGCAGGATATAGCGTAACTGAAGTTCCCATTGCCTGGCAGAACAAGGGAGATTCACGGGTGCAGAAGCGGGACATGATACGGATGCTCAAGGGGCTTTTTGCAATCCGGTTCGATCCGGGAAACGTATGATTCCCTCATCCAAAGAAGAGCAGAAGAAAGAGGCTTTCCGGCTTTTTGAAGACGGACGGTATATCGAGTCCGGCCAGCTCTGCTCCCTTCTCCTTGAGTCCGGGAAGGACTCCGCCATCGATGTGCTCGCGGCAACCAACCTCTATTATATGGGAAAACTCGACGATGCGGAGGTCTTTTTTAAGGATCTGGCGCAGAAGATGCCGGATTCTTCCTATGTGCACAGTTACCTGGCAAAAGTGCTCGAAGCCCGGGGTGACGAGGGTGCGATAGCAGAGTACGCAACAGCCGTCCATCTCGATCCCTCCAACCAGGATGCCCTGCGGAGTTATGCGGAATATCTTCTCGGCCACAAGGATTACCGGGCAGCACTGCCGGTCTTCAAGCGACTCGTGCAGGCAGGAAAGAAACAAGAAGATGTCCGGCACCTGATGCAGGCACTTTTGGGGATTGGCGAGGCCAAAGAGGCGCTCACCACCCATGCGGTGCTCGGGGCCGGCACTGCGCACGGGCATGAATATCTCGATGCGCTGGTCAAAACCGGAAACTTCCCGGCAGCAGCTGAGTCGGCGAACCGGATCTACAAAGAGACCCGGGATCCCGCAGTCCTGAGGAAATACCTCTCTGCTCTCTCCTGCTACGATGCGCCGGCTTCATTTGAGGCCTACACCGATCATATCCGGTTCGATACGGATTGCGAGATCCACTTTGACTATGCGCTGCTCCTCCGGGCACACGGGAAAACTGAAGAAGCGCTCGGTGCCGCACGGGTGCTGGCTGAACGCTCTCCCCGGCCGTTATACCGCACCCTTGTCTGCGATCTGCTCGCTGCCCGGGCTGACACTCAGGAAGGAAAGAAAGACGCCCTTGCTGCATACGAGCAGTTGATCCGGGATGAACTGGCAACAAAGAATGACCTGGACCTGCTCCGGACAATCATCAGCAGGTACCGCCGGCACCTCTCTGCATGGGAACCTGCGGATGAGGCAAAACGCAGGTTTTCAGAACATGTTTCCCATGATGTAAACGTTGCCAGCCTTCTCGAAACCGCCCTGTTATTCGAAGATACCGGTGATACCGCAGAAGCCCGGTCCTGGTATTACCGGGCGTACCGGGCAGACTTCCTTACCGGCGGGCTTTCCTATGCGCAGTTCCTCGATGCACAGGGCGAAGGGCGCGAGTGCGAGAAAGTGATGCTCTATATCCTCTCGAACGTGAAAAAAAGCACTGACCTGAACCGGGTTGCAGCCGTGATCGTGGATAAGACCGGCACCATGCATCTCCTGAAGCGGCTGATGGAGCAACTGCTCTTAAAACTCGAAGCCCGGCGGGCAACGCTGAATTCCGAAGGTCTTGAGTTACTCGCGAGTGTGTTTTTCATTGCCGGGACCAATGCACACGAAGAACAGAATTACGCAGCCTGCAAGTATTACTGCCTGAGCGGGATGGACGTAATGCCGGCACACACCCGGGCCATTCATCTTGAAGATTTCCTTAACCTGCTCCGGGCCTGCAAGGAGAAATCAGTTGCCGATCGCCCGATCATGAACGTGCCGCAGGTGAAAAAGCGGGCACCCGCCAGCCAGCCGGCGCAGGTGATCACCGACCAGCTCGGTCTCACCGAACAGGAGGCAAAGATCCTCGAGTTCATCCGGCTGCACCGGACCGCAAACGAGATGGAACTGCGAAAGGTGCTCGGAACCCGGCGGGTGGTTGGGATCGTCAACCGCCTGATCCAGAAAGCAGAATCGCAGGGATTGTTACTGATCGCAAAGAAAGGAGTTGGGGAGGATGGAGAGGGCTATGAATTTACCGGAACCTGAACGGATGGACCAGCGCCGGCTTGAGAGCATCAACATCGTCAATGCGTTACGCAGGGGCACGGTGCCCGCGAGCGGGCTGGAGCGGATTGCCGTCGGGCTTGATGTCGAAGAGGGCGTTATCAGCAAACAACTGGATTACGTGGCCCAGAGCGGCGGGGATCTCAAGTTTATCCGGGGCGAGTACGGGAGCGGCAAAACGTTTCTGGTGGCCCGGGCACTGGAGATCGCCCGCACCAAGGGATTTGTCACGTCACACGTGATCATCTCGTCCTCCACCCCGCTCTACAAGATCAAGGGAATATACCAGCAGGTCTGTGCAAACCTCCGCACCGGCAACGAAGAGCATGCAATCAAGACCATCCTCGACAACTGGCTCTTTGCGATAGAGGAGCGGCTGCTCTCGGTGAGTGGAAATGGTCTTGAGGATGCTGCGCTTGAAGAGGCCACCGAGCGGGAGATCGAGACGGCGCTGAACGGCATCAGCGAAGTGAACAGTGCACTTGCAGCTGCGCTGCGCACCTACTACCGGGCAAACAATGCCGGCGACTTCCAGCTGGCACAGGCAGCACTGGGCTGGATTGCCGGGGAACCCAATATCGGGCGGGACTTCAAGCAGAAGGCCGGCATCAAGGGCGAGATCGATGACACCATCGCGTTTCTCTTCCTGCGGGGCCTTGTCTCTATCATTCACGGGGCGGGATACAACGGGATCGCCATTGCAGTCGACGAGATGGAGACAACGCAGGGACTCCAGCGTAACCAGCGGGAGAAGGGCTACCACACGCTCGTCCGGATCATCGATGCACTCGACCGGGGCGAGATGCCGCGCTGCTTCTTCCTCTTTACCGGCACCCCCGCGATGTACGATGGTTCACGGGGCATCCGCTCCGTCCCGCCGCTCTACGACCGGATCAGCGTGGTGCAGAACGATGCCTACCGCAACCCCCGCCAGCCGCAGATCCTGCTGGAGAAGTTCGATACCTCCAAACTCGAACTGGTGGCGCTCAAGGTCGTGGATGTGTATGCACAGGCGTACACGGAACCGGACCGCGAGCGGGTCTCGCACCGCTTCATACGGGCCATGATCAAAAAGATCACCACGCGGTTTGGGGGCCGGATTGACGTAATCCCCCGGATATTCTTAAAAGAATTTGTCGATGTGCTGGACAAGTGCGAGCTCTACGAGGACTATAAGCCCGGAGATGCTTATGACTTCGATGCCGAACATCTCAAGGGCGACTTAAAAAAAGAAGAAGAGGCGGTGATGGTGGTCAGGTTCTGATCCCCTCACCAAAAAAGACAATGTTTTACGCTTTAAGAGCTCACCCTTCCGGTATGCGCCGGGCATATCTCCTGTTCATCCTTGTTACAGCTTTGATGTGCGTACTGGTTCCCGCATCAGCAGCCGTGACCCTCACCCTCAATGCTTCAGAGAACGAGGCACATATCGGGGATGTGATCACGCTCAGCGGATCAGTAACCGGCATGAAAACAATTGCCGCATATCTCTTTGTAACCGGCCCGGATATCGATCCCCGGGGGGTGACGCTCGACAATCTCAACATCCCTGCCGGTCGCGGATTGTTCACCACGGCTCCGGTG
>Ga0209340_1001441_pt1 | contig 17005 bp, 23 predicted proteins | sample EPASupsiteSAE323_FD_187266 | JGI IMG/M metagenome (GOLD analysis project Ga0209340, IMG submission 187266) | Bioremediated contaminated groundwater from EPA Superfund site, New Mexico - Sample SAE3-23 (SPAdes) (version 2) | ecosystem: Environmental > Aquatic > Deep subsurface > Groundwater >... | reverse complement strand
CAGGCGTTTTTAAATACGGTCGTCGCGCCCCGAAAATTTGATACGGTATTGCTGGGATGGTCGTTATCCTTGACTCCCGATCCGTATGCCCTATGGCATTCGGACAGTGACGTTCCGGGGGGATTTAATCTGGTCGGATATCATTCAAAAACGACGGATAGATTAATCGAAAAAATGGAGGCTTCTACGGACCCTGAGCAAATCGCCGCTTTGCAGCGTCAAATATTTGCCCGTATCGTCGGGGATAATCCGTACCTGTTTTTAGTAATCCCGAATGAAATCAACGTATACAGCCGCAAAATTTCGGGCATAAAACCGACGATCAACGGAATATGGGAAGATTATATCGATTGGGAGAAAAAATAGTGAAACCGATAATTTTATTCGATCTTGACGGAACGCTGATCGATTCGACCGAAGCGATTTTAGAGAGTTTTCACCACTCTTTGCATACGCACGGAAATAGAACCGATGTCAGTGATACGATGGTTACGTCACAGATCGGTCACCCGTTGGAAGTGATGTTTTCGGCGGTCGGGATTGATCCTTCGATGATCGATGCGCATGTCTCGACCTATAAGCTTTTTTATCGCGAAATAGCGCGGCAAAAGACCGTTTTGCTTCCTGATGCGTCGACTGCGATTCGTGAAGCTTCGGCATTTGCCAGATTAGGGATCGTGACAACCAAAACGGGGCTTTATTCGCGGGAGCTGATGGAACATTTTGAGCTGATGGAGTATTTCGAGGTGCTGATCGGACGCGAACATGTTGAAAATCCGAAGCCGCACCCCGAACCGATATGGACGGCTTTAGAGCAAATGAGCGGAAAAAGAGAGACGGCCTGGATGATCGGGGATACCCGTCTTGACATCGAAGCGGCAAAAAGAGCGGGGATCGAATCGGTAGCGGTAAGTTGCGGATACGATAATAAAGAACAATTGCTAACATTAACAGATATTATAAAACCTAATGCACTGGAAGCCGTTAGGTATATCGCTAAACGGGGATGAAAGTAACATTTTTTCTTTGGATTTCCGTCTCAAAAATGGTGAAAAGCTACATTTAAGAGCAACTTTCATAGAATACACGTATTGATAAAATTCAACTTAAACTTAAGTCAGAGGGAGAATTCATGCTAGAGATTCGATGGCATAGTCGAGCTGGACAAGGTGCTGTAACCGGCGCAAAAGGTCTAGCTGACGTTGTATCTACCACCGGTAAGCATGTACAGGCATTTGCGTTTTACGGTTCAGCAAAACGCGGGGCAGCGATGACAGCATACAATCGCGTTGATGATAAAGTCATCCTAAACCACGAAAAATTTATGAGTCCGGACTATGTTTTAGTTATTGACCCGGCATTGGTATATGTTGCCGATATTACGGCAAACGAAAAAGATAACACTATTTATATCGTTACGACCCATATGACTACGGATGAGCTTGTTGCGTCTCAACCAAAACTTGCGGGAAAAAAAGTTTACACGGTAGACTGTATTAAAATTGCGCAAGAGACTATCGGAAAAGCAATCCCTAATACTCCAATGTTGGGTGCATTGATGAAAGTATCAGGTATGTATGACATTGAGTTTTTCAAAGACAGCATGATTAAAGTTCTTAAAAAACTTCCGCAAAAAATTATCGATGCCAACATGATCGCGATCCAACGCGCGTATGATGAAGTGAAATAAGGAGTATATGATGGAAAAAAAAGGATGGGATGAGTTCGAAATCGGCACTATACTCCGAACGTTTGAGGGAGCAGTGCATGATATTGCAACGACGCTTCCTGAGAACCGCCCTTACTCACAATCAAGCTCGTTTACTGCGAGTGTAGCGGATTGGCGTATCGAAAAACCTTTGTTTAACAAAGACTATTGTATTGACTGCCAATTTTGCTGGGTATATTGTCCCGATATGTCGATTATTTCACGGGATAAAAAAATGGTCGGGATTGATTTTGACCATTGTAAAGGGTGCGGAATTTGTGTGCAGGTCTGCCCGACCAATCCAAAATCTCTTTTGATGTTCCCGGAACAAAAAGATGAAGAGGCAGCCCTTGCAGAGTGGCCTAAAAAAGAGAAAAAAGCTGATGCTGAAGTGAAGGAAGACTAATGGCTGATACAATCGAACTACGCGATATTGAGGTATGGGACGGTAACATGGCGGCAAGCCAAGCGCTTCGTCAAGTACAGGTTGACGTTGTAGCGGCTTATCCGATTACTCCATCGACTCCTATTGTTGAAGGGTATGCAGGTTTCAAAGCAAACGGCTATGTAGACGGCGAGTTCGTTATGACCGAATCCGAGCACGGTGCAATGTCATGTTGTATCGGTGCGGCAGCTGCCGGTGGACGTGTTGCAACAGCGACCAGCTCACAAGGGTTTGCTTTGATGTTGGAAACTTTGTATTCCGCATCAGGGATGCGTTTGCCGATCGTTCTTAATCTGGTAAACCGTGCTATCGGTGCTCCTCTTAACGTTAACGGTGACCACTCCGATATGTATATGGGACGTGACAGCGGCTGGATTCAATTCGGTGCATATTCTCCGCAAGAGGCGTACGATTTGAACTTTATCGCTTTCAAAGTTGCTGAAGACCATGACGTCCGTTTGCCGGCGATCGTGAACCAAGACGGATTTATGACTTCCCATACCGCACAAGGGGTTCATACTCTGAGCGATGAAGCAGCCTACAAATTTGTCGGCGATTATAAACCGATGAATGATATGCTCGATCTCGATCATCCGGTTACCCATGGGGTACAAACGGAAGAAGATTGGCATTTCGAGCATAAAGCACGTCAACAACACGCTTTGATGACAGCGGTTATCCCTAAAATTCAAGCGGCGTTTGATGCGTTTGAAAAATTGAGCGGTCGTAAATACAATATCGTTGAATCATACGATATGGACGATGCGGAAGTAGCGGTTGTTTGTATGGGAACATCGGTTGAAACAGCGCGTGAAGTAGCAAAAGAGATGCGTGCACAACACGGTATCAAAGCGGGTGTTGTCGGTATCCGCGTATTCCGTCCATGGCCGCTGGAACAAATTGCGGCGGCATTGAAAGATGTTAAAGCGATCGCGGCATTGGATCGCTCAAGTCCTCATGGTGCGATGGGCGCATTGTATAATGAGCTTTCGGGTTCATTGTTCAACACTGATACCAAAGCGGTATTGAACAACTACATCTACGGATTGGGCGGACGTGACTTGACCAAAGCACACTTAGTGAGTATCTTTACGGATCTTAAAGCAAATGCGGACGCGGGCAAACCGACAACGCCATTGCAACAATACATCGGTCTTCGCGGGCCGAAACTCTCTTTTTTCTAAGGAGCCCTTATGTCAGAAATGAAAAAAATTAAAAACCTCAAAGAGTTTTCCACTTCGGCGGATCGCTTTGAAGGGGCTAACCTTCTTTGCCCGGGCTGTGCCCACTCGATTATCGTACGCGAAGTTTTGAACGCTACGAATGACGATTTGATCCTTGCGGCTTCAACCGGATGTTTGGAAGTGTGTACGGCGGTTTATCCGTATACTTCATGGGATGCTTCGTGGATCCACATCGGATTTGAAAACGGTTCATCTGCAGTAGCGGGAGCTGAGGCAATGTACAAAGCGCTTAAAACCAAAGGACGTTTGAAACAACCGGATCGTACTCCGAAATTCGTTGCATTCGGCGGTGACGGGGCAACTTACGATATCGGATTCCAATGGATTTCTGGATGTTTCGAGCGCGGACATAACATGATGTACGTTTGTTTGGACAACGAAGTCTATGCGAACACAGGCGGACAACGCTCTTCATCGACTCCGATCGGTGCATCGGCTACGACAACTCCTGCGGGACGTGTCAGCTACGGAGAGAAGAAAAACAAAAAAGACATGATGGCTATTATGGCGGCACACGGTGCTCCATACGTTGCACAAGTTGCTCCGAACAAATGGAAAGACATGGTCGCTAAAATCCAAAAAGGGTTTGCAGCAGAAGGCCCGGTTTATATCAACGCGATGTCAGCGTGTACAACAGAGTGGAAATTTGCTCCTGAAGATACAATCGCTATCTCCGATTTGGCAACCGATTCATTGGTTTTCCCGTTGTATGAAATTATCGACGGAACCAAACTCAATATTACATACCGTCCGAAAAACATTATCCCGGTACGTGATTACCTCGGTGCGCAAGGGCGCTTTAAACACCTTTTCACCAAACAATACGAATATTTGATCGACGAGTGGCAAGCTCGTGTCGATGCGAAATGGGATTATCTTCAACGTCGCGAAGAGGCAAGTGTATAATAAATATTTATTATACGCCAACGGAGCAACACCCAAAGGGCACGTGAGCTCCGCTTGGCTATGCTAACGCTGAGTTCCACCCAGAGGGCACTTCGTCTTCAGCAGAGTGCTTACGCGCAATAAACCGCGCGTATTTTTTACCCTTTCTTTTCTTCTCATTTTCTTCTATTAACTTTGGAACTCTCTTTGCTTCTTTGACCAAAATAACAATTTTGGATATTACAATGTACCGTATGACTTATAACCATTTAAATACTACCGGCTGCTCAGCACGCGGAATTGCAAAACGTGAAAGCAAAGAAGAGCTGCTAAAACTTGCGGAGGAGCTGAAAGAGTCGATCTGCAACGTCGAAATACGTCCGATTGAAGGGAGCGTAGAAAAACGGCTTCCGATGGAACTCTTTGTCAATATGAAAGAACTCCGTTGAAACGGTATTTTCTCGTACTTGACGCGGGAACGGGAAGTATCCGTGCAATACTCTTTGATACTATGGGGAATCAAATCTCCATAGCGCAATACGAATGGGAACATGTTGCCGAAGAGGGTGTTGCAGGATCGATGGGATTTGATTTTAAGAGCGGATGGGAACTCGCCAAGAGGTGTATCCGCGAATCGGTCGCTAAAGCGCAAATCAGCCCTTCAGAGATTGCTGCCGTATCGGCATCAAGTATGCGTGAGGGGATCGTCGTTTATGACGGTGAAAAACACGAGCTCTGGGGTGTAGCGAACGTCGACAGTCGGGCGGGCGAAGAGGTAGCGTATCTGAAACAAACATTTCCCTCTTTAGAAAAAGAGAGTTATGCAATCAGCGGTCAAACGTTCGCCCTCTCAGCCGCACCGCGATTGCTGTGGCTGAAAAAAAATCGTCCGGCTCTTTACGAAAAAGCCCGCTATTTTACGATGATTAGCGATTGGCTACTCTTCAAACTGAGCGGTGAGTTAGCCTCTGAACCTTCCAATGCAGGGACGGCAGGGGCATTTAGTCTGAAAAACCGTCAATGGGAAAAAAACGAGTTTGAGAAATGCTCTCTCAACGATCTGTTTGTTCCGATAAAAGAGAGCGGAGAAGTTTTAGGGAATGTAAGTACACAAGCTTCAGACGAGACGGGACTGAGCACAAAAACCCTCGTGGTCATGGGGGGAGGAGATGTACAAATCGGTACGGCAGGTTTGGGCGCTTCAAATCTGGGTGATGCGGTAGTTCTCGGTGGGAGCTTTTGGCAACAGGTGGTCAATATCCCAAGCAATGCCAACCTCTCTCATGATATGTTACTGCGCGTCAATCCTCATGTGGTTCGGGGGATGTCTCAGGCAGAGGGGATCACCTTTTTTACGGGGCTCGTGATGCGGTGGTTCCGTAACAGTTTCGGATGCGGAAAAAGCTACGGTGAACTCGAAGCGATGGCGGCATCCGTACCGCTTGGCTCGTATGGAATCACACCGATATTCAGCGATCGGATGAACTATGGAGAGTGGATACACGCATCCCCATCTTTTATCGGTCTTGGCTTGGATGAGAGCAAATACAACGTCGCGTCGATGTTTCGCGCCTTGGAAGAGAATGCATGCATCGTCAGCGCGATCAATCTGGAGAACATTAAAGCCTTCAGCGGAGTCTCACCAAAGTCGATCACGTTTGCCAGCGGAGCATCCAACGGAGCGTTATGGTCACAGATTCTTGCCGATGTTACGGGATTGGAAGTCAAAGTACCGGTGGTCAAAGAGGCGACGGCGCTGGGTGTCGCGATGGCTGCGGGAATTGGTGCGGGAGTGTATAACGGTTTTGACGAAGCGGGGAAAAATATTGTCAAAATGGAACGCTCTTACGAGCCGAATATGTCGAATCATCTGCAGTATAGTGAGATCAAAGAGAAATGGCTAAAAGTCTATTCAAAACAGATGGAATTGGTTCGGGAGGGGACGTTGGAGCCGATGTGGAAGGCTCCGGGAATTTAGAAACTATAAGCACTCTCATCGAGAAGATCTAGCTCTTCGGTGTATTTATCGTCCACAAACGGTTCATAATGGGACTTATAGTACGCGTAGTGTTCGGTGTGTTTATGCCCCTCCAATGATGCCTCATCAGCCCATGATTCGACGGCGAAAAATTTGTGCGGATTGTTCTGCGATTGGAAAATGTAGTAGAACAGACATCCCGGTTCTTTGAGTGAAGGGGCTACCATATCCTCGAGCAGTTTTTTGACCGTAGCGATATGTTCCTCTTTGGCGATAAAGGTCACCTTTTTCGTAATTTTCATTTTTAATTCCTTTTTTTATTTAGTTTATACGCCATCGGAATACATCCCGATTGGCTACGCTAACGCTGGGTCTCCCTCAGCGGGAAGCTCGCGCACAGTGAACCGTGCTATTTTTTTTAATTTTGCTTGTTCGAGTTCCCAGTATTCCATCTCGAACATTTGAGCTAGAGTGAGTGATCCCCATCCCCCGAGTTGTTCGGCAGAGAGGATTGCCGTAATGGTGTGTTTGACGATATCGCCGATAATTCGGGACTCTTTTTCATCTTTGCCCAGCACCACGATACCTACCCCTTTGACTACCGCATAGCGGGGAGCGAGATCGAGACAGATATGCTCAGAGGAGGCATTGGACTCAAAATAGTTTTTGTAATCCTGCGCAAATTTCGCGATCCCCTCTGCTATATCGTTATCGATGATGGCAGGGAACGGTTTGATGCGGATAACGTGCTCAGGGGTCAGCCCCCCTTTTTTTACGAGTGCTTCGAGGTTGGGAAGGATACTGAAAAGCTGAGCGCGCGGCGAATCGATCATGAGTGGGAAAAGATCGCAGCCGCGCAGTTCCGCCGCTTCATCACCGACCGCTTTAGCGATACTCGGATCACTTTTCCCTTCGCAGTCGCCGCACGCCAGGGTCACATGTTCCGTTAGATACGCTTCGGCAACGCTAACGAGATCAATCATCTTCTCATAGGCGCGCTTAGCATCATCATCAAAGGTAAATACACCGTGGTGCATCAGTATCATCCCGCTGAGGCTATCCCAGTCGATGTCTCGTGTTAGCTCATAGATATGCTTTGCCAGCTCAAATCCGGGCATTACATAATCGATGATGAGCATATTAGCCCCGTAGAGCTTTTGAATCAGCGCTTTTCCCTCCGGGGTGTTGGTGAGGGTGACGATCGCATCGGCATGGGTATGGTCGACAAAATCATAGGGGATGATAGCGTGGAGGATCGCTTCGATCGAGGGATTCGGGAAGCTTTGGTCCTGCATTGCGGCACGCTGTTCGGCGACCATTTGGGTATCGCTGAGGCTTTCACGCGTCGCCATTTCCAGAAGTACATCCATATTTACAGGAGAAAACCCCGGTTTTTCGATCGTATCGAGGTTCCAGCCGCTCCCCTTGACGTAGAGGGTGTTATCGATTTTCACCGAAGTATTTCCCCCGCCGTGGAGTACCAGTTCTTTGCTCTGACCCAAAAGCTGTGAGGTGTAAACACGCATCGCTAGGGGATCATTTCGGTATTGGGCGGCGAGTGTACCGTCAAAGAGGCTTGTCATAATGTTAGTTCCTTCTATTAATGGCCAAATTATAGCGATGAGAGGATGAAATATGCTAATATTGCTTCAATTAAAGACAAATTATTAAGGATAACCATGCCGCTACTCGACAGTTTTTGCGTTGACCACACTATTATGCCGGCTCCGGCTGTTCGCAAAGCGAAGGGGATGAAAACCCCAAAGGGAGATGATATTACCGTTTTCGATTTACGCTTTGTCAAGCCGAATGAAAAAACGCTCTCTCCGGAGGGAATCCATACGCTGGAGCATCTGTTCGCAGGGTTTATGCGCGATCATCTCAACTCGGATTCTACCGAGATTATCGATATCTCTCCGATGGGATGCCGTACGGGATTTTACATGAGTGTTATCGGAACGCCGAGCGAAGAGGTCGTTGCCGATGCATGGGAAGCGTCGATGAAAGACATTCTCGAAGTGAAATCTCAAAACGATATACCTGAACTCAACATCTACCAATGCGGTACCTATAAAATGCACTCACTCGAAGATGCAAAAGCGATTGCGACCGAAGTACTCCGCAAAGATATCGATATCATGGATAATGAAGCGTTAGCGCTTGATTTGACGAAGGTAGAGAAATAATGGTGCTTCTGTTGCCGATGAACGGAGATGATACCCAGGAGTCAGAGCTCACGGGAATACTGACCGCAACACATTGGGCAACCGTCGAAGTCGAAGAAGGGCGTGTCGTCGAGATCAATTTCTACACCGACCGAACCCAAATCGACGGCTGGCTCGATGCGGTTATCGTCACGAACAACTATGAGCCGGTGATGGAGTTTATCGATAACCAGATGATGGTGCTGGTGGCTCATACACAGCGTACCATCGACGACATCGTCGAAGCCTATCTTTTTCGCGAGTTGCACGACCTCTCATTATGATTTTAACACCATCGGAATGCATCCCGATTGGCTACGTTAACACTGGGTTTCCCTCAGCGGGAAGCTCACGCACATAAGTGCTTGAAAATCCACTAAAAGTGAATTTTATGACTTCCTTCTGCGACCTATTTCAAACCTCGCCTCAGATGAAAATTCTGGTGGCGACCTCTCACTCAGACACCCTTACCGAGGAAATCTGCACCTATTTAGAGCCTTTTAACGCGACTGTCGACCTTTCCCTCTATCCGGGTGAACATACCGAACACTCCTCCGCCGTGATCGGCAAGTGCGATGTCATAAAAGATTTTAACTCCCCCATCCGTTCGGCTACCCGCGATTATGAGACGATTGTTCTACAAGATATTTTACACCTCCATTCTCTCCCCCTAAAACTGTTACAGCTGATCTACCGATCGCTCGAAAACTCCGCCGAAGTTATCATCGTTCAGGCTAAAGGGGCGATGGAAACATCGGATATTGAAGCTTTATTGGAAAAAGCGGAGTTCCGTGCGGCAAATACGATCAGTGATTTGATAGCGGGGAATGATGTGATAGTGGCAAAGAAGATGCATATGTGGGGTAACGGGCTTTAAGTTATCTTTTCGACACCGTATACTGCATGATCTTCCTCATCCCCATAAACATCATCACCAATCCCATTAGAGACGCAGCGATAAAGATATAGCCTCCGTAGGGTATTTGTTCTGAAAACATTGCCGAGGCGATCATGCTGACGATTAAGAACAGTATTCCGATAGAAACGGTGATGATCCCTTCTTTTTCTTTTTTGTCCATATCTTCGCTTTGCTAAAAAGTGAATACCATTATAGTTTGCTAAGGTAAAAAGGTAGAATAGGATTGAAAAGATATAATATGGGTATTTTCAAAGTGTCACGATGAAGGAAGAACAAATGGAGTTGAATTATTTTGTCCACCTGCAGACACTGCTGCATTATACGGTCGGTTTAGTTACTATCCTAAACCCTATCGCCGCCGCCGCAATTATGATCTCCTCCTCACCCTCTGACCTCACGAAAGAAGATACGGAAGAGATCAGTCAAAAAGCTACGTTGACCGTCATGATCGCTTCATTGATAACCATTTTTTTGGGGAACGCTATTTTTGAACTTTTTGGGATTACCCCCTCTTCTGTGATGGTGATCGGTGGGATCATTTTGCTCTTGATGTCCATTCATATGGTACAGGGAAAAATTCCCGAAACATCCCATTCGCCTGAAGAATCAAAAGTGGCGATGCTGAAAGAAAACATCTCGGTTATTCCTATCGGGATTCCCATTTTATTCGGTCCCGGACTGATCTCTACTCTCATGATTTTTAAAGCAAAAAGTTCTAATTTTTTAGAAATTTTATTACTTGTCGTTTCTGTGTTAATCTCCGGCTTGATTATTTATTTAACATTGAGAAATGCTATTTTTCTGACCAAAGTTCTTGGGATTACCGGATTGAAAATTATGACGAGGATTATGGGATTGGTGGTCGGTGCGATAGCGGCCCAATTTATCGTGTATGGTATAAAAGCGCTGTGGCAGCCACTCTAAAGTTATTGGTTTTAAAAGATATAATTTCCTCAAAATATAGAGGGGGAGAAAACGATGGCAAAAGAGTGGGTACAGAGTGAAGACGGAAGTTATACGGCCTACAGCAGCGAATACGACGAACATTACCACTCGACCAAAGACGGCGCCTTCAACGAATCGCTGAAAAAACACATCGAACCCGCTTTTGCACTTCATTGCAAGAAAGATCATCTGCGGATCATCGATATCTGTTTCGGTCTAGGGTTTAATACCCTTCTCAGCCTCTATTACCGCGACACCTATTATCCCGATACGACGCTTGAAATCTATTCCCCCGAACTCGACGGCGACCTGATCGCATCTTTGGAGGGGTTCCCCTATCCCGATATCTTTGAGCCGTATCGAAATATCATCACCGACATCGCGACGCTCGGCGGCTATGAGGACGAGCGGACGCAGATCACCGTAGATATTATGGATGCGCGTGTCGCGATGAGAGAGTTGGAAGGGGAGTGGGACATCTGCTATCAGGACGCATTCAGCCCCTTGGTCAACCCTGCCCTCTGGACGCGGGAATATTTTGCCGATATTGCGCGGCTGATGGGAGAGGAGGGGATAATCACGACCTATTCGACGGCACTTTCTACGCGGCTGGCTTTGTATGAAAACGGATTGAACGTCTATCTGAATACGGGCGAGGGGTACCGCAATGCGACGATCGCTTCAAAACGGGAATTAGTCGAGTATGAGAAGGTCGATATGGCGCATAAGATCGCGTGTAATCCCGATGCTAAAAGCCTCAGCGACGAAACGACGGATCTTTGAGCCGATAGTGTTCGATGAGGTGGCGCAGGCGGTTTTCATTGAAGCGCCAAAAGTGTTTGTGATCAAACTCATGGTGTTCGCACATCATCTGATAGAGTGACTCCTCATCCAGATGCTCGTGTGCATTGTTGCATTCGACCATAATCCGCTCTAAAAGCGCAACCGATTCGGGGGTTGTATCATCGTCGCTAAGCCGTTTTGTCGGGAAAAAATAGTAGAGCTTCCATACCGATAACCCAAGCCCCGCGATAAAGGCTCCCATCATAATCCATTCAATCATTAATCCCCTTCAATATTTGTATAAATAGAAAGATCCAAAGAGCTGCCAGAAGTGATTCGAATAGGAAAAATGCCCCAAGTTTGAGATAGCTTATCCAGTGCTGTCCTTGGACAATTAGAAAGACCGACAATTGGTCGATAGTAAAAACGATGAACAGTAGATGGGTAATGAATCGCTTCGCTAATACGGTAAGGGTGGGAATGAAGTAAAGAAAATGGAGTGACGCCATCAGTGCGACGGCTATGAAAAGGGTATGGGGAAGCGTGACCTCCAAAAGGCCGTGAAATGATTTGTCGGCGTAATAGCGGCTGATGGATGCGGCGTCCGAACCGACGTTCTGGAGAAAGAGAACTCCCCCCAGCGCCGACTGAAACACTACGAGCCCTACGAATATGAGCGACAGAAACGGTAGGAAGCGATGATGCATCAGATTTTTCTCCGTAACAGGGCCACTATGAGGTCTATGGCCATGGCTGTCATAAAAGCATGGAACAGAAGATATGATATGACGGCAGTCGTAACCCAGATAGCTCCCATCCAGTATCCTCCGATGAGCATAGCAGGGTAAAGTATCATTGTAATCAAGCCTGCGGCAAGCCCCATTATTTTATACCGTGCTGAACGCGGTATTCGTATGAAGAGTGATGCGATCATAATATAGAGAATGATCAGTCCGAACAGATCGGAATGAATATGCAGCAGAAGATCGCTAAATCCCATCGGATCTATAAATTCATCACTGTTTCCAAGTACGGTATTACTCCACTCTATCGGAGAAGTACCGAAATCGATCCCTTTTGCTGTAATATTAAGCCCCATCGCAACCACCAGTGAGACCAACAGCCACAAAAGCAAAGCCCGTAGAGAACTATTGTCTGAGAGTTTTTTAGAGACGATGAATTTCATGGTTCAGCGCTTTGTAATCTCGATCAATGCCAGAGCCATACGTGCTCCGTCAGTAATGGCTCTGGCCGATAGGGTGGCACCTGTTGTTGTGGGAATATCCTGATTCAGCCTCAGTGTGTCCGAGGTATTTTTATTGTCGAAAACGTCTAGCCACGTTTTGCTTGGAAGGTATTCCAACGGTTCGTTAAAAGCGACGATTTCGATGGATTTTATTTTTCCTTCCGTATCAATCAGATAGAGGACGATGGCTGTTTTAGTGCGTACTTTTTTATTCAGAAGTACTCCATATCCGACAGTCTTGGTATCGTTTTTTGCCAAATAGAGTCGATACAACTTAGTATCGATTTTTTGCTGGGCAGACTGGGAAAGCTCTTTGAGCTGCAAGTCGGTTAATATGATATTTTGGCTCTGTACCGATTTGGAACCGAATGTCCTCTGCATCAAAGCCGCCGGATCGCCCAGAACCTGGGCATCTGCAACAGCAAAGAGGGTAAGGATGAAAAAAAATGTTTTGATCAAAATATAAATCCTAGTCCAAACGAATAAATCCCTTCACTGCTGTGGCTGCTGACACTGTTACGGTCATGGCGTAGCACATACTCACCTTTCAATACGACCTGCTCATGCGGAAAATAGTTCAAGCCGTAAGTGAAGCTTTCTGTATCTCCGAACGATTTCCCGTTAGCCATTGAGGTAGCCAGGTTGTAGTTCTCGTATTGGAAAAAGAGCGGAAGTCGATCTGACGTCTGTGCAAAAAATGGTAGAACATTATACTCCAAATTCACATATCCGCCGCGTGCATGTTCCGGCATTGCCGCATCGTATGCCCCTGCATGGCTCAGTCGTGCTTCGGTATAAAGGGCGCGAGCTTTGAAACCCTCGTTTTGGTATAGAGCATGTATATCATACATGAACATTTTTCCTTCTTCCGAACCGATTTCCGCTTTACCTGCTTTGGCCGCATAGGCGCTCGCTCCGACTTGAAGACCATTTATACCGTTATAATCGAGCCGTGCTGCGACCGCCATATTTTCCATACCCGTATCGCTTTCATTGCCTACGCGCGCTTTTCGGATCCAGTCTTTACCGCTGGCACCTGCATTGTTCATATCCAGTGCCGTGTAGGTTCCCACAGTATATTCGAACGAATCGGTTTTTCCGTAGACACTGAGTCCGAGTTCGTGCCATGTAGACGGGATGATCTGTTTTTCTATGTCCGGGCGTTGGACGGTATTGAACAAAGTCGGTTCATGGTACAGGTTGACGTATCCCATCGGTACCAGCTGGTGCCCGACCCGAACCGTAGCAAGAGGGTCGAGGACGAAGTCGACGTAAAGCTGCTCAATCGCAACCTCATTGCCATGTTCAAATTCAATTTCGGAGTTAAGGATGATTGTATCGCTGAATTTATATCCGATATAAGGGATAAAGCGGTAGGTATCACCTTTACTGTTTCTGCTATCACCGATGCCGACACTGTCGTTGTATTTCGAATAGTACAGCTCCCCGTATCCTCCTATGGAAAGGGGATTTTTGGAATAATAGACTTTTGAAGCCGCCACTCCCATTCCCTGTATGTCTTTGGATGAATCCACAACGGTGAAAGAGGTCTGATTTTGAACGTTGATCAATTCATCGGTGAGAACCTTGGTTTGTTCAGACTGAGTTTTGGTCGTGCTTTCCAGCATCTCAAGGCGTTCAGTCAACATTTTCAGCTGAGTTTTCAATTCACTTATCTCATTAGCACCTAATGGTACACACAAACTTACGGCTGCAGAGACACTGAGCAGGATAGATTTCATCTTGATTCCTTTATGAGTATGATTATCATTTGCTGAATTATATTAAGTAGAAGCTGAATAGTATATTAATATTGAAAGTAATTATCATTTGCTAATAATACTATTCTTTCATGCTACACTATACGTTATGAAGTGGATTTTATTTTTGATTATTTTGATGTTATCCGTTCAGGGGAACGATCGGATGCAGGTGCATATGGGGACTGTTATCAGCGTACGTGTTGAGAATCTCGATGCGAGCGATGCCGTGTTTGAATTGTTCCGGGATCTGGATAATCGTCTTTCGACCTATAAGGAAGATTCGGAAATATCAAGACTAAACCGTGAACAGATTCTGCTCCCTTCCGAACCGACGCGGCTGATTCTCGAACGTTCTATAGAGATGGCGCGTATCACAGGTGGAGCATTCGATGTGACAATCGGGGCTTTAAGTCACGGGGCATACCGTTTCGGCCGCGACGAGCGACTTCCGGACCAACAGGAGATCACGGAGGCTAAAGGCAACATCGGAATTGACAGATTACGGATTGATAAGGAACGGGCTACACTGGAGAAGGGAAGTATCGTCGATCTGGGCGGAATTGCAAAAGGGTTTGCCGTGGATTTGTCTATCGGTCTTTTATTGCAACGGGGCATCGACAAAGCCGTTGTTGCCGCGAGCGGGGATATCGGCTGTATAGGCGCCTGTCAGATTGAGATAACCGATCCTTTCCGCCCTGAAGGGTCCATTGCGGTGCTGCGCTCGTCACTGCCACGTCTGGCTGTCAGTACGAGCGGTAACTATGAGCGCTATATTCGGACCAAGCAGCATAATCATCTGCTCGATCCGTCTACCGGGCTTTCAGAGCAGGTATTTGCATCGGTGACCTTGCTGGGAGATGGGGATAATACCCGGCTTGACGCCATAGCGACTGCGGTATCGGTCATGGAAATGGATCGGGCGGTGGCTTTGCTAGAAAGGGAAGGTATCGCCTATCTATTGATCCTGAATGACGGGACGATATTGCGGAGTGAAATGCCCTATGGGATAGTGTTTAGTAGAGCGAACTGATATGGTCGATATCATTCCAAGTGAGGTCTTTTTTACTCGATGCAGTGAGAATATGGCGCATATAGCGGGCAAAAACGTCGGTTTCGATGTTGACCCGCGTCCCTTTTTTATAGGTACCGAAGAGGGTTTCGCGCATCGTGATGGGGATGATCGTGAGACGGAACGCATCTTTCATCACTTCGTTGACCGTCAGGCTGATCCCGTCAATGGTGATAGAGCCTTTGGGCGGGATGAGGGGGATAAACTCCGAGTCGACATCGACGATGACGTCATAGCTGTTGCCGTTATCGGTGATGGAGCGGATGGTGCCGATCGTGTCGATGTGCCCTTGGACGATATGCCCTTCAAATCGCTCCCCCATCATCATAGCGGGTTCGATATGGACTTTACCGCTTAGTTTTTCGGTGGCAATATGGGAGAGGGTTTCGGGAGAGAGTTCGACGGAAAAGCCGTCACTCTCGATGCTCACCACTGAGAGACAGGTTCCGTTGATGGCGATGGAGTCGCCGAGTTTGGGTTTGTGTGCGGCTTTGAGGGAGAGGCGGTTTCCGCCGAAATTTTTGACACTTGCCATTTCACGAATCAAACCTGTAAACATCGAACCCCTTTGTTAAAAGACTATTTTACCCTCTTCTTGCAAAGAACGGATAATACTTTTCGCTTTTTCGTGGCCGTTGTACGCCGCTTTTCGGCACCACTCCAACGCGGTGTCATGGTCGGCTTCGCATCCGAGCCCCTGATCGTACATCAATCCCAGATTGTATTGAGCCTCGGCGAGGTTGGCATTGGCGGCACGGGAAAAACAGATAAATGCTTTGGCGTAGTCTTGCACAACACCGTGCCCCTCTTTAAATAGGACGCCGAGATTGTTGAATGCGTTGGCATTTCCCCGTTTGGCCGCTTCTTCGTACCAGAATGCCGCTTCGGAGAAATTCTGGACACATCCCAGACCCCGCTCCAATGCGAGAGCCGCCTCGAACTGTGCTTGCGGAAATTCGAGTACGGCGGCACGTAGAAGAAGCTCATACGATTTGAATTGATCGTGCGGTATGACAACACCGTCGGCATACATCAGCGCGAGATTGTAAATCGCGGTCGGCTCATTGAATTCGGCGGCTTGGGTATAGAGATGGAACGAGCGCTCTAGTGAGCTTTCGACTCCCAGCCCTTTTTGGTGCATATACCCCAAAGAGGAGAGGGCGGTCGGGTTGTTTTGAAGAGCGAGCGTCTCAAAAAGCTCTAGCGCCTCATCATAGCGTCCGGCATTAAAAGCATCAAATGCATTTTGCAACATAGTCGGTAACCTCGGGTTTTTTTCGGCTGATTATAGCGAGGCGCTCTTAACGGCGCACTTTTCTGCTTTCGCGCTGTTTTTCTTTAAGCTTGCTCACAACGTCTTTGAGTTCCTCTTTCTTTTTGAGGAGCTCTTCGCGGATAAGGTATTCATCTCCGCCGTCGACTTCAGGGTCGTATTCGAGAGGTTCGGGGCTGTAATTTTTCAGCATCTCTTCCAATGTTAGGGCTTTGTCGTTATTCATGGCAATCACTCGTCATTAAAAGTTTTGCTTAATTGTAGAGCATTTTTCCTTTGTATTTTTATAGGTTTCAACATGAGAAGCTATAATTGCATTAATAATTTACGTAAAAAGAAGTAATAATGAATTATGACGTAATCGTCGTCGGCGGAGGACACGCCGGAATCGAAGCGGCACTCGCTTCGGCACGTATGGGACAAAATACCCTGATGGTCTCGATTTTGGCGGAGCAGGTGGGAGCGACGAGCTGTAATCCTGCCGTCGGGGGACTGGCGAAAGGGCACTTGGTACGCGAACTCGATGCCCTCGGCGGCGAGATG
>Ga0209340_1001440_pt1 | contig 17013 bp, 22 predicted proteins | sample EPASupsiteSAE323_FD_187266 | JGI IMG/M metagenome (GOLD analysis project Ga0209340, IMG submission 187266) | Bioremediated contaminated groundwater from EPA Superfund site, New Mexico - Sample SAE3-23 (SPAdes) (version 2) | ecosystem: Environmental > Aquatic > Deep subsurface > Groundwater >... | reverse complement strand
CTCAAGTCGATAATCAACTTGCCCTAATCTTTGATCAGTTAAAATCGTTCGGTGTCCCCTCTTCTGCTTTTGTTTTTGATCCAACACTAGTTCGCGGTTGTGATTATTACACCAGCACTATTTTTGAGCTACAAGTACCAGAGGCTAATGGATCAATCGGTGGTGGTGGTCGTTATGATAATTTAATTGAAACCCTCGGCGGTCCGAGTGTTCCAGCTGTTGGATTTTCGTTTGGATTTGAAAGAATAGTTGATGTTATTGAAGACCTAAAACTTATTCCAAAAGATAGTCAAAGTAATATTAAAGTATTAGTTGCTAATTTAGGTAGCGAAACCAAAAAAGAAACTATCAATTTAGTAAATCAACTTAGGCAAAACAATATTTCTTCAACCATTTATCCAGACTCCGAAAAACTAGGTAAACAAATTAAATATGCCTTATCTCAAAACATCCCCTATTTGGCAATCATTGGAACCGAAGAGTTAAAAAACGACACCATCACTTTAAAAAATTTAACCACTACTGAACAGCAAACCGTTAGCCTAAAAAAATTAGTTGATATGCTATAATAAGCCTTATGAAACAACAAACTCATCCACAATATTTTGATAATTGCCAAGTAACTTGTGCTTGCGGCAATAAATTTACCACCGGTTCAACCGTTGAAAAAATCGAAGTTGATGTTTGCTCAAAATGTCATCCTTTCTTCACTGGTCAACAAAAATTCGTCGATATAAAAGGTAGAATCGATAAATTTAAAGAAAAAGTTGTCAAAGGCAAGACCTATTCTGATAATAAGGCAGCTAAAAAAACTACCAAAAAATCAAACTAGCTGCGGGAGGTAAACCATGCCTAATATCAATCCTAATATTGCCATAATGGAATTTTACCCAGGTCCAGGTGGACAAGAAGCCACAATTTGGGCCAATGATCTAATGAATATGTATGTTCGTTATGCCAACAAAGTTGGCTGGAAAGTTTCTCAAATTGATGATCATATTATTCAAATTTCTGGTTTTGATGCTTATAGTCAATTAAAACACGAAGCTGGTACCCACCGTGTTCAACGTATTCCAATTACTGAAAAACGAGGCCGACTTCAAACATCTACTGCCTCTATCGCCATCATGCCTCAAATCGAGTCTAAAGAGATTAATTTTAGTATGGATGACGTGGTTATCACTGCCTCTAGAGCTGGTGGTAATGGTGGTCAAAATGTTAATAAAGTTTCCACCGCTGTTCATCTAGTCCATAAACCAACCGGACTTATGTTTGATGTCCGTACCGAAAGATATCAACAACAAAATCGAGAAATTGCTCTTAAACTTCTTCAAAATAAACTTTGGCAAATGGAAGAAGAAAAAAAGAACGCTCAAATTGCCGGTGGTCGTTCAAATGTCAGCCAATCAACTCGTGCCGACAAAATCCGTACTTATAACTATCCTCGTAATCAAGTCAAAGACCATCGTATTGAAAAATCTTTCAATAATCTTGATAAAATCATGGCCGGCGATTTAGACGATCTTTTACTAGAACTCACCATTCTCGACGAACCAAGTAAAGAAAATTAAAATCACAATACTGACTCTAAATCAGGTATATTCTCTACTAATTCATCCCTCCAGCCTAATTCATCAACTCTACCAGCAAATTTTGTTAAAGTTTCATCAATTTTAACTTTAAAGTCTTCTCTAGTTCTTAAACTATCCAAAAAAACTGCTGCTCTACCTGCTGGAAACATACTTTCATCATTTGTCGCCATAAAAATCATTTGATCAATAACTTTACTTAATAAATTATCATCAGTTATATTTAATGCTATTAAACCAGTCGCCACTGCATCACGAATATTAGCATCTTTATCATTTACTTTATCCAAAAGGGTATCAACTAAACCATTAGCATTTGGAATTTTTTTTAAATCAGGAACTATTTTAGTATCAACCAGCTCCCAATCCTCAGACTTAGCAGCTTCAAATAATTGATTTATTAATTGAATATTTTCTGTCATAGGTTCTAGTGGAATTTCTTTACTCATATGAGTAATACTATCACACTCTATTGTTTCTTTTCAAGAATAACCACAATTTCCATTTCTTTTTTATCTCTCACTAATTTCATTTTTACTTCATCCCCTATTTTTCTTTGACTAATAGTTTTAGCAATAGAAACTTTATTATCACCCATTATTTTTTCTCCATCAATTTCAACCACAATATCACCAGTTTTCAATCCTGATTTTTCTGCTGGACTATTTTTAGCCACTGACTGAATATAATCTCCAATTGATACATTATTTTTCAAAGCTAAATCTTTGGAAATAGTTTGATACATTACCCCTAAATATGGCCGATCAAATTCACCTGTTTTTCTAAAATTATCCACTGAATTTTTAACTAAATTTATTGGTAATGCAAAACCAATATTCTGTCCATTCTGGGATACTGCCACGTTTACTCCAATTACTTGACCCAATATATTAAATAATGGACCACCGGAATTTCCTGAATTTATAGCTGCATCAGTTTGAATCACGCCTTCAAGCTTTTCTGATGCCACTCCGACTCCACCGGCTGTAATTCCTCTACCTAAACCAGATATTACTCCCTTTGTCACTGTTGATCTAAATTCGCCTAAAGCAGTTCCAATAGCAATTACAGTTTGGCCTACTTTTAATTGATCTGAATCACCCAATTCCACCGGCACCAAATTATTTTGATCAATTTTTAAAATTGCTAAATCATTTATCGGATCACGATAAATATTTTTAACTTCATAAGTTTCTTCTCCAATAACAACTTTATATTTAGCTGCTGTATCACTTACTACATGTTTATTGGTTACGATTAAACCATCAGGACTAATGATAAATCCCGTTCCTACATCTTGTCCAACCGATATCGTCACCACACTTTTTGCAGATTTTTGGACCACATCAATAGTTGTCGATTCTTCTTCAATTAATTGACTAATTACTTTAGTGCTTTTTTTATTTATTTTAAGACCAAAAACCATTCCGCTACCAAATACTAATATTAATAAAATTATTATTAAAATTACCTTTCTATTTTTCATTTAGAACTTCCATGGCCTTTTCTAATTGCAAATCCTTACTAGCATCAGTTCCTGATTCAACTTCTACATCAGCCGCCACTCCTTCACCATGAATATTTTTACCACTAGGCAATAACCATTTAGCAATAGTAATATGGATTCCACTGCCATCACTAAAATCTTCTGGTTGTTGAACTGTTCCTTTACCAAAAGTCTTTTTACCTACTAATTTAGCCCGATTATATTCTTTTAATGCTCCGGCTAATATTTCCGAAGCTGAGGCACTTCCCTCATTCACTAAAACTATCATTTTTTCATTCAATAAATTACCTTTCGAGGTATCAACTTTATACTCTTGAGTCAAACCAGTAGTTGAATCCTGTTTTACCACCACTCCGTCTTTAATCAAATCAGAAGCCACAAAAACACTTGCTTCCAAATAACCACCAGGGTTATTTCTTAAATCCAACACAATTCCACCAAAATCAGCCGTTTCATTATTCTTAATCTGATTAACTACTTCGGGCCATTCTTCAAAAACTTTTTCAGTAAATTTATTTAATTTAACCCAAGCTATTTTCTTACCGTTTGATTCTTTCCACTCTAATTCTACACTTTTAACTACAATATTATCTCTCTTAAGAGTTACATCAAACTTACCTTTATCTTCTCTATACATTGTTAAAGTAACTTCACTCCCCATTTTTCCTCTAATAAGTTTTACCGCCTCAGATAAACTAATTCCCGTAGTATCTCTATCAACTTTATTTTCTTTATCAACAATTTTTAAAATAAGATCATTGGTTTTAAGACCTGCCTTTTGAGCCGGAGTGTCTATTAAAGTTGTCATTACTGCCAAAGTTCCATCTTTATATCCTAAAGATATTCCTACCCCTCCAAATTCACCTGCCAAATCCTCATTCGAACTTTTATTTTCTTCTGGTGTTAAATAAACCGTATACGGATCACCTATCGATGCTACCATTCCTTTAATTGCTCCATATTCCATTGATTTCTTATCTATTTTATTTTTATCCAAATAAAGAGCTGATAATTTATCTTTTACCTTCCACATCATTGATAAATTTAACCCGCTATTATCAACTATCTTATACCCCTGACCAATTCTAAAACTAACTAAAGAAACTACCGAAAGTATGGCTAAAATCAAAAATACATTTCTTATTTTTCTAAATTGCATTATTTATTCTAACACCAATAATAATCTTCCTATGACCGAATTTAATAAAAACCTGTTTTCATTTTTATCTTTTTTAAATAAATCACCCCAAACATCATCTTCTAAAAACAAAACCGGCATTTTTGTTTTTAATTGATCAACTTTTGTATTAGTAACTACACCAACTACTCCTATAACTTCTGCTTTTAATAAAAAAGTTGCATCTAAATTATTTGTAAACAATATCTTTCCATCTAAATCTGAAGTTAATTGATCTAATCTGTCAATTTGTATTATTACTCCATTACCCCAAGCTTTACCTTCGACCAATCCCTCTCCACTAAATTCTTTAACCCAAAAATCTAAAAACAACTTGCCATCTTCAATTTTGGAAACTTTTGATTTTACTGGGGCTTTTATTTCTTTTTTATTACCCATATCTATTTCTATTTTTAAACTTCCAAATTCATTTACTTCCAAAAATTTTCCAGTATCCGGAAAACAAATCTTTTTTCCTAAAAAACCACTTTTAATACAAAACAGATCACCTTGATTAACCAATTCATTTTTAAACTTAGAATTTAAATCCATTAATTTTTCTGTTTCAATTCCATTAAAAATGGACGCATAATTAAAACTCTTAACCTCTAAATTTTCCACTTCAGCCACAATTTGATCTTGCTGTACCATATCTCCCAAACTCACCAAAATCTTTGATTTTAATGGCAACTTCATCGCCCATTTAGTTTTAATCTTATCTTTCATCTATCTATTATAACCAAAAATCCCCCTGAGAAACACCCAAGGGGATTTTTTATTTTTAAAAAACTTATTGAGTTACGAAAGGTAACAAAGCCAAATGTCTTGCCTGTTTTATAGCTATAGACAACTTTCTTTGATGTTTAGCACAAGTACCATTGTAGGCACCAGCAATTATTCTTCCACGAGGAGATAAAAAGTCATAAAACTTTTCATAATCTTCCCATTTTGGACTAGTGCTAGTTTTACAAAAAGAGCAACCTTTTTCTTTGCCCTTTCTTTTGGCTATCAATAAACTATCTTTTTTACCTTTTTTCTTAATCATAAAAATTAAAAGGGCATTTCATCACCCTTATTATCATCCTTTTTAACTTCTTCAGGTGCAGTAGTTGGTGCTTCAGCTCCAATATCATCTGGAATAACAATATCATCAATACTTCCAGTTTCTTCCATAGCTACATCATGTTGACCTTCAAGATCAGCTTCTGGTGCTTGATGGTCACCATTACCTTTATTATCTAAGATAATCATATCGTCAATAATAATTTCAGTTACTTGCTTTTTATTATTTTCATTGTCAGTAAATTCTCGATATTGAATTCTACCGTCAACATAAATTCTTCGACCCTTAGATAAAAGCTGTGAACAAAGTTCAGCTAGCTTATTCCAAGCTACTATACGGTGGAATTGAGCATCTTCTTTTCGCTCACCTTGTTTGGTTACCCAAACTCTATTTGTGGCTAAGCCAAAAGAGGCTACCGCCATACCACCTGGGGTGTATCTTAACTCCGGGTCACGAGTTAAATTACCAATTAACATTACCCTATTCAGACATCTGCTAGGCATATTCTTTTACTCCTTTTTCAAAATTAAATAACGAATAATATTAGTCTCTCTGTTTAATAAAACATTTAATTCATTCAATTTTATATCAGTAGTTGATGAAACTAAATCTAGTACCCAAAAATCACCTTTACTGTTTCCTTTGATTTCATAAACCAATTCTTTAATACCCATATGGTCTTTTTTCTCAATTTCAACTTTATGGCCTTCCAACCAAGCCGAAACCTTTTTAAAAACAGTTTCTTTGTCTTCCAATTTTGGATTCAAGACTAGAACCAATTGATAGTTGTGTTTTTTTTCTTTCATGAACTCAATAGATTAACATAAAACTAAATTTTTAACAATATTTTATTTATTAATTTTCCTTATTTTACACTCTTCTTTTAAATCTTCAACCAGATATCCTCTTTCTTTTATCAAATCTCTCAATCTATCACTCTCCGCCCAGTTCTTGCTTTCCCTAGCCTTCTTTCTCTCTTCAACTAAATCCAAAATTTCTTGAGGAATTATCTCTTTATCTATTTTTTTATTTAAATCCAAACCAAAAACTCGATCAAAATCTAGTATTGTTGCTTTTTTATCTTCATCTTTAATTTTCTCGTCTTTAGTTAATTTCCAAACCAAAGCCAAAGCTTCTGAGGTAGATAAATCATTAGACATTAAATCAATAAACTGTTTTTTATAATTTTCATCAATTTTTCCACCATTTTGCCAATCATTTAATAAACTTCTTAATTTAAATAAAGCTATCTGACTCGATTTTAAAGAATCAATCGAAAATTCCAATCCTTTTCTATAGTGTGATGTTAAAACTAAATATTTATGTGCCAAAGGCTCATAGCCCATCTCTTCTAATTGTTGGGCCGTATAACCATTACCTAAACTTTTACTCATTTTTTCTCCACCCTTTAATGTTAACCAAGCGTTGTGAATCCAATAGTTGGCTGTTTGATGACCAAAAGCACCATAACTCTGAGCAATTTCATTTGTATGATGAACTCCAATATGTTCAATTCCACCAGTATGAATATCAAAAGTTTCTCCTAGGTATTTTGTTGACATAGCGGTACATTCTAAATGCCAACCAGGAAAACCAACACCCCAAGGACTATTCCATTTCATTATATGATTTGGTTGATTTGTCACCCAAAGCAAAAAATCCCAAGGATTTTTTTTACCCATATCCACTTTTACCCTATTACCAACGTCCATTTCTTCCAATTTTAAATTGGCAAATTTTGCATAATCTTTAAATTTTGAAGTGTCAAAAACTAAACCAGTTTCGGTTTTATAACTAAAACCATTAGTTTCAATTTTTTTAGCTAAATCAATTTGTTCATTAATATGTTCTGTAGCCCTACATAATACATCTGGTTTTTGAATATTAAAAAGTTCCAAACTTTCAATAAATTGTTTTTCATATTTTTTAGCAATCTCCCATGGAGTCAATCCTTCTCGAGCAGCTCCTTTTTCCATTTTGTCTTCACCAGTATCTGCATCCGATGTTAAATGACCAACATCAGTTAAATTCATTACCCATTTAACTTTATACCCTAAATAACGTAAAAAAATTACCAAAGTTCCCCATTGAGTATAAGCGTACATATGCCCAATATGTTGATTCCAATAGACCGTTGGACCACAAGAATAAATTCCTACCTCATTTTCTTTAATCGGTATAAATTCTTCCTTTTGTCTTTTTGCCGTATTGTATAAAAAAACTTTTTGCATACAAACCAATTATATCAACTAATTTATTTTTCCTTTAAATTCCTGTGTCTGTGACATTTGGGATTGATCAGGTTGAGACTTCTTTTTATGAATAAAAGCACTTCCTCTAGACTTTTTTTGTTTAGCTGGATTAGTCGACTCTGTTGTTAAACTATTATTTGCTTCCAAAACTTGTTGTTGTTCTATTTCTTGTCTTCTCTTTTCCTCTTCAAAATATTTTTCTTTCTCTTCTTCTTCTTTTTCTTTTTGATTTCTAATTTTCTCAATTTCCTTTTCTACATCCCTTCCCAAACCAATTTCAGCCTTAATTTTCCTAATTTCTTCTTGTTTTTTAATTTCATCTTCTTGTTGCTCATGAACCAATTGGTTATTACTTATACCACCATCCAAACCTAACAATTCTTTTCCACTAATTGTTGTTTCTAAAATTTTTTGACCTTCATCAGCTAACTTTTCAACAGTTTCATCAGCTAATTTTTTAAATCCCCTACCAATACCTTTTATTACCTGATTATTCATCATATTTTTTCCCTTGAAAATATTTCTTCAATATCTCTTATTTCTTGATATTTAAACACTTTTACTCCTGGGCATCCAGATATCATTGCTGATAATTTTCTATCTTCTACTTGTCGATAAAAACAAATAATTTTTTTACCAAATTCACTCGCTCTAGCAATTTCTATACCCACTCCAAAACTAGGATTAGTAACTTCCGCTACCAATACATCACTCATTTTTACCCAATTAATATCTCTTTTATATATCTCTTCAGAACTTAGTTTTTCACCCATTTGAGTCAAATTATCATTACCCACATGTTCTGTTAAAACTTCTCCGTATTTTTTTAAAATATTAATTATCTCTAAATATAATTGACTATCATTTCTTCCACCAGTAATCGAACCTGCAAAATATATTTTCATAACTTATTATATATCCCTTCTTCCGTCCAAAGCTCGGCTTAAAGTTGCTTGATCAGCATATTCCAAATCAGCCCCCATTGGTAAACCACTACCAATTCGAGTTACTTTTAATTTCTTTGTTTGCCAATTTTCTAACTTTTTATTTATATACAAAGCTGTTGCCTCACCCTCCATGGTTGGATTTGTTGCTAATATTATTTCCAAAAAATCATCATCATTTAATTCTGAACTAATTTTTTTTACTCTTTCTACTAATTCATCAATTTTTAAATCCGCTGGACCTACATGGTCTAGTGGATTTAAAACTCCACCTAAAACGTGATAAACACCCTTAAATCCTCCCATATTTTCTATTGCCATCACATCAATAGCTCGTTCTACCACACAAATTTGTTTATTATTCCTTTTTTCATCACTACAAATAGAACATGTATCTTTTTCACTGACTGAAAAACATATTTTACAAATTTTAATTTCATCTTTCATTTTTATTAAACAATCAGCCAACTCTTTTACATAAGCTCTGGGTGTATTTAATAAATAAAAAGCCAATCTAGCTGCACCTTTTGGACCAATACCTGGCAATCTCTCAAAAGAATTAATTACATCTTTAATTGTTTTTGGAAATTCCGCCATATTTTTCTAAAATAATCCCTCAAGCCCACCCATATCTTTCATTCTTTTTGCCGCCATTTCTTGAGATTTTTTCATAGCTTTGTTTATTGTATCTACTAATAATTTATTTTCTCCACCATTTATAGACAAAGATTTTATCTTTTGATCTCCACTAACAACAACTTTTATTCCACTCTCTTCCACTTCTATGGTTTCAGATTCAATTGCTTTCTTCAATTTATAAGCTTGAGCTAACATTTTTGCTTTATCAAACATAATTTTCTTTAAATAATTAAAAAATAATCTGTGTCATCATTATATACGAGAATATATAAAATAAAAAATCTGAAGTTACAATTTTTTGTTAAATAGGTCTAAATTTGGAGCGTAACGACAAATTTTGCCTATTTATCAAACTCCGATTTATCGGAGTAAATATTCCTAGCCAAATATATCTTTGGCTACATCGTATAAATCTTTTTTATTTTCTTTTGAATCGTTTACCAATTCTTGGCTGATATTTTCTATTGGTGTGTCATTATTAATAATTAAAGGTTTCTTTTTATCTTTGGCCAAAACACATTCAAAACTCATCCCCACCCCCAAAACACATTTCAATCCATCCTCCACTATTTTTCTATTTTTAATTTCTTCTAGTCTATCTTTATGAAACGGATAGAAAACTTCCAAAATTAAACAGTTACCTTTAACAACTTTCGGCTGAGTTGCTCTTAGAAAAGCTTCAACAGAATGATTTAACGGTTTTATTGCTATCAATAGATTACCCCAAACTTCTTTAATTTTATCTATATCAACTTTTAAATCACACACGTTCATATTTTGAATTTCTTCTTTTTCAACCTTATCTTTTATCTTCATTTCTATTTTTTCATTTGACTCATCTTCGACATCACCATCTTCACCTAAAAAATCAATTACTGCCAGTTCTAGTGGTAATTGTTCAATTTCTACTTCTTTGCTTTGTTTAATAGCTCTTATTAAGAAATCAATTAACCTTTCTATATCTTTCAAACAAAAATTACTTTTATCACCATCACCAATATTAAAATTAATTAATAATTTATTTTGAAAATATACTAACAGCCTTTGATTAAAATCTTTAAAATCTATTCCCTTAATAGCGAGTTGTTCTAATTTTTCTAATATTGGTTTAGTTTTCCCCAACAATAAATCTTCTTCAAATTGCTCGCCCGTATATTCCCCGCCAAAATTACTATAAAATTTTTCCACTGCTTCTAAATTTATTTTGTCACCAATGTTCAAATAAATTTCATTAAAAATTCGATGTAAATTTCGAAAACTTCCATCACTTTTACCAACAACAAAATTAATTACCTCATTTTCCACTTTTAAACCTTCACCCAAAATAACTCTTTCTAGAGATTTTACTAATTCTTTTTTTGTCCCTTTTCTAAAGTCAACTCTCATCAATCTAGATATTACAGTTTCAGGAATCTTCTCTACATCTGTAGTACACAAAACAAACACTGTATGTTTTGGAGGTTCTTCTATTAACTTTAATAAAGCATTAAAAGCATCCTTGGTCAACATGTGTACTTCATCGATAATAAAAACCTTTTTTTTCAACCTGCTCGGCATTAAATAAGCTCTATCCTTTAATTCTCTAACATCTTCAATACCTCTATTAGATGCAGCATCTATTTCAATAATATCCATGTCCTTACCTTCCAAAATAGATTTGCAATTTTCACACTCACCACATGGTTCTCCATTTTTTAAATCAGAACAATTGACAGCTCTAGCTAAAATCCTAGCCGCGGAAGTTTTACCGGAACCTTTTGGGCCAACAAATAAAAAAGATTGAGGCGCCTCTTTAGCCATTAAAATTTTTCTTAATCCTTCTGCTGCTTGAATTGAATCCAAATCAGATATTAAAGCTGGTCTATATTTTAAATAAAAAACGGACATCAAATAGGATTAAAGCATCCATTAACATCATTTACAATAACATTTTCTATATCAACAAATTTTTTAAATATATCAAACTATTTATCCTTTTAATAAATTTTCCACTCCATGTACCATCCAATCATACAATACTTTTTCTAAAGTCGATTTTTGAAATTTTATTTCGTATTTTAACTTTTGAGTACAAATAACGATATCTCCCAACCTAATCATTCCATCAACATCTTTTTTTTGTGACATGGGAAAACCTAAAACTTGAGGAATATATGTCATTTTTCTATAGCTTATGTTTAAGTCTTTAGCTTTCTTTTTACCTACAAAATAAACACTTAATTCAACTCCATCAACATAACCCTTACTTTTTAAAGCCTTTAAAGACAACTTTTCTACCAATGATTCATTTAATCCCCAGTTTTTAGGATGATTAATCAAAATTATATTTTTTTTAGACATTAAGAATTAAATATTAGATATTTTTTCCTTTACTATTTTAGAGACAATACTTCCATCAACAGCTCCATTAAGTTGAGACATTACTTCCTTCATTACCAAACCAAAATTATTACCATTTTTAATTATTACACTTTCAACAACCTCAACCACTTTATCTTCAGAGATTTCTTCTGGTAAGTATTCTTTTAAGACCTTAATTTCATAATCTAGTTGTTCAACTAAATCATTTCTATTACCTTTTAAAAACATTTCTCTAGATTCTTCTTTATTCTTTAATTCTTTTCTCAAAACCCCAATTTCCTCAACCTCAGTCATTTGACCAACTGGTAATTGCATTTCTTTTTTATCAATTAAAGAAATTAAGAACCTCAAAACACCAACCTTGACATTATCATGGTTTTTAAGTGCTTCAACACTATTTGATTTTAGTTTATCTTTGATCATGTCTTCTGGAATTTTTGGATCGACGACGACATTTATCTCGCCAAACGATTATCTTTTTTTTAGCATATCTTTTTTCAGATGGTTTAACATAAGCGGTTCTTTTTTTAACCTCTTCTGTTATATCTTCTTCAAGACATAACCTTCTGAATTTACCGATAATATCGTCTTTTGATTCACCTTTTTTCTTTTTAACTATAATTGGCATGCAAAAATTGCCACCTCCTTTTATTTTTTTAACAATCGCCTATTTTACCTTATTAATCCTTACTTTGTAAACAATTGATTCTATCAATACTATTTATTATGCCATCGCTATTATAATCAACTATATTTCCACTACATGAAGAAGCTGCTGAAGAAACGGTTGGAGTTACTTTTGGTGTAATGGAAACCGATACAATTTTTCCACCTTGTTGTCGACAATACAAAATATCTACTGAATTAATCGATCCATCTTTATTATAATCAACATCCCGTTTACATTCACTACCAGCTGCTATTGTTGGACCAACTAAAGGTGTCGAAGATATAGTCGGAGTCATTGTATTTTCACCTTTAGTCTTAAAACTATAAGGAATACCATTATTATCAAAAACATCCTCAGCAACTCTGATTCTGTAATAATAAGTTGTATTAGGTCTTAGAGAAGTTAAAGAAACTTTATGACTTGTTGTTGAATCACTTTCTACCGCCATTAAAACCAAACTAGCTGCCGTAGTCCCATACTCAACTTTAGATATTGCTGCCTTATCAGAAGTCCATGAAATTGTTGCTGTTTTACCATCTTCCGACGAAGCCGCAGACACACCCAATGGTTCAGCATCACTGGTAGCCCCGGTCATAAAAGTTTGTACTGTTTTAATCCCAATAACCCCCAAGACCGTCACTACTAAAAGAATAACTAAAATAACAATTGTTTTAACATTCAACTTTCCTCTCATAGGAATTTTAAGAAAGCTGCCGAAACCAAACTAACTAAACCAAAGGCAACTAAACCAACAGTAACTGCTGTATTACCAGTTTTTGGTAATGTAGTAGTTGTTGTACTAGCTGTGGTAGGAGTTGGAGTTGAGGTTGAAGTCGATCCAGAACTATTTCCAATAATATATGAACCACTTTGGTTAGAACCACAAGTAATAATATCGTTAATCGTCGATGACCCAACTATATTTGAATCAGATGTTGAGCCACTTGAACAAGTGTAATTCAATGTACCTGTACCAGTAGTTAATGCTTTAAATGTTAATTTAACCAAAGCACCATTAACGGCTTTATCTCCATAAGACTGATTAGCATAACAAGCAAAACTAAATTTACCATCCTCTTCATTTTTTACTGTACAAGCACCACCACCTTCAACGCTTTCAAATACCATATTATCAGCCTGCTCAATTGAAGTTAGATCTAAGATAGAAGAACTATAAGTACCTACACCGTCAACTCCACTAACCACATCACTTCCAGAATTAACACCCAAGATAACTGTAAAGGTATCATTTACACTATAATTTCCAGTTGTTGGACTTACAGTTAAATATGAAGTTGCCTCTACAGCCCGAACACCAACTGCCAAAAAAACAAACATAAAAATTAAAGATAAGGCAGTTTTTTTCATTTTTATTTGATTACATTAATTTCTAATTTTCCTCCGGTCCAGCCCAAAGACTTGGCTGTGCCAGTTTCTACTAATAAGGTATCATATACTTTATTGGATTCTCCATTACTTAATTCCACATTAAATTTACCTTCAATCAGAGGAATTATATTAAAGCTCAATATATTTAATTCTTTTCCCGCATCTAAATTTAAACCATTCTTATCATCAATCAACACAACATTACTAATCATTCCCAATTGATCATCAATTTTACTTATATCTGGTTTAACTAAATTTTTATTTGCAACTAAACCACTTACTTTAAAAGTCTTTGGATCATATTTAATATAGGTTTCCATTCCATCAACAACTTTATCTTCATCAGAAGTCAATATTAAATTAACTTTATATGTCTTACCAATTTTCATCTCAGCTGATTTTGTTGAATTAAAAGAGAAATTAATTACTGACTCCTCTACTTCCTTAACTTCTTGAACTAATTGTTGATTAGTATTTTCTGTATCAACTTTATTGTTGGATTTTTCTAAGTTATTTACCAAAACAATACTTTCAAACACTACTACCGCAGCTATCAACGGGATTAGAAATTTTATTAATTTATTGTCATTCATAATTTAATTATAAACATAATAATTTAAAATTATTCGTCATACTTTGCTTCCAAAGCAACTTTGTATAATTTGATATCAAAATCATTAACAACACTATCTCCATTTAAGTCACCTTTACTACAACCTGATACAAAGACACTATTTCTAATCAGACCAAAATCAAGTACATTAACTATTCCATTTTGATCTACATCACCTGCCAATATTGGATAGTCATAGAAATTGTTCATTGTTCCATCCGTAGCTATATTACATGTTTGGCTGGTATTCTTAGCTGATTGATTATTAGTACAATAATACATTCGTGAATGAACCGAACCTTTAATTTTTACATAAATATTTGATACTCCAGAAAAACCAGTCCCCAAGACTATATTTTCTGCCTTAAATATTCCATAACCACTGCTGTTTGTTTCACTAGTAGCAGCAACTGGTACAGACAAATCTTGACTTAAAGTAGTTCCTACCTTACCAACAGTTATTGCCACAGTTTTAAAATTATCCAAACAACTAGGATTTGGTTTTACTCCCATAAAAGCTATTTTGAATGAAAGTTTCATTCCACCAACAATCGTCGTTCCAACACCAGTCGGCGTTGGAGTTGGAGGAGTATAACCAGGATCATAAGTTTTACAAACACCACTTTGACAAGTTTGTCCATCAGGACACTTATCACCTTGTTCCCAAGCAGTACCTGTACTATTGCATTTTCTTAAATAATTAGAGTTATAACACCCAGAAACAACATTTGAATCACATATATATTTTGCTGTACAAGCTTCCAACTTTGAAAAACACCCTAATGCTAGCGTCACACTAATACAATCAGCATTACTACTAAACTGGGCAGAAACACAAGAACTACCGTTGTAATAGTACCAAGTTGAAAGAGAGGCTGTTGAAGACTTTTTAGCACTACATTCAGAAACTATTTGTTCGTCAATACATTTCCAGTTATAAGTTCCATCCTCAGCAGTGTAATCGGTAACATTACGGGTAAAACCAGCAACACAAGCAGAAGCCCCAGTCGGTACCGAGGAAACAGTTATACCATTTGCAGTACCACAATGATTAGTAGCTGTAACCTCAGTTTTAGCCGCAGAACATCCAGTTTTTTTATCACAGTTCTCTCCCTCTAAACATCTCATTGCATATCCTAATATTCCATTAGTACAAAGACGAGGACCAGTAGTAGAACAATAATATTCACCATTTCTTGTATCATAATTTTTACAATCTTGTGCAGTCCATACCGGTGGTGTAGCCGCACAACCATTTTTATCACAACCCTGTCTACCTTCTTCGTTACATGGTATAGCATCACCTAATATTCCATCAGTACAAAGACGAGGACCAGTAGTAGAACAATAATATTCACCATTTTTTGTATCGTAATTTTTACAATCATTATCATTATCAGTTCTAGTTTTACAAATATTATTACTAGTATCCCAAAAACAAGAATTAGCGTATGAATCACAATAAGATTTATCACAAAGACTACAATTTGAAACTGAACAACTAGGAGTACTACTTTTTGATACACATTTACCACCACTCCAAGTACACTTACCATCACTAGTAAGATTACATTTGTTTGCACTAGTATAAGATGAACAACCTGCTGCCGCACTACTTCTGTTTTCTTGACTCTTTTGTACCAATTTAGTGGTTATTGGTAAGGCTATTGCTAAAAACGAAATGATAACTAATATCAAAACTTGAGAAAAACCGTTTTTACGATTAAATTTATTCATTTTAATTTCAGAATTTATAGATCTAATAAAAAAGTAAACCATTTCTACAAAAAGAAATCAATTGGTTGATTTTTATTTTCCCAACACTCTACTAATATCTCCTATTGTCACTAATAAAATCAAACCTAATAAAATCAACATTCCTACATTATTAACTATCGATTCTATTTTTTGATTTGCCCTTTTCTTAGTCAACATTTCATAAATCACAAAAATAATTCTGCCTCCATCAAGTGCTGGAAATGGCAAAATATTTACTATAGCTAAATTCACCGAAACTATCCCAAAAAAATGAATTACTGCCAACAATCCTTGGTTTTTATTGATGAAACTAGTCGCTTGATACATTCCAATTGGACCACTAACATCTTTTGGTACATTGCCAGACAATAATCCACCGATCATTTTAGTTACTCCTCCAAATATAATTTTCCCCCAATAATAGGCTTCATTAAAACCCGCTCCAATTCCTTCATAAAATCGATACCAAGGTAATTTAACCATTTCCGTATTTGATATAGCTATTCCCATTGATCCTTCCCCTTCTGGAGGATTCTCCCTTACTTCTATTTTTATCTCTTTATTAAAGATTTTTAATTCTTCATTATTAATTATTAATTTTATGTTTTTCCCTTTATATTTTGCCACTTCTTCAGTTAATTGATTTGGATTTTTTATTTCAACTTCATTAACTTTTGATATCCAATCATTTTCTTTAATTCCGGCCACATCTGCTGGGGTGTTTTCAACTACCTCTAAAACTTTTACTTTATCTGTTTCTTTTGGTACTCCTAAAATCGAATAAACCAAACTAAAAATCGCTACCGCTAAAACCAAATTCATAAATACTCCACCTAATACTATTATCAATTTTTGCCATGGTTTTTTATAAAAAAATGATTCTTTTTTATCATTTTCTCCAGGATTAGTTGGGTCCTCTCCATACAATTTACAAAAACCCCCAATTGGCAACCAATTTAAACTATAGATAGTTCCTTTTATTTTTTTACCAATTATTTTTGGTGGCAAACCCAACCCAAATTCTTCAACCTTAACTCCAGTTTTTCTGGCA
>Ga0209340_1001438_pt1 | contig 17060 bp, 23 predicted proteins | sample EPASupsiteSAE323_FD_187266 | JGI IMG/M metagenome (GOLD analysis project Ga0209340, IMG submission 187266) | Bioremediated contaminated groundwater from EPA Superfund site, New Mexico - Sample SAE3-23 (SPAdes) (version 2) | ecosystem: Environmental > Aquatic > Deep subsurface > Groundwater >... | reverse complement strand
GAAGGATAAGCAGATTGATGCAGTTGTTACAATAGGTTGTGTAATTGAGGGTGCAACCCAGCATGATGAGATAGTTGTCCAGCATGCAGCAAGAAAGATAATTGATCTCTCCCTTGAGTTTGATAAACCCGTGGCACTTGGAATCTCCGGACCTGGTATGACAAGAATTGAGGCCACCGAGAGGATTGATTATGCAAGACGTGCCGTGGAATCAGCTGTAAAGTTAGTACAACGGTTAAAATGAGACCCCTCTCTGAAAAGATAGCTGCCATTGCTCCTTCAGCTACGATGGAGATCACGGAGAAGGCAAGAAAGATGCAGGATGCCGGGATAGATGTTATCAGCCTATCCATAGGAGAACCTGATTTTCCTACCCCTCAGCATATTACGGATACATGTATCGATGCTCTCAGAAGAGGAAAGACACATTATGCACCGGGAAAGGGAATACCTGAACTCCTATCTGCGATATCTGAAAAAATTCAGGATGAAAATGGATTTTCATGCTCTCCAGATGAGGTTATTGTAGGATGCGGGGCAAAAAACTCGATATATGAGGCTTGCGAAGCAGTACTAAGTCAGGGAGATGAGACAATCATCCTTGATCCATCGTGGGTTAGTTATGAACCGTGTGTCAGGATGGCAGGAGGCATCCCGGTTCATTATCCTCTTAATCCAGAAACTTTCCAGGTAGATGATAGACTAATCGAGAAGGTTTCTGCAAAGACCAGGATGATAATAATCAACACCCCTTCAAATCCATCAGGGACTGTCATGAGTAAGGAGTCCCTCAGGCTTGTTGCAGATATCTCCCAGGATCATGACCTGATCGTACTCTCCGATGAGATTTATGAGAAATTGATCTATGAAAAAACTCATCATTCTATAGCTTCTTTCCCCGGAATGAAGGAGAGAATCATAACGGTCAACGGGTTTTCAAAAGCATATGCCATGACCGGGTGGAGACTTGGCTATGCTATAGCTGGTAAAGATATTATTGCCTACATGAACCGTGTACAACAGCATACTATCAGTCATCCTACTACATTTGCGATGTACGGAGGGGTAGCGGCGTTAAAAGGACCGCAGGATTGTGTTAATGAGATGAGGAATGAATTCGGTTTGAGAAGGGCGTTTATTTTTAAAGCGCTGAAGGATGCCGGTTATTCCTGTGCACCTGCCGACGGAGCTTTTTATGCTTTTGTAAAAGTGGATAATGATGATAACGCTGTTGCATCAGAGTGGCTTGATAAAGCTCATATCGCTGTTACCCCTGGTTCAGCATTCAATTTCCCCGGATGGTTGAGAGTAAGTTATGCAGCCTCGATGGACAGGCTGAAAGAGGCAGTCAAAAGATTAATAGATCTCTGATCTTTTTTAATGCCGCGCCTGATCTTCTTTTATAGTTTATCAGAGTTAAATTGCCTTTTTTTGAAATATTCAGATGTTTTTCTGCGATCTAATTATTGCGATCTAAAAATATATCTCTTGGTAACCTTTTTTGTTCATCAGGAGGGGCTGTGAACCGAAGATACATATCTGATTCTGACAGATATCTGCCTATGAAAGGTCTGCTGCTGATCGTCTCTGTTTTCATTCTTCTAGTAACCTGTACAGCGGCAGAACCGTATGGTTCAATCAGAATAGAGTCAGATATCTCTTCTGTACCGGTTTATGTAGATGATGTCTATGCGGGGCAGGCACCAATTTTATTAGATGATATCCTCCCTGGTAATCATCTTATAAGCGGTTCACCCGATGGTTTCCTGCCCCAGACCAGGAATATATCTCTTGGTCCTGGAGAGAATTTAACGGTAAATTTTACTTATCTCTCTTCTGAAAATCCGGATTCTTCTCCGCTTGTCAAGATTGGAGAGTGTATCGGAACTCCTGAATTGTCAAATCTTAATGGGGCCTCTTATGACCTGATACACATGCAAGATGGCTCTCTCATGGCTTATTATACCGGATGGGGAGAGAGTATCTCATGTATGGTTTCAACCGACGGAATATTGTGGAGTCAAGTAAAGGATTCCTGTCTTGATCCGTCTATTTCGGACTCAGCGGTCCAGACTGATCCCTGGGTATTTTCACTCCCTGATGGTGGGTATAATATGATATTCAGAGAGTCGAAGGGGAGTGATTATAAGTATACACTTGTATCTTCACGTGATGGTTATCTCTTTACCAATCCTGAACCTGTTACATTTTACGGGCTGAATTCATCTGAATCTATACAGGATAAACCTTCAGTACCGTCTGTAATAATGTATCCGGATGGACTGCTCAGGGTATATTATCATAATCAGGGTAACGGGATAAGGAGTGCGGTCTCTAAAGATTATGGCCATTCATGGGAGATAGAAGAAGGGAGCAGAATACAACTTGGAACTGATCCCGCGGTAATAATACTGCCTGATGGAAGAACAGGTATGTTTTACGTTGATCTGACCCCTAGATCAAAAGGGCAGCGGATTTTCTTTTCGATCTCGGATAACGGGCTGGATTTTAATACTAATGATTCTGTTGTCGTGCTTGAGACAACCGAACCCGGGGAATGGCTCATGGATCCTGATGTTGAAGAGAGTAATGGAGTTTCCCATATATTCTTCTCTGTAATGGGGATAAGTTCAATGCAGGATCATTACTCTCCGAAAGTCATGACCAGTATTGTAAAACCTGATTGCCTTGAAGAAAGATTTGATAATAAGTATTAGAGAGGTTTGTCCTGGTTTTATGGACCCGGCGGGATTCGAACCCGCGGCCTCTACGTTGCGAACGTAGCGATCTACCACTGATCTACGAGCCCAAAAAGAGATCAGAGGATGATCTCAATATCTAGTTTTTCTGCCAGTTCCTTATACCGGTTTCTTATTGTTACTTCAGTTACACCTGCAACCTCGGCAACTTCCCTTTGTGTTCGGCGTTCACCGCCAAGAATCGAGGAGATATATATGGCTGCAGCAGCGACACCAGTTGGGCCTCTTCCTGAGGTAAGCTCCCTTTCCCCGGCTTGTCTTAAGATCTCGACTGCACGGCTCTGAACTTCACCTTTTAGCTGAAGTCCTGAGCAGAATCTTGGCACATAGTCTATTGGTGATGTTGGCAGGAGTTTTAATCCAAGTTCCCTTGAGATAAACCTGTAAGTTCTGCCGATCTCTTTCCTGGATACACGGGATACTTCTGCGATCTCGTCGAGAGTTCTCGGGACACTGCATTGTCTGCACGCTGCATATAAAGCTGCAGCAGCCACTCCTTCGATACTTCTGCCACGGATCAGGTTTTTGTCAACAGCATCACGATAAACCACTGCAGCAGTCTCCCTTACATTCCTTGGCAGACCAAGGGCGGAAGCCATACGGTCCAGTTCAGAGAGGGCAAATGCCAGGTTTCGTTCTGTTGCGTTACTTACCCTGATACGTCTCTGCCATTTTCTGAGCCGGTATAACTGAGCCCGGTTTTTGGATGAGATCGCTCTTCCATAACTGTCCCTGTTACGCCAGTCAATCATCGTTGACAGACCTTTGTCATGGATGGTAAAGGTCATCGGTGCACCGACCCTGGAACGTTTCATCCTCTGGTCGTGATCAAATGCACGCCATTCAGGTCCGCGATCAATAAATTCAGCATCTAATACCAGTCCGCACTGCTGGCAGACCAGTTCAGCACGTTCATAATCATGAACCAACTGCCGGCTTCCACATTCAGGACATTGAGATTCGGTCTGATTCTCGATCTTTTTTTGCTTCTCAACGACCTTCCCGGTCAGTCTGTTCCTGAGTGCCTCACGCTCCTTCTGCAGGGTACGGAGTTTCTCTATTTCTTCAGCCATTTTTCCTCTTATTTGATAAAAAGACGCTCACCAATGAGCCGCTTAGGTTCTTCACAACTTGTCAGTACTGCCGCGTATGGAGAAGCGACATTGCCAAAGATATCAATAAGTTTTCCTACAGGTTTCCAACGTTTATCTATGACCTTACTATACAGACGCGGGAGTTTTGCTGCATCACATTCAATAATGAGAATATGGTGCCCGAATATTGTTTTGACTCTTCCAATTGCCCTTACCATCTGTATTTACTCCCAAAAAAGTTGAAAAATCCCCATCGGAATACAATAAGCAACCTATATATGTGCTTACAAGTATTATTTATTTGTTATGGCAATACTTAAGTATCACATAAACCGGTGATAAAACCTGTTCGCTTTCAGAGTCAGAATTGTCTCTACTTCTTCTAAACCTATTCCTGCACCCAATCCTACAATACTGCGCTCCTGTGCTGACATCAGATCACCTGGTTTATGGGCATCAGAGTTTATTACCATCATGCAACCTGTTTTTTGGGCTACACGGACAACATGACCGTTTGTCCTGTTATGGCCACCTCTCGCAGTAATCTCAAGTGCTATTTCATTTTCTTCTGCAAGAATGGCATCCTCTTCTGTTATGAGACCTGGATGGGCAAGAATATCTACATCAGGGGATATGCAGGCTGCATGGTTTGTTCCCGCGGCTACAGGCTCTACCGAAGTTTCTCCATGAACCACAACTATCTCTGCTCCTTCACGCTTTGCAAGGCCTGCCAGTAATCCTATCTCTGAAGGGGGTACATGTGTAAGCTCAATACCTGAAAGAAACCGGATTCCGATCTCCTCTGCAGAAGGGCGTAAATTTTCGAGTTTTTTCAATATATGCGTGATATTTGTACGGTCCCCATGGTCTGTTATTGCAACTGTGGAATATCCAAGGACATGCATTCTGCGTAATAGTTCAGAAGGAAGCAGCTCACCATCTGAGAGGAGTGTGTGTGTATGAAGATCGTACATAAAATTACTTACCTGTTTTTTTAAGTGCCTCTCCTATAAGAGTAATTAAACTCTGCTTGGATCCTTCATATTCCGCAATAAACCTGCCTTCATGTTTCCACCAGAATGAAGGGTGCGTCTTTTTTTCTTTCTGAAACTTTATCTGGTTTGATTTAAGAATACGTTCTATCTCATCAGGAACAGGATTCTGGACGCTGAGTGACAGGGGAGTTCTGCGCCCCTCTTTGCGTGTTAAGTTACTGTCAAAGTAACAGGGGTATAGTATCAGTCCCTTATCCATTAACAATAGTCTGAAATCTGAACCTATAAAGTACAAGCCGAAGAGATGTTATTCTATGCACCATATTGATATCTCAATAGAAAAGGATGTTTTCTCAGCCAATCACCGGCTTGCAGAAAAAAATTCCGCGCATCTGACCTCTCATAAAGTGAGGGCATTTGATCTGTTAGGAGGAATAGGATCCGGAAAGACAGCACTTATCGAAAAAATTGTTCCCAGACTTAAAACAATGTCTCTCCGGGCTGCTGCAGTAGCAGGGGATGTATATGGGGATGATGACTTCCAGAGGATTGTTGCCCTTGGTATTCCTGCTGAAAATGTGAATACAGGGAAAGAATGTCATCTGGATGCTCATATGGTGGAACATGCGCTCGATCACCTCCCACTCGATCAGATTGACATTCTTTTCATAGAGAATGTGGGAAATATGGTCTGCCCTACTGATTTTGAGTTAGGGGCAGAGAAGAGGATTGTTGTTGTTTCTTCAACCGAAGGAGATGACGTAGTCAACAAGCATCCGATGATGTTTCGTAGTTGTTCAATCGGAGTCCTGAATAAGACTGATCTGGCTGATGCCGTAGGAGCTGATCTCGACAGGATGGAGCGGGATATGCTCAGGTATAACCCATCCATGAAGATATTCAGGACAAATCTGAAGAAAGGTGAAGGAGTCGACTCTTTATTGGATGAGATTCTGTTATAACCTGGTCTTAAATACTGGCAGGGGGCATACTTATAAGACTCCGTGGAAACCCGGCGCTCCCACACCGGGTAGCTGACTGATTAGGATGAGTTAATATGCAATGGCAAGGACGTTCTGTAAGAAAATCAACCGGCGGCAGGTACAGCCCATCCTGTGGTAAGCGTCGTCGGGAGATCGGATCAGCACCGGCTGAGACCCATATTGGGACTGAAAGAAAGAAGATAGCACGCACATTCGGAGGAAATGTCAAGATTAAGGCTCTCCGGTGTGAAAATGCAGCAGTAAGCAACCCCAGAACAGGGGAGACAAAAAAGGCAAAGATTCAGAATGTGGAGGAGAACAAAGCAAATCCGAACTATGTCCGGCGTAATCTCCTCACTCATGGTGCGATAATCCTGACAGAGATTGGGCGCGCAAGAATTACCAGCCGACCTGGTCAGCATGGCGTTATTAATGCTGTTCTGATTGAATAACTTTTTTTTAATTCAGAGATTATTTATTCATCTGATGTGGACACCAATCAGACCGGGATCGATCTTAGATGACACTTAAAGCTGCTCTGGCAGCCCCCTTTTATCATAGCAGGGCTCAAAAGCTTGAGAAAAGTGAATTAATCTATTACTATGTCTTTGAACGCCACTGGATGGATAAGAAGAAGGTAGATATCCTGATAAAGCGTGGATTAGAGCAGCATCTGCTTGGAACTGATGATGGCATGTATTATCCCCTCTTTGACCTGTCAGATGTCCATATACCTATAGGATATAAGCCCTCTTCCTCAATCTTTGATGTCTCTGATCCGTTTGAACAACTTCTTGATAGTATATGTAACCAGACAGGGAAAGAGAAAGAAGAGATTATCGCATTGATGAACAGGTATATCTCTGAAGAGTTTGATGGAAACCTCCGTCCTGAAGCGGCACTGGTGATTATTGCAAAACAGTACGGTTTTCCTGTAGCAGATCTGCTTGATTTATTAAAAGAGAAACTTCTGAAAAAAGAGTAATTTAAGCTGTATTCTCTGTTGTTTCTTGTGGGGCAAAGTATTCTGCCAGGGTCTTTGAGCCTGCCTTTGAAACAATTGCATTTATCTGGACAAAATCCTGGGTAATCTCACCGCCACGTACCATCTTCCGGCGTCTTTCTCCTTCCATCCTCGGATGGAAACCGATCCCGCCGGACATAAGGATCTTTCTTCTTCCAGCTATCGGGAGGCTTTTCCTTGCCGGTGTTCCGTTACGATCAGAGGCCCCGGTAATTTTGATAGAATATCCCTCAAATCCAAGGACTTTTGCATCTATTTCATCACCTATACTCTTTCCAATTAATAATCCCGCTCCGGCTCCACTTGCATCTATATTATATGCCTTGCCGGTTGAAGGATCCGAAAGAACTACTTTAAAATCAACCATATTTTATCACCTTTTCTTACAACTGCACGAAAAAATCCTGAATATTATGTTTATCCCATCACTCAGCTTCTTCTGAGAAGTCTCCACATTATTAGGTAAGAAACCCTAATAATTCTATTTACCCCAGAAGGGGTTATCCTTCCTGAAGAGTTTTGTATATTCCTCCAGGATCTCTTTGACATCTTCATTCAGATGAGAGAGCAATTCGGTTTCAAGCACTTTTACATGCCTTTCAGGTATCCCGACAATCAATTCATCATTTACATCAAAATGCCTTCCGACTGTTGCACCCTCAATTGAGATCGCAACTTCATCTCCGGCATGGGCTTCCTGTATGTTTTCTTTCCGGAGTTGCATGGATTTTAATGAACCTGCTTTTTTACCATCTGGTTTTATAAGCAACACTCCTGTCCGGAGTGTTCCTGTAAGGATTCTGACCCCGACTACCGCTGGATTATTCTGCCTGAAGACACAACCAGGGAGAATCACGAGTTTGGCTGGAAAGATGATCTTCTCAAATCTCTTCTGGTCCATTATCCGTTTGAGATTATTGCACCATTCGAGGTAATTCTCAAGTATGTGGTAGATAACATTTCCTGAGAAGAACTGAACCATCTCCTGATATAAGGGCTGGGCTAGAAACTCCTGTGCATCAGGAAGTATTGGTGTATTAAAGGCCATAAGTACCCGGTAAAGGGGGTTTTTTATTGTCTCTGTCTCAATGACATCATGTCTGCTTACCGGACCTACCTCCGCCCTCATCACAGGAATATTATTTGCAGCAAGTTCTTTGCAAAGGGCCTCCAATGCCCCGATAGTATCTGCTTTTATGATCAATCCTTCGGGGGAGAGTGTAACATTGATCTCTGTCATCTCTCTGGCAATACTCTCCATTACCTCTTCAGGAGAATCCCCGATTACTTTAACCGGGGATCCTGCTATAACGAGGTCCAGTCCTGGAGCACTTACTTTGACCCCGGCGGCTGCAACTACTTCTTTTACCCTGGAAAAGCGCTCTTCTACAAGGATCTCCTTTAGTGGTCTTGGTTGCAGAAGTGATCTGACCTTAGTTGTCTGAACCCCTGTCGTAGTTGCAACTGCTATCTCATCACCCACCCTGATGGTACCGTCAAATAGGATAACATCTATTGTCGCACCAAGGCCTTTCTCTTCTTTTACTTCAAGGACCGTACCAGATCCAGGTCCGTCAGCAGTAAGTACCAGTGCCTCCTCCATGTATCTCTGTGCCAGGCCTATAAGCACCATCAGGAGGTCTGAAATCCCCTCTCCTGTATGTGCACTTACCGGTACTATGGCAAGATTTCTGGCAAAATCAGAGACCCTGTCATATCTTTCTGAAGAATACCCGTGTTCAGCCAGAGTCCCTACAATATCATAAATCTTAGTCTCGACCAGGAGAATGACTCTCTCATTCTGATTAGCAAAACTTTTTAAAAAAGGATTATTTTCTGAAGGTCTCCAACCGGATATTCTGTCCAGTTTGGTTGCTGCAATGACAAAGGGAGTTTTAAAGTTCCTTAATATTGTTATTGCTTCAACTGTCTGAGGTTGAAAACCCTCGGTAATATCAACTACCACGATTGCCAGATCTGCGAGGGCCCCTCCTCTTGCGCGAAGCGTTGTAAAGGCATGGTGTCCCGGCGTATCGATGAAGAGCAGGCCGGGGATTGTAATCTTCAGGTTTTTTATTGCACCGCTCATACTCTGAATAGAGTCGATAGGAACAATAGTGGCTCCGATGTGCTGTGTAATTGCGCCGGCTTCACCTGTTACGACAGATGATCCCCGGATCCTGTCAAGGAGCGAAGTCTTTCCATGATCTACATGTCCTAGCACACAAACGATGGGAGTCCGCTTTTTGGGATCTTCTCCTCCGATATGGCCTTTTTTAACCCCTTTTTTTCCCATCATTCCTCCGCAGCATTTCTCCTTTTTTTCCGGGTTATAAAATAAGATATGACACCCGGATAGAGAAATTAATTGTGAGGTACACATAAGTGGTCAGGGGTAATATAGTCAATGATTGTCAGGATAGAAAAGATAGCTTAAAGAGAGTATCGTGATAACATTAATGGTGCATTCGCCTGGGTGGGGTAATGGTCATCCTAAGGGATTGTGGTTCCCTCGATCTGGGTTCGATTCCCGGTCCAGGCCCTCATAGATGAATTAGATTTCTTTACTTTTTTGCTTATATACCGGCTGTAACACATAGAACCGGAATTATGATGGATTATCAAAGGGGTTGATCACCTGTACTATCGGGACTTTTGACATAAGTCTGTCTTCGGAATAGATACTCGTGATACCGTGTTCAAGCATGGTGGCGATGATTAGTGCATCCCAGAAATTGATTGTGTAAATTGACCGGATTTTTAACGCTTCATTTATCGTAGTGCCAGAGTAACTGATCTTTTTCCATCCGTCAAACTCGTTAATATACCTGAGAAATTCCTGAACCATTTCAAGCGGCAGGGGGTGGGCAACTTTTTCGGTAACAATCACAGCAAACTCGGCAAGGTTCTGTACTGATACTGCGTACTTCGTTTCACCCTTCCAGCAATGTGCGAGTAATTCTTTTGCAATCTTCTGCTTTTTTGGTTCTCCGGTATCGAAGACATAACCAAAAATGTTAGTATCAATCAGGGCCTGATCACAATTCATATAAGTCATCCCGTGTGCGATACTGTCGGGTTCCAAGATCCTGTCCCCTTTCCATTAGGGCTAGTGCAGACTCTGCAATCTCCTTCTGGTCGTTCTCTGCCACCCAGAGTGCCATCGCCTCTGTGATGGCCTGACCAAGTGCGCCCTTCCGTTCTCCATGAACCTGCTTTGCCCGGGCACGGAATTTTTCTTCCACGGTGTTATCGACGCTGATGGTTATGGTTCCCATAGTTATATTTAAATTTTTTATTTATTTAAATAAATCCATGATTTACATACATCTAAATTTCTATAACAGGAGTTTATTAAAAAAGTTTTACATTAACAAGATACTGGTTATCTCTCATCTCAAGGTAGAACCATTCACCTGAAGAATATTGTAATATCTTTTCAGAGGTAGTATATTAGTTTAATATTATTATGACATCATACGGGGTAAACATTATTGGTAGAGATCCGGTAATTTTCGAACAGGTAATACTGGGGTTTCCATCCCGTGAATATCTTGGAAAAACTGGTTTTCCTGGTATAATTGTTGGGAATAATGCAGTAATCAGGACCGGGACAATAATTTATTCTGATGTTAATATTGGTGATAATTTTTCAACCGGACATAATGTCCTGATCCGGGAGAAAACCAGAATAGGTAATAATGTTTCAATAGGATCAGCAGCAATTATCGAAGGTAATTGTTTTATTGGGGATTATTGCAACCTGCAAAGCCTTGTTTACATTCCAACAGATACAACACTTGGAAAACATGTATTTATCGGGCCCAATTCTGTTCTTACCAATGATAAATATCCTCCCAATGGGGGAAACAATCTTAAAGGTCCATATATTGAGGATTATGCATCAATTGGTGCGAATGTTACTATCCTCCCGGGTGTGAAAATTGGTTCAGGATCTCTTGTTGCTGCCGGATCTGTTGTAACTAAAGATGTACCTTCAAAAACACTTGCCGTCGGGACTCCGGCAAAACATAAAAAAATGCCAGCCGGAGCTGAAAGAGTATGATACCAATTGCAAGACCGGTTTTCGGTCAGGAAGAGATTGACGCAGTATCTGATGTTATCAGATCCGGATTGATTGCAAGCGGTGAAATAGTTACACACTTTGAAGATGAATTTGCAGAGTATCTTGGTAGTAATTATGCAGTTGCAACAAGTAACGGAACGAGTGCTCTCCATGCCGGCCTTTTGGCCGTTGGAATAAAACCGGGAGATGAAGTGATCGTTCCATCATTCACATTTATCGCCACGGCCTCTTCCGTCAGTATGTGCAATGCAAAGCCTGTTGTTGCCGATGTGGAGTATGAGACCGGTTGTATAGATCCTGATTCAATTCTTGAGCAGATTACTCCAAAGACCCGTGGAGTTATTGGAGTTCACCTATTTGGACAACCTTGTGATGTTAATGCTCTCAAAGATATTTGTGATGACCATAATTTGTTATTTATTGAAGATTGTGCCCAGGCCCATGGTGCGCAATATCATGGTAAAAAGGTAGGGACATTTGGAGATATCGGGTGTTTCTCTTTTTACCCGACAAAAAATATGGTAACCGGAGAAGGTGGGATGATAACCAGTAATAGTGATAGGATATCAGAAAAGGTAAGAATATTGATTAATCATGGTCAGAAAGAGAAGTATCTGCATACAGAGATTGGATATAATTACCGGATGACAAATATTGCTGCTGCCATCGGAAGAGAGCAACTTAAAAAACTTGATCCAATGAACAGGGCCAGGCAGGAGAATGCTGAATATTATACAGCCCACATTGTAAAAAATGGGATATTATGTCCTTGTATTCGTAGCCAGTGTACCCATGTCTTTCATCAGTATGTCATCAGGGTTAGAGAAGAGACAGGAGTAACGAGGGACATGTTTGCAGATGAACTGTTTAAAAAAGGGGTGGGAACGGCAGTTCATTATCCGATCCCTATTCATGAACAGCCGGTATACAAAGATAAGGTGGATGGATCTTTATGCATAGTATCCAAAGAATTATCAGAAGAGATCCTAAGTCTTCCGGTCTATCCTTCTCTTACTCCTGAAGAACGTCTATTAGTCTGTAATGCTGTAAATGGATGTGAATAAGATGGATGTCGGGGTTATCGGGACCGGAGTAATGGGAAGAAACCATGTCAGAGTTTACTCAGAACTTAAAGAGGTAGGAGATCTTTATGTATATGATACTAACCCGGCTGCTGCTAAAGATATAGCCAGTATTCATGATATTAAAACCGTGGAGACTCTGAATGAACTGGTCAGTTCAGTTGAAGCAATCAGCCTTTGTGTTCCGACACCAAATCACTATTCCCTGGCAAAAGAACTATTGAATAGGGATATTTCGTTACTGATAGAGAAACCAATCTGTCTGACAAGTGAAGAAGGTAACAGGTTACTTGATTACATTCAGAATGGAGTCACGGTGGGAGTCGGGCATATAGAACGTTTCAACCCGATTGTTCAGGAGATCAAAAATATTATCTCGAAACCTCTGTATGTCGAGTTAAAAAGGCATAATCCGGCATCTTCCAGAAATTCAACAGGTTCGGTTGTAGAGGATCTGATGATTCATGATATTGATATTGTGACCCATTGTTTCTTTAATAGTAATGATTTTTCTTTTGTTGCCAAAGGTTCAGAGGATGTTGCGGGAGTACTAGGCAGGTCCGGTTCTGCAACTATATCCCTTTCTGCCAGCAGGAAATCATCAAAGAAGATCAGAATGGTGCATATTGAGCAGGAAGATATGACGATCCAGGGTGATTTCATGTCCCAGGAGATTTATGTATACCGAAAGCCCGGGCGTTATTCAATTGAAAACGAGAGATATGTTCAGGAAAATATCGTAGAAAAAGTGCTTGTTGCAAAGAGGGAACCTCTGCTCTCTGAACTTAAGACATTTATTTCATGTGCAAAGGAGAATAAGCCATTTCCGGTTACACCAAAGGAGGCGGTAGATAATGTCAGGATCTGTGAGGAGATACGAAGGGGGTTATGAGAAATTTAATAACTAATAAATCAAAAGGAGATACTAATGACAAAAACAATCAGGGCAATGTTTGATGGTTCAGTATTACGCCCATTTTGCCCGATTAATCTTGAAATTGGAAAGATATATACTATTAATGTTATTGATGAACAAAAAGATTCAGGTATTGCACAATTGGATCCAGCATACGATATAAGTTTTCTCGCTGTTTCTACAAATATACATGATTTAGCAACAGAGCATGATCATTACCTTTATGGATTACCAAAAAAAGTATATGAATAATAAGATGTGTTTTGTTGATACCTCATGTTGGATTGCTTTACTTAATAAAGATTATAATCTCCATAAAGGAACAGATACATTATATAAAAATTTAATGTCAAAAGGGATTAATTTTATTACAACTTCAGAAATTCTCACTGAAACTGCAAACGTTCTATCTAGTCCTGGTTTAAAGCCTTCTGTAATATCTTTTTTTCAACTTCTGCAATATTCTTCCAGGATTGAAATCATTTTTATTAATATTGATTTCTGGTATAAGGGTTGGAGTATTTATGAGAACCGTCTTGACAAATCATGGAGTCTTACTGATTGTATATCTTTTGTAGTGATGCATGAACGAGGTATTTATGATGCTCTGACAAGCGATAATCATTTTATTCAGGCAGGATTTAACGCTCTTTTAGTGAATTAAAAAATGGAATAATATGCAATCAAAAGAGGACTACTTAAAGAAGATACAATTAATAAGAAGTGTTCTCATTAATCGGTTTCATATAAAAAAAATTGGAATTTTTGGTTCTGTAGCCAGATGTGAGAATACTGAAGAGAGTGATCTGGATATAATCGTTGATTTTTCAGAACCTATTGGTATGATGCGATTTTTAGAACTTCAGGATTATCTTAAAGAAGCTTTAAATGTTGAAGTAGATCTAACCACTCCGCGTGCTCTAAAACCAGTAATTAAAATGAAGTTGAGAAAGATGTAATATATTTCTCAAGACTGGCTGAATAGTTACAAATCATATTCATATATTATTAAAAGAAGTAGAGTAATTATGACTTCAATATCAGAAAATTACAACCAACTTCCTCCTGAAATAATGGTTAAAGTCAAAATTTATATTAATTCCTTAATGGAGAAACGTCAAAATCAACCATTAAGGCCACTTAAGCAGGATTGGGCTGGAGGGTTTTGTGAATATAAATCACAATTTACATCATTGGAACTTCAAAAAAAAGCCATGGATTGGCGTGGAGATTAGTTAATGTTCCTCGTCGATACAAACATATGGCTGGAACGTTTATTAAATCAGGAAAGATCTACAGAAGTAGCTGAATTACTGTCAGAGGTACCTTCCACTTACCTTTTTATCACTGATTTTTCTCTTCATTCAATAGGAGTAATTGCCTTTAAGTTAAATTGTATAGAAATTTTTCGAAAATTTGTTCAGGATATTTTCATTGAAGGATCTGTAGGACTGACAACTGTTAATCCTTCTGATATGATTGATCTCATAGATGCAATGAAGATATTTAATCTTGATTTTGATGATGCATATCAGTATTCTGTGATGAAAAAGTATGATCTTTTTTTAATAAGTTTTGATCATGACTTTGACAAGATTCCAGAAGGAAGGTTAATACCCAAAACTGCTCTTTCTGTTTATCGTACCAGGATTAAAGATGCATTAAAAAATGATGGGTAAACTCCACTTTACTATTAATCTAAAGGGACCAATACAGACAGTTGGGGTAGTTGGTATGGGCTATGTTGGTATACCTGCTGCAGTCCTTTTTGCATATTCAGAAAAATTTAAGAAAGTTATCGGGTTTCAGAGAAATTCACTGTCTTCCGGATATAAAATATCCATGTTAAACCAGGGAGACCTACCTCTCAAAGGAGAAGAACCCGGACTTGCAGATATGTTAAAACATGTCGTTAATAATGGGACTTTTGAATGCTCAAGCGATTTCTCAAGATTTTCAGAATGTGATGCCATAACCCTTGCCATCCAGACTCCGTTTTTAAATCCAAAAGATCTGATTCCTGACTTTTCTGCACTTGAGGAAGGGTTAAGATTGGTAGGGAAAAATCTCTCTCCTGGAACCCTGGTAGTGCTTGAATCTACAATTACCCCTGGAACAACCGTAGGTTTTGCAAAGAAGATCCTTGAGGAAGAGTCAGGACTTATTGCCGGGGAGGATTTCGCACTAGCCCATGCCCCGGAGAGAGTAATGGTTGGAAGGCTTATTAAGAATATCCAGGAGCATGACCGGATAGTTGGTGGGATTGATGATGTAAGTACTCAAAGGGCAGTTGAGCTTTATTCGACAGTCCTCACAAAAGGAAAGATTATCCCGATGTCTGCAACAGCTGCAGAAGTGACTAAAACAGCAGAGAATACCTTTCGGGATCTCCAGATTGCTGCTGCTAATGAACTGGCTCTTTATTGTGAAGCAATGGGAATTAACTTCTATGATGTAAGAGCCGGGATAGATTCGCTAAAAGGTGACGGGATTACCCGGGGGATTCTTTGGCCTGGAGCCGGTGTGGGTGGGCATTGTCTTACGAAGGATACATATCATCTTGAACGTGGTGTTAAGGTTCTTGAGGGTGACCTGGATTATCCGGAAGGGAAGGATTCGCTGTTTGTCATGGCAAGAAATGTTAATGATTTCATGCCGAGGCACATGTTTAATCTGCTTGTGAGTGGACTCTGTCGTGCCGGTAAAGATATCAAAGGGGTAAATATTGCCCTTCTTGGCTGGGCTTTTCTTGCGGATACTGATGATGCGAGAAATACCCCATCGGAGTTATTTTATAATTTATGCCTGGATGCTAAGGCTGCTATGAAAGTACATGATCCCTGGGTAAGGGAGTATCCGGGAGTAAGGGTGCACCAGAATCTGGAGAGTGTGCTTACCGGAGTTGATGCGGTGGTTATTTTTACCGGGCACCGGGAGTACAAAGAGCTTTTACCTGGACGTGTAAAGGAGTTAATGGGTTGTGGGAATCCGGTAGTGGTAGACGGGAGAAATATTATTGATCCGGATCTGTGGATTCAGTCCGGGTTTGTTTATAAGGGGATTGGAAGAGGAGATAAGAATTAAGCATTATATTGCATGAGTGGATTAATCTATACCTGAGTAGCCTAAAATCTTGCCCCTACGCGACACCCTGATCCCTTGATGAAAAGAAATGTTTCATATTTAGTGCTACTAATTGATCTTTAAGTTTTTTAGTGAGATTGAAAAAAAAGAACTCTGACAGATCACCTTGTTCCATTTCTACTCTTTCCACCCTACCCAGCAATTTAATGAATTCAGAAGGTGAATAGATAATATCCTTTGATTTTGAAGATTTTATCAAAAAGGTTAAAGCGGCTTTCAGTCGATAAGCCAAAACTCCAACAAACATCGATGCCCGAACTCTTGACTCTAATTGATGACGAATAGGGGATATTTCATTTTCAGATTTGGTATCCCGAAAAAATTTCTCAACATAGTCTTTGTTAAGATACATCATCACTACATCTTGAGCAGAAATATCCTTATTTGAGGCATACAAAAGATATTTTCCGACTGTTTTTTCTGCTAATATCCGCTTTTCATGATTAATTTCCCAACTGAAGGACGGTTTGTCATTATCATTCCACTGAATTTCAAAGAATTTTTGGTAACCTTTCATTACGAAATTCACCCCACATTCGCCAGATGTTATATCAAGTATAGAATTTTTCGTACTCCGGCCCAAGCAATTATAGTATCTTTAATAGTTCCCGGCTCAAATTTTGAATCGAAGTGTGCAAAACATCATTAAAAGAAATAATGCAGGATTTTATCTCCCTGAATTTGAAAAAGATCCATTTAAGGGTGGGTTTCGAAGTTGATTTTTTCTTCTGATTTAACACGGTCTCTTTTTCTTCTTCCAATCGCTTTCGCATCAACCATTCTGTGTATGAGTATATCATGAGGCAGAGAACCATTACCATACATAAAGCTTCGATCCTCTTTTCGCTCTTGAGATAAACTTCAGCAACTCTGAATGATTTGTCTTTCAAAAACCGGAAACCTTTTTCGACGAGCATCTGGCCTTTGTAATGGTTGAGAACAGTTTCCGAGTCCAAACTCATGACATTCGTTGCAA
>Ga0209340_1001437_pt1 | contig 17124 bp, 13 predicted proteins | sample EPASupsiteSAE323_FD_187266 | JGI IMG/M metagenome (GOLD analysis project Ga0209340, IMG submission 187266) | Bioremediated contaminated groundwater from EPA Superfund site, New Mexico - Sample SAE3-23 (SPAdes) (version 2) | ecosystem: Environmental > Aquatic > Deep subsurface > Groundwater >... | reverse complement strand
GATCGAAGCGGCCGGCGCCGCTATTTTATTCATGGTTTTTAAATATCAGAAGGGATACGCTACCTTAAAAGCCATGTATTATGGAATTTTTCATGCGGTGTCCGCTTTTTGTAACGCCGGTTTCGCTTTGTTTAGCGATAATCTTATGTCCTTCGACGGAAATATCGCGGTCAATCTCGTTATAACGTCTTTAATTATAATCGGCGGCATTGGGTTTAACACAATCGTCGATATGCTGTATTACGTTCGGACTAAGTCGCGTTATCAGCTATCGCTTAATACGAAGATCGTCCTTTTTACCACGTTGATTTTGCTTGTGGCCGGCACTTTGATTATAATGGCGATCGAATATAATAACCCCGACACGATCGGCAGTTTTCCGTTGTGGAAAAAAGTATGCGCGTCGTATTTTCAGTCGGTGACAACGCGTACCGCGGGATTCAACACTATCGACAACGGCAAAATGCTTCTGCCCACCGTTTTGATATGCATGATATTGATGTTTTTAGGCGCCTCGCCGGGCGGGACGGGCGGCGGAATAAAAACCACGACGACAGTCGTACTTTATAAATCGATAATGCGCTCGATTCAAGATGATACGCAAATCGTGATTTTTAAAAAAGCGGTTCCTAAAGAAAGCATAAGTAAAGCCATGGCTATTTTTACGATTTCGATCATCCTCGTTTTAAGCGGAACTTTTATTCTGCTGTTTAGCGAAAACTTTAAATTCGTAGAAATTTTATACGAAGTCATATCCGCTTTTGGCACAGTGGGGTTATCGCTTGGAATTACTACGAAATTGACCGGGTTCGGAAAACTGGTAATTTCGCTTGTAATGTTTTTAGGCCGCGTCGGGTCCCTTACCGTAGTCGTCGCGCTCGCTAAAGCGAAACCGAAAATCGACGTGCGCTATCCTGAAGAAGCGGTACTTATTGGTTGACGGACGTTTGTTTTAAGCCCAACTTAATATTTAATATTTTTATCATAAAACATAAAACATTAATTTATAATAAAAAGGGTGGTAATCAGTATGAAGCAGTTCGTAGTCGTCGGTGTCGGGAGGTTCGGAAGCGCCTTGCTTGAAAACCTCGCTCACAGCAACCAGCAGGTGCTTGTCGTAGACAGCGACGAAAAAACGATTCAAATGATAAACGATAACAGGCTTGCAACTTACGCCGTGGTGGCCGATGCTACTAACGAAAACGTAATGCGTTCTTTAATCTGTTCTAAAGACCGTTCTAAATGCGAATACGACGTCGGCATCGTATGCATAGGCGAAAACATCGAAGCCAGCATTCTTGTTACGGTTTTGCTCAAGGAAATAGGCGTAAAAAAGGTCATCGCCAAAGTCACGAACGATTTGCACGGCAAGGTGCTTGAAAAAATATTGATGGTCGGCTCCCGCGGTGACGACGAAATCATTTATCCTTATAAAGATATCGCCGAACTCGTTGCGACGAAGCTTATCAGGCCGAATATACAAGAAGAGATAAACCTGTCGACCGATCATAAGTTCATTCGCGTTTTGCCGCCGAAAAAAATAATTGGAAAGAGCCTTGTCGATCTTAATCTCAGAAAAAATTTCGACATAAATATCATAGGCATTAAAAGCGCCAAAAGCGATGCCGTCGATTTCAGTGTCAAGCCAGGCCGCTTTATTGAAGCAAATGATACGATCCTTGCGGTAATTCCCGATAAAATGATCGATAAGTTTTTAAAGGAAGACTGAAATTAATTTTTAAAAAAACAGGTATTTTATGAATAAAATCAACTTAACCGGCGCCGAAACGATAGGGCGAAATTCTAAGATAATACCCGAGATCAGATCGCTTCGCTTTAAAAAAAATATAATGGAACTTGGCCTTTTTATAATCGAAGGAAAGAAGGCAGTTTATGAGACGCTTTGCGATGAAGCTTATTTGCCGAATATAAAATATATCGTTATAAGCGATGAAATAGATTTTAATTACATTGAAAAAATTTCGTTTATTAATTCAAATAAGTGTGTTAAAATATATATAATTTCAAGCGATCTTTTCCATAAGATAAGCGGAGACGAAGCTCCGGAAGGAGTGTTGTGCGTTTCAAGCGTCCCGGCGCGTGATATAAATTCGTTAGTCGCGGACGGCGAGAAACGTATGTTTATTTTGCTGGATTCGATTAACGATCCTGGCAATCTGGGCACGATTATAAGGGCCGCCGATAATTTTTCGGTTTCGGCCGTTCTGCTCGGTCAAAATTCAGTTTTTGAATATTCGCCAAAGGTGATAAAGGCCTCCATGGGATCGTTTAAAAACGTGATTTCGGCTAGAATCGACGAAGGGCTTTACGGCGCTCTTCTAACGGAAGTTCAAAAAAACGAAACGGCCGTCGTTTGTTCGAAAATTGACGCAAACTCAACGCTTTGTGAAGCCGCGTTGAAAGTGAAAGAGGGCCGCTACCGTAAAATAATAATCATCGGCGGTTCCGAGAGTCACGGCGTCGCCGGCGCAGAGATTAAAAAACTTATCGGCGCCGCGGCGAAGCTTATATATGCGTCGATACCGAATTACGGGAGGAATGAATCCTTGAATTTAAGCGTCGCCATCGGGATTTTTTGTTATGAAATGGCCGGCGCAATGCGTTCGTAAAGCTTTATTGCGTAATAAAACGCGGCGGCTTTATTTATTTTTTGAAAAATAATAAAATATAATATAAAGGATGATCTGTTATGGATGAATCTAAATTAAATCAAATCGTGACCGAATTCGAAGAAAAAATAAAAAAATCGTCCACTCTTTCCGACGTTGAAACTTTAAAGGTAGATTTTCTCGGAAAAAAAGGCATTGTCACGGCCCTGTTTAAAGAAATGGGGAAAATTTCCGCCGAAGAGCGTCCGGCTTTCGGCGAGAAGATCAACAGGGTGAAAGAGAAGGTGGAGACGTGCCTTCGTGATTTCGAAAAAGTTCTTTCCGAAAAGGCTGTTTCCGAAAAACTCAATTCCGATTATTGCGACGTGACCCTTCCAGGCAAGTTCCACGGCATCGGCCGGGTCCATCCGCTCGCCCGCACGACGGCCGAGATCGTTGAAATATTCGGCAGGTTAGGTTTTTCGGTCGGCGAAGGCCCCGAAATAGAAACCGATTACATAAATTTCGACGCCCTCAATATGTTCGAATGGCATCCCGCGCGCGATATGCAGGACTCGTTTTACGTTTCACGCAATTCGGTTTTAAGGACGCATACTTCCGGCGTTCAAATAAGAACGATGCTTGCTTGCGAGCCGCCGATAAAAATAGTCGCGCCCGGAAGAGTTTACCGCTTCGACGAGGTGGACGCGACTCATTCGCCGGTGTTTCAACAGGTAGAAGGGCTTCTGGTAGATAAAAATACGAATTTCGCAGCTTTCAGAAGCATAATATCTTCCTTTTGTCGCGAATATTTCGGCGCCAAAAAGAAGGTCGTTTTCAGGCCTTCTTATTTTCCTTTTACGGAACCTTCCGTCGAAGTCGACGTGGAATGCATCAATTGCGCCGGCAGCGGCTGTAATATTTGTAAAAACAGCGGATATATCGAAGTTATGGGCGCCGGCATGGTGCATCCCGACGTTTTAAAAAACGGCAATATCGATCCTGAAATATATCGAGGGTTCGCTTTTGGAATGGGCGTAGAGCGCATATCCATGCTGAAATACGCAATAAAGGATATCCGCGAATTCTATAATAACGACGTGCGTATTCTCAGGCAGTTTTAAGGCAAATACATATAAAATTGCCGATCGGTTTTTATAAGAATTCTTGAAATTATTAAGGAGAGATATAAATGAAGGTTTTATTGAGTTCATTAAACAAACTTATAGATTTATCGGGTCTCGATCCTAAAAAAATCGCGGCCGACATTACGATGGGCGGCCTTAAGGTGGACGCGGTCGAATATCTCGGCCATGGCTTCGAAAATGTCGTTACCGGAAAGATTTTAAATATAGAAAAACATCCGAACGCCGAAAAATTAACGATTTGCACTCTCGATACGGCGTCCGAAAAACTTACGATCGTTTGCGGCGCTAAAAACATGTCAGCCGGCGACGTCGTGCCGGTGGCTAAAATCGGCGCAAAACTTCCGTGCGGCCTCGAAATAAAGGAAGCGGCCCTTCGCGGCGTTAAGTCGTTCGGGATGCTGTGTTCCGAAAAAGAGCTAGGGCTCGCTGTTGAAGCGAGCGGCCTTATGCTTCTCGATAAAAATACCGCTCCCGGAATCGGGTTCGCCGATTTTCTCGGCAAAAACGATTGGGTTTTCGATATAGACGTTACCGCGCAGCGCGGCGATGCGATGAGCGTGCTCGGCGTGGCCCGCGATCTGGCGGCCATATATGAAAAAAAGCTCGTTATGCCGTCTTACAAAGTTTCCGAAGATAAATCGAAAGACGCTTCGAGCGCGGTCGGAATAAAAATTTCGGCTGAAGATCTCTGCCCATCTTATCTTGCGCGCGTTATCGATAACGTTAAAATAGGGCCTTCGCCCGTATGGCTTCGCCATGCTCTCGAAAATATCGGCATGAGGCCAGTAAACAATGTCGTCGATGTGACTAATTACGTCACTTATATGTATGGCCATCCTTCGCATGCCTTTGATTTCGCGAAGCTTTCTTCACCCGCGATTGAGATCAGAAGGGCTAAAGAAAATGAAACGATGAAGGCCATAGATAATAAAACCTATCAGCTTTCCGCTGAAATGCTGGTTATATCAGACCCGGGCGGCGCGACGGCTATCGCCGGAGTAATGGGCGGGCTCGGCACGGAAGTGGACGAATCCACGACTAAACTTTTAATAGAAATGGCTGTATTTAATGCGGTTTCCATAAGAAAAACCTCTAAAAAACTGGGCCTCGCCTCTGAATCTTCGCTGCGCTTTACTCGCGGAGTAGATATCAGTGACGGCGAATACGTCATAAATGTTATCGCATCGATGATATGCGAGCTTTGCCCGTCCGCTTCATGTTATTCGTCGATAGTGTCGGCCGGATCAGCCGCCGTACCCGTTAAAACCGTCGAAGTGAGCGTCGAAAAATTGAGCGAGTTTTCAGGGCAGCGTTTTACGCAAGAAGATGTTATGCGCGTCCTTAACCGCCTCGGGTTCGAGGTACGCGTCAAAGGAAGCGCCGGGATCGCCGTTACCGTTCCATCGTATCGCCACGATATAAACCTGCCGTGCGATATTTATGAAGAATTTTTGAGGATATACGGATACAATAACGTCGCCGAAGTTGAAATTAATATGCCTTATTCGAAACCGGTCGATAGCACATTCGACATGGTTTCGAAAATTACCGATATTTTCGTGAAATCGGGTTTTTATCAGTGCATGAACTATTCGTTTATCGGCCGCGAAGATTTGAAAAAAGAGAATTACGGCAGTCTTGACGATTCGAGACTCGTGAAAATCCTGAATCCGCTGGGCGTCGAATTTTCAATTATGCGTCCGTCCATGCTTTCAGGCCTTTTGAAGACCATGCAGTATAATATGAACCAGAAAATGAACGACGTCCGCTTTTTTGAAGTAGGAAACGTTTACCGTCTCGATGCGCTCGACGGCCGCGAAGAAAAGCATACGCCCCTTGTAACCAATGAAAACGGCAGCTATCGCATCACCGAACGTCAGATGGCCGCTGGGCTCGTATCTGGAATGCGTGAAAACGGCTACTGGAACGCTGGAAACGCCCGCCTCGATTTTTACTATTTAAAAGGCGTTTTAGAAAACCTTTTGGAAGCGTTTAAAATTGAGGCCGAATTCAGACCGTTATCCGACATTAAAAACATGCACCCGAGAAAGACCGCCGGAATATATTTAAAATCAGGTGAATTTATGGGTTATTGCGGCGCGCTGCACCCTTCGACCGCTTCGAATTACGGCGTGGACATCAATAAAGAAGTGATCGTATTCGAACTTGACGCTTCGTTTCTCGCATCGGGCATGAAACGCTCGTTTAAGGTGAAAGAAATCTCTAAATTCCCAGCTAGCGCATATGATCTCGCCGTTTTAATTTCTAAAGACGTAACCTATTCGCAGATAATGAAGGTATGTTATGCGGCCGGGGGAAAAAACCTTATTTCGGTTTCGCCGTTCGATGAATATATTGGCGATAAATTGCCTTCGGGCAAAAAAAGCGTCGCCGTCACGCTGGTTTTTCAGAGCGACGAAGCGACTCTCTCCGACGCTGAAACGAAGAAAAGTTTCGAAAATATAATTGCCGCGATAAAAGAAAAACTTGCAGGCGAACTTCGCTCGTAGTTTTAAGCATCGTGGAGGTGTTTTCTTATAAATCCTAAGTTTATCGATCTGGCGCTTGTTATATATGTCGGTTTCGCCGTCGGCTATGGATATTTCGTCGGCGGCGTTTCCGAAATTTTTAATCTTTTAGGGCTTATATTTATTCTTGCGGTGTCTATGAAGACATATGACAAGCTGGCTGTCGTATTAAGCGATTCTTTTGGCTTATCGAATGTAGCCGCTTTTATACTGGCGTTTTTTATAATATATGCTGTAATTTATGTAATTTTAAAAATAAGCAAGCGCCTTATCGAAAAAAGGCTTGCCCGTTCGAAAACGCTCAGTGAAATGAACAGGACGGCCGGCATGTTCGTAGGTTTTATTAAAGGCTCCCTGGTGGCTCTTGTCGTTGCGGTCGCGCTTATATTGGTGCCTTTCGGCAAAGACACGAAGGCGATGCTTGAAAATTCTACGTTTATAACTTTCGCGAAGATATTTGAACCTTATGTAATGAGTCTTTTTGGCGATAAGCAGCTCTTCGAGGCTGCGTCTAAAATAAATCAGAATCCCCAGGCCGCCGGCGTCAAAATGATGGAATCGAAAGAACTTCAGCAGATCGCGAGTCATCCTAAACTTCAGGAATTCGCGCAGGACCCCGAAGTGAAAAAGCTTGTTGAAAAGCAGGATGTCGTAGGGCTTATGGCTAATAAAAAATTTCTAGATCTTATGAACGATAAAGAGATTATGGACATAATAAGAAAAGTCGACATTCAAAAACTGTTAGCCGACATCAATTCTTCGGGCTCAGGCCCGAAACTCGACATGCCCGGCCTTCCAAAAGCGGAACAGCCATCCGGCGCTTCGCCTTCAGGCGAATAAAAAAATCGGAGGAGGCCTGATATTAATGGCCGTAAAATCTTCGGGCGCTAAAACGCCTGTAAGCGTTGATGAACTTATATATCCGAAAGATTTCGATAAAATCGTCGCGCGCGTTAATTTAAAAACGAATATTATGATCTATGGCGACGAGCGCTTTTCGATCGACGATCTTACATCCGATATACTCGGCCGCATAAAGAAGATGACTGCGGGAAAATTCAATAACGCGATACTCAAGCATGTGGCGTTTAACGATCCGAATTTTGATTTCAGCGAATTTTTGTCGTCCGAAGATACTTTCGGGCTGTTCGCCGACGAAGATTTTAACGTAAAAGTGCTGCGCGGCCTCGATGAATATGCCGCCGCCGCTCCCCTCACCAAGAAATTCGTCAAATATCTCGACGCGCTCACGTCTAAGGGCGTAAACGAAGGCGGCACGGGCGTCGTGGTTGTAGTATATGCCGATAAAAAGCCGCCGGCAGATGTTTTAAGAAACGCCCGTCATTTTCTTTTCATAAATTGTAAAAAATTATATGAAAACGACGTTCTCGCATATGCGAGAAAACTTTGCGCCAGAAGCCAGAAATCGTTTACAGACGACGCCATAGCGCTTCTGTGCGAGAAAAGCCGCATGAACCTTTTCCAGATTAATTCCGAAATAAAAAGGCTCGCGATTATAAATTACGAAACAGCCGAAATCGACGCGGAAATTATAGACAGCGGCGTCGAAGTTTTCTTCGATCCCGAATCGTTCGGCGCGATAAACGAGCTCGATTATTGCATATATAAAAAAGACCTTAAAAAGGCGCTTCTGGGTATCAGCGATCTTGTTTCGCACGGAATTTATCACGCGATCATAGTTAACAGGCTGATCGCGATCTATCGAAGCATGCTTGGCGTAATATTTTTGAACGAAGCTTCCGAAACATTCGAGCGCGGCGCGTTTAAAATAGCCAAGGAATACGTTGAGGGGATAAAAAATAAAAAAGGGTACGAACGTTTTAGATTTTCGAACGAAATTACGGCGAAATATGAATATTTTTGTACGGCGCTGGCATCTTCGGCCGGCATGTTCCGCTCGGCTTCGAAATACGATTATTTTAATTCGATAAAAACCCCTATGGCTCTTTATTGCGTATATTACCTTAAAAATTATTCCGAAAAAGAGCTTTTCAGTCTTATGAAAAGCCTGTATCAGATAGACGTCAAGGTTAGAAGCGGCGTATTGCGTCCCGACCAGCGGCCCGAAACGGTGCTCGAAGAGATATTTAAAATATTGATATCCCATTTTGACCGTTCGTTTAATGCAAACTAAAGAATATGCGGTGAAGCTTATTCTTAATAACATATAATAGTTATTAAGAATATTTGAATGCTTTTGAGATATTTTATTTTCAATTTTAAAATATTTATGTTATAATCATCAACCATATGCTCGGTTTCGTTTTAAACTGCGTATTATTATGCTTGAAAATGACCGGCTGGACTTTATCGCCGGCATATCAACCGTACGGCGAGGCCCGGCGCACTTTGCATGAAAGGTATAAATATGTCTATTAGCGAGCCTTTTGAAATTGCAATGATGATATTGAAAAACCCGGCGGAAACGTTTGCTAAATTTCGCGAAAAACCGCCCCGCTCTCAGATGGTGACGTTAGCGGTTACCCTGTGGCTCGGCATTTCCTCTTATATTTTCTCCTATCTTGGCCTCGAATTATATGGCGCGAAAATAAGCCAGTATGTTTTATACTCAGCCCTGTTATTTCTCGTCATCATTTTTTCATTCATGTTTTTTTCCATGGCCCTTTATTTCAACGCTCGCCTTCTTTTCGGCGAAGGCAGCCCCGGCGCTATTTTCGTTTCCATTTTTTACGCATTTTTGTCCGTTCTTTTATTCCTCGTCCTTCCGGTCCAGCTTTTATCTTTCGTGATCGTGCCGGGACAATACGAATACTGGTTTTCTATAATAGTGCGTTCTTTTATCGTTTCGTATTATGCGATTCTTGTTCTGGTGGCCGTCAAATCTGTTTTTAAAATTTCGTTCGCGAGAAGTTTCGCCGCTTTTCTTGCGGTGTTTTCTTATATAGCTTTTTTCATATTCAGCGCGATATACATTTCAAGGGTGTATAACATTCCGCTTTATTAAAACGATATATTATTGAAACATTTATAGAAGGAGCTTTTGCGCATGAAACAAAAAATCGCCATCTGTCAGCTTTTTCCAAAATTAGGCGACTTTGCGTACAATATTAATGTTCATTCCGAGCTTATAAAAAAATATGGCGACTGCGATATGGTATGCTTTCCTGAACTTTCGACTTCCGGTTATTTTGTAAAGGACCTTTCTTACGATCTTGCTATGACGAAGGAAGAGTTTGCGAACGAATTAGATCGATGCTCGAATTATAAAAAAACGAAGCCATCCGTCATTGCCGGCTTTTCTGAGCGATTCGAAGGAAACGTTTATAATTCGCTTTTCGTCGGAAGCTCCGAATATGCCGGCTCGCATAAAAAAATATACCCTCCGACTTACGGCCTTTTCGACGAATACCGTTATTTTTCATGCGGCGAAAGAATCGATCCGTTTACTCTAAAAAACGGCGTCAGAATAGGCGTCTTAAATTGCGAGGATGCATGGCACCAGGCGCTTCCTTATATTTATTCGATGTACGGCATCGATTTACTCGTTATCTGCGCCGCATCTCCTGCGCGCGGGGTCGGCGCGAAAGCTGAAGGGTCGCCCTGGAACGTGAAACTCTGGCAGAGGCTTATATCTTCTTACGCTCATCTTTACGGCCTTTATATAATATACGTTAACCGCGCCGGCAACGAAGACGGCGTGAATTTTTCGGGCTGCTCCTGCGTGGTTAATCCGTTAGGCGACATCATAGAGACGCTGCCTCAATTCGATCAGGCCGAACGCGTCGTCGAAGTGGACATTAAAAAGGCGCGTATCGAAAAAGCGCAGAATTGCTACTTGAAAGAGGATGATCCGTTTTTGACGCTTCGGGAGCTCGAACGCGCCATGCGCGTGAGAAGGGAGAGATAGTTTATGAAAAAATACGATTTGAGCGTACTTGGCATCGATTGCAAGCTGGTTTTCGAATTGCTCACGCGTTTTATAAAAAATGAGGTTGAAAAAACCGGCATGAATAAAGTTTTACTGGGCCTTTCCGGAGGCGTCGATTCCGCGCTCGTTGCGTTTATCTGCAAGGAAGCTCTTGGCGCTAAAAATGTGCTCGGCGTCAGAATGCCATATAAAACGTCTTCGAGTGAAAGTCTCGAGCATGCGGAGCTCGTGGCGAAAACGTGCGGCATCGATTATATTACCTGCGACATCACTGGCGCTGTCGAAGGTTTTGTAAATGGCGAAGTTTCGCTTGGCGCAAAATGCGCTAATTTTTTCGATCGCGCGAAGCTGGATGCGAATTTTGCCATGGAAAAAATTGTAAATCGACATAGTATGGGAAATATTATGGCCAGAATGCGCATGCTTAATTTATATCATCTTTCGGCGGCAAGCGGCGCGATGGTTGTCGGAACGTCGAATAAAACCGAGCTTTTGCTCGGCTATGGCACGCTTCACGGCGATATGGCGTGCGGCATCAATCCCGTCGGCGATTTATACAAACGTCAGTTACGCGAATTAAGCGCATATATGGGCGTTCCTCGTGTCGTGCTTGCTAAGAAACCTTCCGCCGACTTATTTCCGGGCCAAACCGACGAGGGAGATCTCGGTTTTTCTTACGATGAACTCGATTATGCGCTATACCGCATAGTAGATTGCCGTGAAAATCCAAAGCTTATCGTCGAATCGGGCGAGGTGGAAGCGCGGCTTGCCGAATTTTGCGTGCGCAGGATTACGTCGATGCAGTTTAAGCGTCAGATGCCGCTTATCGCGTTGCTGTCGTTTCGTACAATAAATCAAAGCTTTAATTATCCTCGCGATTGGGCCCTCTAATGGCGCTGCGCATTATCGTGTTGAAAGCCAAAATAAAAAATTCTTATTTGGGGAGTGAATTTATGAAAAAAACTCAGGCGGATTTAAAAAATGAAATAAAAATTTTTTTTGAAAAGTATATAAAAACTATTGAAAAAAAAGATTTTAACGCATTATCTTCGATGTATGCGAAAAAACGAAACATGCTTTTTATCGGAACGGACATCAACGAATGGCTTCTGGGATGGCCGACCGTCGAAAAATCGCTTGCGGTTTTTTTAAAAACCGTAACTAAAATAAAATACAGCTGCTCCAAATTTAACGTGAATTTTTCGGCCGATAAAAGCGTAGCATGGATCGCTTATATAGCTAATATCAATGTGACTATCGGAAAAGAAAAAAACTTTCTGGATTCTATCAGAACGACGATCGTCTTAGAAAATATAGACGGCGGCTGGCTGATTACGCATACGCATTCGTCCATGCCGGTTATGGGACAAGCTGTTGAGTATTGATTCTTTTTTTATTTTAATTTGATCGAGCTAAAATGCGGGCGTATTTTGGCGTTAATGAAAGGCGTTAAATTATATGAAAAGATCGTGCAGGTGTTTATTTGTTTTTTTAGTTTTAATTTCATTTATTTTTTCGCTTCGATTAGAATGTCTTGCACAGAATACAGTTATACGCGCCGAAGATTTTGCCGGCGAATTTCTTAACGAGCGTCATTCGATGCGCGATCCTTCCGGGTATGCGGCTGTTAAAACGCTTGAGGGCGTAGCGGCCAAAGCTGCATGCGGCGAATATGAAAGAATTTATATAATAGAAGGCGGCGAAGCCGCCGTTAAATCGTTTTTAGAAAAGTCTCGCGCCCTGGAGATAAAAAAAGTTGAATCGCAAAATTCCCGCGGCGAAAAGTGGGATTATTTTGAATGCGTAATCGAAGGCAAAAAGGCCGCCTGCGAATACCATGTGTTCGGCGAAGATATGCTCAGGCATATAATGCTATGTTATTCGTTCAGAAATATCGATGCCAGTAAAATAAGGGGAATTTTAAGAGACGATAGTTTCGCTAAAATTTATCTTGATTTTTATAAAAGCCTGAAAATCGCAGGGAATGCCGACTATGGAATTATAGGATACCGCCGCGCGGTGGTGCGGCATATATACTGGCGGATTAATGCGCATAGAAAAGCTTTAGCTCTTAAAGAATTCATAGAGGCCTCTGGCGGAGCCCATAATGCATCGGATGTTTTGAAGGCTGCTGTTATAAAAGCGGCCGGGTTGAAATTTTATATAAAAAGCTTTAGAAGCATAAACTCGTTATCCGCTATTTTAACGGCGATTGAAAATGAGCGTGATTTGAAGAAGTTTTTTGTAAACTCGGCCGATTTTTATCGAATTGACGAGGCCGATAAATCCGCCGCTGATTTTTATAAAAAATCGCCTCTCGCCCTTAAAGCGTCGGCGCCGTTTTCGATGCTCATGGATGAAAACGGGTTGAAATTCAAAATGCTCGAAGGCCGGGCCGGAGAATATTTTACCGATATTCCCTTCGACGTGAGGCGCGTTATGTTCCTCGATCGAAATGGCGATAAAAGGTCGTTTATCGTCTGCGAGCATCCTTACGGTAAAAGCGCTATGGCGATGGCTTCTGCGATGGCGCGTCTTGGAATGAAAAAAATAATTTTTTATGGAACCTGCGGCTCTTTTGTTAAAATGCCCAAATACAGCGTGATAATTCCGGGCGGGATAGCCGGCAGCCTCGGCCGTGTTTATGGCAATCCGCTTTATGAGCGAAATAAAAACTCAGTGGAAAAAAGCGGCGCCGTTTTAACGAAAAAACATGCTTCCGTTTATTCCCCGTTGACCGAAACCATTAAAGCGGTGAACGAATTCATAATGAGCGGAATTGGCAGCGTCGATTGCGAGGCGGCGCATGTTTTCGAAGCGCCCGCATGCAATGGCGCCGAACGTTCGGCCGTATTTATCGCGTCTGATTTTCCAGGCACCGATTCGACGATCGAAAGCTGGGAGCGCGAAAACGATTGTTACATAAGGGCGCAGATGAAGATACTCGATATATTGATAAAAGAGTTCGATATCGCCGAAATAATTTTAAGATAATTATGAAACTATGCGCCTGGCGTCAGGCGAAAATCACCGCCGCCGCTTTTTATTTCTTTATTTTATCAAAAACTATATGTGAATTCATTAATATGCTATTCTTTTTATAAAGCGATTCGAATCTTAAAAAACTCTTTTTTTGAATGTTTTGGGGCTTATTCGCCCGCACTGCGTAAAGATAATCGTAAAACGCTTCTTTAGCTTCGTTTTGAATTCCAGCCGATAATTTTGCCGTCTTCGAATTAAAGAAAACGTCTTTTTCTTTTTGTATCAGCTTTGCGCATGCCTTCATAAATAAGCCGTAGCCTGGCCTTATTTTTTCGCCGCCTGCGATGTTTTTATTCGTCACGAACGAATTCGCCAGCCGGTTGAGATACGGATCGGTTTGCGAGATAAGATATTTTAAATAAGCTGCTCTCATTCCGAAATCGGAACATTCATGGGCTTCAAGAAAGTAATCGAGGTAATGGGTTCCGCATATATATTCAGGCTGCCCGTCTTTTTTTATCGACTCTTCGTAAGCTTTTATATATTCGTTTTTAGTTCCGGGTGCGATTATAAGCGCCGACGACGAGAACGCCGGATACACGGCATATGCCGTCCTTAATTCGTTATTGATGATGTTACCGAGGTGTTTTTGAGAAAGAAAATCGAAGTTTAATATTAATTCTTTTGTATCGTTGAGTAAACCGTAATTTATTAGCTTGCCGTTTAATTCATGTAAGTAAGCGAACCTTTTATCGAGCGCCATGAAAATGGGTTCTTCGTATGCCGGGTAATTTTCGGTCCAACCGTCTTCTTTTTTTATTTTCGAGGAAAGATAAGCCTGAAAAAAATTTATTTCGTAAAATCTAAAAATGCCTCTGCCGGAAGTTTCCCAGCTATTTTTAGGATAAAATTGCGCCTCTTCGCGTAATACTTCATTTTTATCGAAGATAAAGCGCGGCGATGGAAAATTGCCGCTGTCTTTTAAGTATGGGCAATCATAGTAATTGATTCCCGGGCCGTATGAAAGATAAATATAGGTATTTTGCCCCGAGCCTATATCGGTTTGATCCAATTTGGCCGGATCAAGCGATATATCGCCTTTTACTCCAGAAGTTTTCGCCCGCGTATCCTGTGAGATTAAAGGATAGTTTCCTTTTAAAAACAATATCGCAAGGCGCAGGTCGGCTAAGTGCTTTTCCCGGCGGCCGGATATATTCCGGTTAAAAGTTATCTTATGGGTCGGATAAAATAACGCTTCATTCGTTTCGAAGCTCCTGGCGCTGAGAGCCCTGCGGTTTACATATCCGAAGTAATCGTAACGCTCGTAATAATACTGGTTATATTTTACCGTTTTTTTTATTTTGACGGCCCGTTCGGAAAATACGTTCCCAAATAATTCGTTCAGTGAATTTTCGGTCAAATTTTTCCGGGCGTTTACGGTGATTTTTAGAAAACCTCTGTCGCAGATAAATGCATCGTTTTCGCGGCCGTTTATTTTATACGGGACATAAATTATTTCATATGCCGCCTTTGATTTTGCGTCGGATTTATAATAGAAAGCCTTTCCGTGCGAGTAAAATAATTCTCCGTTTTTTTTAAATGTTTTAAATTCGAATGATTCGGCCGTAAAAATAGCCGGTTTTATAAATTTTTCAAGCGCCGCCGGCAGCTTCGCGTTTAGAATAAAATTAGGTTTCGTATAACGTGCATATATGACGACGTCGTTTTTTCCGGCGGCGCATTCGGCAAAAATGGCGCGTGGTTCGTCTTCGCGCTCTGTCAGTGAAGCGAAAAAAGCGGCGTCGATTTTCTGGCTGAAATTTTCTTCATAATCTATCGCTGGCGCCGCCGCCGGCAATAAAATCATTAAAATAATAATCAAGATATGCCCTGCGGTGAATATTCTTTTTATTGAATGCGTTAAGTACATTGAAATTCCTTTAATTGTCGTTTAATTACACGCGCTAATATAAAAAGCGGCTCGAAAAAATATAATTCGTAAATTTTATGGAAATATTAAAGGACGAATTATAATTAAACGATGCGTGATAATGTTATTGTAGCTTATGAAACATATAAAGTCAAGCGGATATAAACGAATCTTTGCTTAAGGTGCGAAAACATCTCGAAGTTCATTATATTTTTATAATATACGGTAAATATTTCAAAAAAGCGGGATAAAAGTGCATACCAGAAGTTTTGAATTGGCAGGGCTGCTTCCGGGCTCCGAAGCCCATTAAAGTTGAAGCGGTGAATTGATAAAGCAATGCTTGAAACAGTCGAAGGCGTTAACGACTGGAAACTTGTCGAAGCGTTGAAAAGCTATAATAAAAAATAATTTTCGTAAAATTTTAACTATGTAAAGCGCATTTTTTTATAGAGGCGTCTTGAATAATTCCAGGTTATTCCCAGCCGGGTCTTTATAAAAAAGGTAATTAACGGAAAAAATACAATCGAAAATCGAAATATATTTAAAATTGTTGTAAATATTGGTTTATTCGTAAAATGTAATTAATTAATTTTATTTTCCAGCAGTAGGGGCAAACCCCCATAAGCGCTAACTTAAGCTCTTGACAATTTATTGCGTTTATGTTATGTTATTATACATATAAATCAGGCCGAATGGAGCGTGTGTATATATGTATGATGATGAAAACTGGAATACATTAAAACAATTTTTTCCGAAACATTGGGATGAAAAGTTAAGAAAATTAGGAGTTATAAATCGAGCACGCAAAATGACACCTGAAATATTGGCAAGGATGTTATTTATACACCTTGCGGACGGATGTTCTTTAAGAGAAACTTCAGCAAGAGCCAAAGAAGCCCAACTGGCCAGCGTGTCCGATGTGGCGCTATTTAAAAAATTAAAAGCAAGTTCAGAATGGTTGAGATGGTTTGCTGTCAGCTTGCTTGAGAAACTTGGTATACCATCTGAAAAACCCGAATGGCTAAGTAGATATAATGTCAGAGCTGTAGACGCAAGCACGATATCTGAGCCTGGTAGCACTGGATCAGATTGGCGGCTTCACTATAGCATAGAATTATTCGGTTTAAAATGCGATCACATAGAAGTATCGTCCAATAAAAAAGGCGAATCGTTTAAGAATTTTAAAATTAAAAAAGGCGATTTAATTATAGGGGATCGTGGATATGGGACCACTAATGGAATTTCTTATATTTTAGAAAACAAAGGCGATTTTTTAGTTAGAATAAAAAATAAAGCTATGAAGCTCAAAAGTTCCGATGGTAAAGAATTTAATTTGCTTGAAAATTTTAAAACTCTTGCAATTGGGGAGATTAGTGACTTCGATGTTGAATTTAATTGTAATGGTGAAAAATGGAAAAAAATGAGATTGTGTGTAATAAAAAAGACACCCGAAGCAGCTTTGTATTCAATGAAAAAAGCCAAGTGTAAATGCTGCAAAAAACAACAAAATATAAGCGGAGAAACACTCGAATTGCACAAATATTTTTTTGTAATTACTTCAGTCAAAAGAAGATATTTAAGCACTTTGCAAGTATTGACGTTGTATAAATTGCGTTGGCAAATAGAGTTGGCGTTTAAAAGACTAAAATCAATATTAGGATTGGGGCATCTTCCCAAGTTTGATCCTCAAAGCGCAACAGCGTGGTTGCATGGTAAACTTGCGGTAGCAATGCTGGCGAACCTTATTATTGATAAAGGACGATTTTTTTTCCCATGGGGATACCCAATCGATTGAAATCGATGAAGACAATCCGATGACAATAAGTATCTGGCGTGAAACGTCTTTTGCTTATCATTTAATAAAACAGGCCATAAATCCAGTGTTAAGTTTAAAAAAATGTTTGAATAACTGGAAAGCTATTTCTAAAAATTTGGCAGAACCTAGACGAAAAAGGTTTTTACAGCATGATCAATATTTTTGTTAAGTTAGCGCTTATGGGGGCGAGCCCCGCCCCTA
>Ga0209340_1001435_pt1 | contig 17172 bp, 15 predicted proteins | sample EPASupsiteSAE323_FD_187266 | JGI IMG/M metagenome (GOLD analysis project Ga0209340, IMG submission 187266) | Bioremediated contaminated groundwater from EPA Superfund site, New Mexico - Sample SAE3-23 (SPAdes) (version 2) | ecosystem: Environmental > Aquatic > Deep subsurface > Groundwater >... | reverse complement strand
ACCGATTTTCAGAAGAATTAGCGGTGGTAGGAATCGGATAAAGAAGAATTCAAAATTGCAAAGGAGAAGATAATGAAACAGTTAAAGAGGTATGAAGAATTAATGGAGGAATTCAGCTATAAAAGTTATAATTATGCTGGAGACACAATTAAAATTGAAATAAAAGAAAATGGAGTTATGCCAATATTTATTATGAAGAGTCCCAACCTCGAAAGCAAACTTAATGTGGCTCAAAAAAGCGAACTTGACAATTTGCTTCAAATGGCAATGGATGAGGTTATGAAATATAAAGAATCAGACAAAAGCATCCAAGATTTTTTGGGATGGAAAGCTTAGGAACGAGGGCAAAATCTCCATTCTATTTTTTCGCACTCCTTCTTAATAGTTGATAATTCTAAATTGATTTATGGGGGGATTTACGTGGGTATAAAAGATACATTAATGTTTTTTAAGGATTTTCTGCCCCTGATATATATTGTAATTGCTTATATAGTAGGACTTATATTTGAAGAAATATTAATCAGACGTTTAAGGAAAATCCCTGCGTTAAGTGAAATACGTGCCAATGAAATGATACGAACCAGTAAAGGGCCTGTCCTTTTGCTCTTTATTATTGCGGGTGTTTATGGAGCGATCGTCAGTATGACGGTTGAACCCAAGATTATGACTGCCGTCGCAAAAATTCTGCTTGTTATTGGAATAGTACTTATAACGATAGCGTCTGCAAATATTTTTGGTGGTTTAATTAATATATATTCAAATAAAGAAGAAAATGCACTTCCTGCAACATCAATACTGGTTAATATGGTGAGGATAATAGTATTTATTGTTGGAATTTTGTTTATGCTAGATGCTGTGGGAGTTTCCATAACCCCAATAATAACGGCATTGGGTGTGGGAGGTCTTGCAGTAGCCCTTGCGCTAAAAGATACCCTGACAAATCTTTTTTCCGGGCTGAATCTTATTGCATCAAGACAGATAAAACCAGGAGATTATATCAAACTTGATTCTGGAGAAGAAGGTTATGTGACTGATATAACTTGGAGAGATACAATAATCAAATCAGGAAGCGACAATCTTATTATAGTTCCTAATCAAAAACTTGCAGTAGTAGCAATAACAAATTTTAGTACTCCAGATAGGCAGGTACCTGTTGTTGTACCGGTTTGTGTCGGAAAAGATAACAACCTTGAGAAGGTCGAAAAGATAAGCATAGATGTTGCAAAAAAGGTAATAAGTGAAATCGAAGGAGCAGTCAAAGAGCATGAGCCTGTAATAAGATTTAATTCTTTTTCAGATTCGGGAATATGCTTTAATGTTGTAATGAAAGCGGAGGAATTTTCAAATCAGTTTATAATAAAGCATGAGTTTATTAAAAAGCTTCATCATGCATTTATTGAGAATAATATTGAATTCTTAATGCCCTTAATTCAAAATGCTCCATTTAAAAAATAGAATAATTCTTAAATATATTTTTCGTATGTTGTTTAAATAATTTCTTTTTGTTTTCATGTCACAAATACTGTATAATGAAAAAGAAATCATTTTAATTTTGCATATTATGGAGGTTGTATATGGCTATATTTCCAAAGGATGATACGTTTTTTAATCTGTTTATCCAATCAGCTAGCAAGGTTTATGAAGCAGCAATTTTATTGAAAGAGATAATTTCAGACCCATCAGGTAACTTGGATGAGAAAGTAAAAAAAATGAAGGATATTGAAGAGCAGGGAGATGGTAATACACATACTATTCTTTCCCAACTAAACAAATCATTTATTACACCTCTGGATAGAGAGGATATTTATCAGATAGCGAAAGAGATTGACGAAATCCTCGATTATATAGAAGATACAGCTCATAGTATCCTCATATTTGGTATTAAGCATTCAAGACAAGAAGCAATTACAATTACTGATCTCATTATCTCAGCTGCAAAAGAAATTCAAAATATGACTGAAGCTTTAAAGGATACAAAGAATACGAAACAGCTTTACAAGAAAATTGTTGAAATAAACCGAATAGAAAATGATGGTGACACAATATATAGACAAGCGGTTACAAAATTATTTGCTGAAGAGACAAAGCCTGTTGAAATTATTATATGGAAAGAAATATTTGAGTTTTTAGAAAACACTCTTGATTCTTGTGAAGACCTTGCTAATACAATAGAGGGAGTGGTAATGAAGCATGCCTAATGAAGCCATAGTGGGAGTTATAATAATAACTGCTCTCGCTCTTGCATTTGATTTTATGAATGGGTTTCATGATACGGCAAATGCAATAGCAACTTCGGTTGGAACGAGGTCATTAAGACCATCTACGGCGATAGTTATGGCAGCTATTTTAAATCTTGTAGGAGCCTTAGTTAGTGCAGGTGTTGCAAAGACAATTGGAAGCGGCATAGTCAACCCTACCTCTGTCTCAACTTTAGTTATTGTTTCAGCATTGATTTCTGCAATAATTTGGAACATTGTTACCTGGTATTATGGAATACCGAGCAGTTCATCTCATGCACTCATAGGAAGTCTTCTTGGTTCAGCAATAGTTTATAAAGGAACATTAGCGGTTGTTGCTTGGTATAGTTTTTTTATTAAAATAGTTCTTTGGCTTATTCTTTCTCCAATTATTGGTTTCTTTGCAGGATTTCTTGTTATGACTATTTTTATGTGGGTTTTGCGTGGAGCTACACCTCGTTTTGTAACAAGATTTTTTTCAAAGGCACAAATATTTTCTGCAGCAGCAATGGCATTCAGCCATGGAAGCAATGATGCTCAAAAAACAATGGGAATAATCACAATGGCATTGGTTAGTTCAGGCGCAATTGCAACATTTGATGTGCCTGATTGGGTGAGGGTGGCATGTGCTATAGCTATGGCACTTGGCACAGCTGTTGGCGGCCGTAGGATAATTAAGACGATGGGTGTAAACATAGCGAGGCTTGCTCCTGTAAATGGCTTCGCTGCTGATGCTGGAGCTGCCGCAGTTATTTTAACTGCTACTGCAATGCATGCTCCAGTTAGTACGACACATGTAATTTCTACTTCAATAATGGGTGTTGGTGCAACCAAAAGGCTATCTGCAGTAAGATGGATTATAGCTAAAAATATAGTTATGGCTTGGGTTATGACAATTCCGATATGTGCTATACTTTCAGGGCTAATTATGTTTGTTCTTGGGAAGATATTCTAAATATTAAGTGAAATATACATAGTTCCATATTAATTTCTGGGGGTGGTTCATATCAACAGAAATAGATTTTCTTTTAAAGTATTATTTCTGATGCTTTTAATTTCTATTACTCTAAGCAATTCGATTTTCGCGTTTTCTGACCTTCCTAAAGCTACAAGGGAAAGACTTGCAAATGCTGTAGTCTTGTATATTGGCAGTCCTATTGCTTATGTTAATACTAACAAGACGCTTGTAGATGCTACTAATGAACAGGTATGTCCTTTAGTAAAAGGAAGCAGGACATTAGTTCCAGTTCGTTTTATATCTGAAAGCATTGGCGCAGATGTAAAATGGGAGGGCAAAACTCAAACGGTTATTGTAAAACAACAAGGTAGGACTGTAAGATTGGTACTTGGAAGCAAAACAATTCTTCTAAATAACAAGAAAGTAGCCATTGATGTTTCGGCTGAATCGATAAGTGGAAGAACTTATCTGCCATTAAGAGCACTGGTCGAAGCTTTAGGGAAAAAGGTTTTCTATTACAACAACCTTATTATTATTAGTGACAATGAAAAGATTTTCAGTCAAGCTCAAGAGAAGGACATCCTTATGAGTATTATTGCATTAATGAAGCCAATAGGAGGGGTTGATGACTTCCTTAATATAGGAAGCAGTTCAGATGAAGCCTTATTTAAAATAGTAAAAGCTGGATCGAATGGTGCTAAACTTTATGGATTTATTAACAGGGCTGGACGTGAGGTGATTAAACCAAAATTCACTATGGTTGGTGAATTTTATGAAGGCTTAGCAATGGCTAAAAATGCAAATAATTTGTGTGGATATATAAATAATAAAGGTGTGTATGTTATTCCACCGAAATTCAATTATGCTTACGATTTTTATGAAGGAATGGCAAGAATCAAGCAGAATGGTAAATATGGATTTATAAACAAGGCAGGTACGGTTGTAATAAAACCTAGTTATGATTATGTTTATGATTTCCATGAGGGGCTTGCAGTAATTAAAAAATCAGGAAAATACGGATACATAGACAAAGGTGGCACTGTTATTATTCCACTTCAATTTGATGGGGCATATGACTTCTTTGATGGAGCCTCCTGTGTTAAGGTTCAAAACAAATTTGGCTATATTGATAAAACAGGTAAATATATAATTGCTCCTAACTATGATGAAGCATCCTATGCATTTAGGGAAGGTCTTGCATGCGTGAAGATTGAAGGTAAATATGGATGCATAAACAAAAAAGGCAGTGTTGCAATTATGCCGACCTTTGACAGCATGTTTACTTTTCACGAAGGATTGGCTTGTGTTAAACTCTTTGATGGATATGGATTTATTGATAAAACTGGCAGAACGGTTATATCAGGACAATTTGCAGATTGTCAGGGTAACAGCGGTGAAGGTATGTTCAGGGAAGGTCTAGCTAAAGTGAAAAAGGATGGACTTTGGGGTTATATTGATTACAGTGGGAAATATGTAATTAAAGCTCAATATGCAGAGGCAGGAGATTTCAGGAGCGGAATAGCATATGTTCAATATATTGACAATTCTTCCGGACTTCCGGCAGGTTATGGTTATATTACAAGAAGTGGAAACTTTATTTGGATGAGTACAGTAAGTAAATAGAAATAAAGTATTTGGGAGGGTTGAATAGTGGAAGATAATAATTTTTCAGAAAGTGCGGAACAAAAAATTGATGAAGAAATAAAAGAGATTCTGGACAAAAAATCAGTTCCCCCAGGCACAAAAATTATATGGCTACTTGTTGGATTAGGACTCTTTTGTGGAGGAACATTTTTAGTAATGCAGAATACTGTACTGTCATCAAAGTTCTCGTTGATGGATTTAATTGGAGTAAATCCTCCTTTTGGATTGGTAATGTTGCCTTTACTTATTGGAATAGGGGTATTGTTTTTCAATGAGAAGTCTCTTCTTGGATGGATTCTTTCAATAGTAGGACTTATCACGATATTGCTTGGTATTCTTATGGGACTTAGTATTTTCTTCAGACCAGTTTCGTTATACGAGGGCATTTTAATGTTTGGCTTAATTGCAGCAGGTATTGGTTTGGTTGCGAAAGCGCTTGCAAGAGATAAGTAAAGGTTTTTAAAATAAATTTTAATTAATAAAATTCATATAAAAGAGCAAGAGTCTCGCCAATAATTGGTGGGACTCTTTGGGCTTTTATGGTATAATTTTTAAATCAAGAAGAAAATCTTTATGGAGTTATTATATGGCGAATTCTCAGTTAATTAAAGGAATAACTGGTTCAGGTAAAACTAAAAAACTGATTGATACATACCAAGGTCTTTTGGAACAAGACAAAAGGACTGATGGTATTCTTGTGCTTGTAAGGAATAGACGACAATCGATAATCTGGAGGAAGAGCCTTGATATTAGAAAGGCTACATCTATTAGAATTCAGTCCTATTTCGGATTTATTCAAGGAGAGATAAGAAAATACTGGCCTATGCTAAGCTCTAATATCGAAGGATTTAAAAAGGCAGCACTTGAGCCCACCTTTCTTACAAGTGAGCTTTCGCAGTTTATATTAAACCGTTTTGTTGAAGAATCCAGGAAGCAAGGGCGACTTATGGACACTACTTCGACTTCAGAAAAGATTACTATAGAAGTGCTTAGTGTTCTTTCTAGAGCAGCTACTTCAGATATAGATTTTGGCTTTGTGGGAAAAAGACTTTTTGATGTAAGCCTTAAAAAAGATTCATTAAAAGAGAGGCTTTTTGCTGATTTGCAGGAGGTAATTAACAGATATGTTCAGTATTGTAGGGAAAGTGGTTATATAGATTATTTTCTTGCGGTTGAGATATATAATAAAAATCTTTTGAATTCAGAGGCATATGTTGAACGATTGAATCAAGAGATTAAGTATTTAATCGTAGATGGAATCGAAGAAGCTGTTTCGTGTGAAACGGATTTAATTAGTCATATTATGGATAAGGCAGAACAAACTATAATTTCATTTTCTACAGATGGGGCGGTTTCGAGGAAACAGGGGGCATGTCCTGAATATGTTGAAAAAATAATCTTTCCAAAATGCACAAAAATGATTGAGCTTGAAAAAAGCTATTCATGCAAACCTGAGTTCGTGAGTTTTTCGGAATGTATATATAGAGAACTTACGCAAGATAAACCGACTAAAACAATGAAAGACAGAGATGTTGAGTTTAAGTCAATTCAAACCGAACTTAGAAGTGAAATGATTTCTATGGTTTGCCTGGAGATTGAAAAGTATTTGAAAGATGGCGCAAAACCTGCCGATATTGCGGTTGTATGTCCAATAGTGGACAGCGTACTCGAATACTGTTTGCACAGCTGGTTTGCGAAACAGGAAGTAAACATTGTCAATATTGCAAGAACAAGAAGCTATATGGAAGATAGCTTTATAAAGGCGTTGGTTACGCTTGCGTGTTTGAGCCATCCACAATGGAATATAAACCCTCCGAGTCATGACATATCAAATCTTCTTTCAATGGTACTAGGGCTTGATCCGATAAGGAGTTCTTTGCTTGCAAGGGAAGTAATGGCTCAAAAGCCATTTACACTACCTGAGATAGAGAGTCTTGAATTTCGAGATAGGATTGGGTTTGTTAACACTGAAAAATATTATTATTTAAAAAACTGGATTGAGAACTATAGAAAAGAAGAACCTGCATTAATAGAAGTGTTTTTTCAAAGAGCTTTACGCACAATTTTTCTTAATCTTCCAATGATCGAGGAGCATATAAATTCCTGTAGAGTTCTGATTGAATCGGCTGAAACCTTTACAAAAATAATCAGGACTATGAATGAGATTAATGCGGGGAAGGCTTTCATAGAAATGATTAAAAAAGGGGTAAAACCGGCTGAAACAATCAGAGAGCTTGAGCAAAAGATTTATTCCGAAGCAATATTAATCTCGACCCCTAATTCATATATTTCTTCTTCGCTAAATCGAAAGGTGCAAATTTGGACAGACCTCTCATCACAGCTTTGGAGTAAGAGCGATGCAGAGCAGATTTCCAATCCTTATGTATTTTCTCCTGATTGGCAAGAGGGCCAACTGTGGACAGAAGAAATAGACCAGAGATTGAAAATTTTAAAATGTGCTACCTTTGCAAAAAGATTGATAAGGACATGTTCTGAAAAGATTGTGTTTGCAGAGAGTCAGTACAATCAGGATGGATACGAGAATGAGGGAGTGCTTTCGGAGGTGATAAGATGAATTTGCGTCCTGACCAAGCGGAAGTATGTAAATATCGAGAGGGATTTATGGCGGTTCCTGCAATACCAGGTGCAGGTAAGACCTATACTCTTGCAGTTCTTGCAACTAATCTGATAAAAGAAGAACGCCAAAAACCTGGAAAGATTCTTATTGTTACATATATGAATTCTGCGGTAAGCAATTTCAAGACAAGAATAGGCAATATGCTAGAAGGTGAAGGCTTGCCTAGAAATAAGGGCTATGAAGTAATGACCCTTCATTCGCTTGCAATGAAGATTATTAAGGAAAAGTCGGAGAGTGTTCTGGTAGCTGGTGATTTTGAGATTTTAGATGATATAAATAAGGATAGGCTTTTGCATAAGCTTGTAAATGAGTGGATTGGGATCAACGAAGAAAGGTTCTATTCATTTATAGATTATAAAGAAGGTGAATCAAGCTGGCAAAAGAACCGAAAAATAGAGACGTGGCTAAAAAAATTCACACGTGTTGTAGGAGAAATGATACCTTTCTTAAAAGCCAAAGGATTTTCAGGGAAACAACTTTTGGAATTTACGCAGGAAGATAAAAAGTCTCTTCTTAGATGTGTTTCGGAGGTTTATACAAATTATGAGGTTGAATTGCGAAGAAGGGGATTACTTGATTTTGATGATATAATCTGCAGTGCAATAAACCTTTTAAAAACAGACAATGAATTAAGAGAAAAGATACAAAACAAGTACTCTTATGTTTTTGAAGATGAAGCACAAGATTCAAGCACTCTTCAAGAAGAGATGTTATTTATTATCTCTGAAAATAATAAAAACCTTGTCAGAGTAGGAGATAGTAATCAGAGCATAATGTCATCATTTACAATCTCAGACCCGAAGTTATTTAGAAATTATTGCTACAGAGATGATGTAGATAAGAAAAAGATTGAAAGCTCAAGCAGGAATACAAAAGAGATAATAAGCATGGCTAATTTTCTTGTGGAATGGTCACAGGAATTGCATCCAACCATAGAAGCCAGAGAAAGCCTAGAAAGGCAAACGATTAGAGAAGTTGCTGATGGAGATTTGTTTCCAAATCCTAAGACCGATGGCTATATGATAGGTGTTAAAATATATGATACAAAGGATGAAGAGGTTCGAGAAGTCTCAAGAAGAGCAGCCAAATATGCAAAAGAAAAGCCTGAAAAGACAATTGCTATACTTATTCCAAATAATTATGGAATAGATGATTTTATAAACGAACTTGATATAATCGGAGCAAAATATAGGGAAATAACAAGCTTTCCGATTGAAAGAGGGCAGGCATCTTTAATTATAGGAACAGTTTTGGATTATATATCAATGCCATATGATAACGAGCTTTTTCATGAGCTGATAAAGACTTGCTTTATGCCTGAGATTCAAGATGAAGCAAGCTTTGCAAACCTGAAAGAATACTTCAAAACATGTAAAATAGAACAGCTTTTATATCCACTTTCAGGGGAGTTGGATTTTAGAAATATTGCTGCAGAGGTTTTCAAAGAAATAAAACCTGAGAATTTTTTAGAGATTCTTGATAAAGTGAAAATGATACTTGAAGGCTCAAATGTAGAGCTTTCAGCATTTATTATATTTATTGCTGATTTACTTAACTTTGATTCGGAAAAAATGGCTATTGCTCAAAAAATAGCATCAAATATTAGATATTTGATGATGCTCAATCCTGATTGGGGAATAAGGGAAGTTGCTCATGAGCTGAAAACAATAAAGAATTCGCTCAACTATTTTGCGAATATAGTTTATGACCGCAAGGGTTTTGAGGCGATTCCTGGTGAGATAAATCTTCTTACATACCATAGAAGCAAAGGGCTTGAATTTGACACAGTTTATCTTGCATGTATTACTGCGACCGATTTTCCGGCGACTCTAAATGACAGATTTTTGAGTGATTACTGGTGCTTGAGGCCTGAATACCGTAATCCTGTTTCATTCATGAAATACGAATTAAACAGATTGATGGGAGAAAAGGATGGTATTGATTCAGGGAAACAAGCCAAAATCGAGATAATCGGAGAGAGAATGCGCCTTTTGTATGTGGGGATAACAAGAGCGAGAGAAAATCTGCTCTTCTCAGCTCATAAAGAGTTTTTGCATAAAGAAACTGGAAAGAAGATAAAAACAGCACCATCTTTGTATCTCGAAGAGATTGGAAGATTTGCAGGAGAAAGCAGGGCAAAATCAGTTTACAGTTGACAGTTAAAACCGAAAATACAAAACGAGAATTGTAGGGGAATCCTTTGTGGTTACCCAAGCTCCGTAGGTTGACGGAAGGAGTTACACGGTTTGTTATTGATAGTGTAAAGCGGGGAGGGTTAAGATGAACAAATTGAATGAAATGTTTTTCAGTCAGAACTCCTTGGAGATATTCAGCAAATGCAGAATGAAATTCAAAAAAAGATATATCGATGGGCTTTTATGGCACAGCCGCGAAGCTACAGAGAACAACCATGCAGAAAAGGGGCGAATGTTTCACCTTTTGGCATACAGATATTTTATGGGATTGGATGATTCGTTTATAGATGAGAAGGGCGAATATGCTGATATAAAAATTTGGCAGGATAGATTAAAGAACTTTATAACAGTCAATACAAAGAATACTTATTATCCAGAGTTTGAATTGAAGTTTTCTGAGGGCGAAATCAGATTGCAGGCAAAGTATGATTTAATTATGATTGATGCTGACAATAGAGCAGTAATATATGACTGGAAGGTGATGGAGAAGCCTATTAAGCAAAAGAATGTGGAAAAGGCTTTCCAGACAAGGGTTTATATGTACATGCTGGCCAAAGCCGGAGATATAATTCAAGGTAAGCCCATTAAGCCTGAGAATATTACAATGATATATTGGCAAGCAAACTATCCTGATAATCCAGTTAAAATAGGATATTCTGAAGAGATGTTCAAACAGGATGAGGAATTTTTAAAAGCTGAAATAGAGAAAGTATTGAATTGTGACTTTGGTGCTTCAGGATTAAAAACAACAGATGAAAAGGTTTGCAGATTTTGTGAGTTCTGTAGTATTTGCAATGGATTCGACACAGAAGAAGTAATTGAAGATGCAGATGGATTTGAGCTTGAGTGGGAAGGCGTTGAAGAAGTTGAGTTTTAGACTTAACGCCCTCCCACAACTGGGAGAAACAAAACGTAGTTTAAATAAAGGAATATAGGGCTGGAGGGTTTATGCAAATAAACTTACGTTCAAAGAATTCAATTCCAGATGAAATAATCCAAGCCTGCAAGGGTGACAGAATAATTGCTGGAATACTTTATGGAAGAGGTTTTGATACCCCTGAAAAAATCAGGGCCTTCTTTCTTGATGAATATAAGCCTGTCTGCACAGCAGACTTAAAAGATATGGACGTTGCAGTAACCCGTATAATCAAGGCTATCAAGACTAAAGAAAAAATCTGTGTATATGGGGACTATGATGTTGATGGGACTACTTCAACGGCAATTCTTACAGAGTGTCTTGAACAATTAGGGGCAGATTGCATATTTCACGTGCCGGACAGATTCTCGGAAGGGTACGGAATGAATATTGAAGTGATCAGAAGCCTAGCGGACAGAGGCGTAAAACTGATTGTTACCTGTGATTGCGGAATTTCTAACATACAAGAAATAAGCATTGCAAACGAACTCGGCATGGAAGTTATAGTAACTGATCATCACTCTATTCCTGAAAATCTTCCTCAAGCTTTATGCCTAATCAATCCTAAACTCTGGGGACCTATGCATCCTGCATACTATGTGCCAGGTGCTGTTGTGGCTTTTTATCTTGCAAAGGCGTTGTTTGAAAAATTCGGTAAAAGCGGAGAGGTAGAACAATTCCTTGACCTTATTGCATTAGCAATTGTTGCTGATGTTGTTCCTTTGACGAGTGAAAATAGATTTTTATTAAAAGAGGGGCTTAAAAAGCTTTTGGAAAGTATAAGACCGGGGCTAAAGAGCCTAATGGAAATAGCTAAAGCTAATGGTGATATAGACGAAGAATTTATTGGGTTTCAGATTGCACCTAGAATCAATGCGGCGGGAAGGCTTGATTCTGCAAGAAAAGCTGTGGAGCTTCTTATCACAAGGAATGAAGACCAAGCTTTTGAATTGGCTGGGGAGCTGGACAGCCTTAATCAAGCAAGAAAGAAGATTGAAACCGAGATTGTGGAGAAAGCGGAAGAACTTATTGCTCAAGGACATAAGGATAGAAATATTCTTGCACTTTATGATGCTTTTTGGCATCACGGGGTAATCGGAATTGCGGCAGGAAGGTTATGCGAGAAGCATAATAAGCCTGTTATTTTAATGACTTTAAAGGAAGATGGAGAAACAGCTGTTGGCTCAGCGCGCTCACCGGAAGGCGTTTCAATTTATGATATCTTAAGCGAATGCAATCCAGAATTATTGAGATTTGGTGGACATGCTGCAGCCGCAGGATTGAGTCTGAATGTAAAAGATGTTCCAGCATTCATAAAAGAGGTTGAAAAGGTATCATTAAGGCATAAGGTTGAACACGAAAAGAAGATGGATGTAGACCTTGAGCTAAAACTAGCGCAAGTTAATGAAGCCTTGTGGAACAGCATGAGAAGCATAGCACCTTTCGGAGAAGGCTTTGAAAGACCTGCTTTTCTCTCGAAAAAAATTAAGATTACGTCTAATTTGCCAATCAAAAACATAGGAAGAAGATTGGTATTACAGAATGGACAGGATGTCTGCAATGGTGTGCTATGGCGTGAGGCCGGTTATGAAGATATGCCTGAAGAATGTGAAATTGTTTATAATGTCAATCAGACTATTTTTAAGAATAAAAAAGAAATAAGGTTAAATATTCTCCACATTATTGAAAAAAGTAAAGTTGAAGAATATGAGTTTAGGCCTGAAAGTATAAAAATTGTTGACTTAAGGGACAAGACTTCGAGGGTTAAAGAGTACTTTGGCTTAAATGATACAATTATCTTTTATGAAGGAACGGATAAGGGTTTAAGACAAGTTGGAAAAGATAGGTTTGGGATAACTCATGCAAGGACTCTGGTAATGTATTCGATTCCTCCTTCGGTTGAGGTTTTAAAAAGTATAATGAACAAATCTAAGCCACAGGAGATAGTCCTGTTTTATGTTGACGAAATCACAGGTGAAGAAGAATCTATAAAAAAAGCTGTTGGACTAATTAAGTTCATAATCAGCAGAAAAGAAGGGCTAACAAGCTATACGGAGCTGGTAAGTCTTTTGGGGCATAGGTTTGAAGTGATTGATTTGTTATTAAAGTATTTCCGAGCAGAGGGGATAATTGAGTACGAGGATTATGATGATAAATTGCTGATAAAGGAAGAAAGTCATAAAAGTACTTTAGATAGTGAGAGATATCTGAAAGCTGTTTTGGCTATGCTTGAAGAATCACAAGCATGCAGGAGATATATTCGGACAAAGAAAGAGCCCCTTTTTTGGGGCTAATTGGGTTCGCCCTAGTGCAAGGGCAACAAATAAATTAGAGAAACTAATATGATTGCACCAATTATTGAGCAACCTATGAGGATCAAGCCATCGCGTATGTCGTCCATTTCTTTCTCTCCTTTTTTCTTTTGTACCATGAGAGCATTTGCTCTCAAATATTTTTATGCCGTAAGTAGGAACGGCATTGTGGGACTTCGAACAAGAGAGCTCAAAGTCGATTATTTACGCCAGTGAGGGATTGCAAATTATTTTTGCAATTAGCGGAAATAGCTTATATAGGGATTGATATATAGTGTATATTATATCATGCCAGCACACTTTTAGTCAATTGCTCAAGTTGCACAAAATAGAATAGAAACAACAGTTGAGGGAGGTTTTATAAATGAGAATAGGCTTTGATATTGACGGAGTAATTGTAGACACAATCTCAGCAGCTGCTGTTGCAATCAGCGATTTTCTTGGATGCGAAGTTACGTGCGAAGATGTGATATTCAGATTTGATGAAATTCATGAGGTGCATGATTATTGGATAAAAAACGCACATAAATTTTTATGTTGCTCGCCTCCGATAGAGGGGGTCTGCGCTCATATTAATGAATTATTAAATGAACATGAACTATATTTCATTAGTGCCAGAGGAATAGAACTGCTTGATGAAAGCAGAAACTGGTTCGAGAATTATGGATTGCCAAAAGACAATCTTTTCTTTACATCAGGTGAACCCAAGGCAGGTGTATGCAAAGAGCTTGGGTTAGATTTGTTTATTGAAGATTCTCCGAAGAATGCGCAAGAAATTGCACTGGCGGGTATTCCGGTACTGTTAATGGAAACAGAATATAATAAAGATTATGCCGATGAAAAAATAGTCCGTTGTAAAGATTGGGATGAGTTAATGCAAAAAATATCAAGCTATATATAAAAAGTGTCTTTGCCACATAAAAAGCTAGGGCAGTTTCTAATAGTCAAATGCTTTTCGGTAACTTTTTTAAATGCTTTTTTGGAAAGCTTTTTTAAAGGAATGAATCGAACTTTCCTAGCATTATAAAAACCCTCTCTTTTAAGAGAGGGTAGGGTGAGTTACATTCTTTTTGATCCTTCGTGTGCTAATGCAGAACGTTCACATTCTTCATCTGTTAATGATATCTGATAGCATAAAGGGCTTCCTTTCATTTTTTCAGCTGCGTAGCAAAGACCGTTTGTTCTTATATCAAGGAAAGGATGGTCAATTTGTTCGGGGTCTCCAGCAAGAATAATTTTGGTTCCAGCGCCGGCCCTTGTAATTATTCCCTTGACTTGCCTTGGTGTAAGGTTTTGAGCTTCATCTATAAGTATCCACTGTTTTACAATTGATCTTCCTCTTAGATAAGCTATTGATTCGGTTATTATAATATTTCTATCGAAGAGTTCATCGACCTTGTCCTTTAATTCTTTTTCATTCTTGTATCTATGAACTTCATCATTATCCATGAGTACTTCCAGATTATCTATTATTGGCCTCATATAAGGAGCAATTTTTTCCTGCTCAGTTCCAGGAAGAAATCCAATATCCTCATCCATTTTAACATTTGGTCTGCAAATAAGAATCTTGCGGTACGATTTTAAGTCATCACACATAATTTTATGTAACCCGACGGCCAGTGAATAAAATGTTTTGGCTGTTCCTGCAGGACCTTTGATAATTACAAGAGGAACATTATCTGCACTTTCGATAAGTGCTTCCTGCATGAATTTTTGTCCAACATTTCTAGGGGATATTCCGAAAGGACTTTCATCTAGAAATCTAAGAGGAACTATATTATTACCATCAAATCTTCCGAGTGCAGTCTGCTTTGGATTGTTAAATGAACGGATAATAACGAATTGATTTGTTTCAAGTTGTTGTTCTTCAAATGAGTTTTCTTCTATTGAAAGCTTAACATCATCAGGGCTCAAGATTTTCTTCTGATAAAACTCGGCTATTTTTTCAGGACTTGTATAAACATCAGCACGGCCTCGGTATTGATTTTCGTATGAAGGAACTTGCTCGGAAAAAAAGTCTTGGGCTATTACATTAACAACGTCTGCTTTTATTCTTTGAAAAATATCTTTAGTAACTAGATAGGTTTTTTCTCCAGTCTGTTCTTCTATTGCCTTACATACCTGAAGAATTCTGTTATCATTTTTTGTACTGTCCCAGCTGAAAGGGAGTTTGTAATCGCGATGGTTCATCTCGATTCTTACTGTTCCACCATTCTCGAGTTGCACACCTTCGCTGAGTTTACCTTGCTCTCTCAGTTTATCAAGGAATCTTGCGGTATGACGTGCATTTGCACCGAGCTCACTGTTTTCCTTTTTAAATTTGTCCAATTCTTCGAGAACAGTCTCGGGTATGACAATGATGTTATCTCCGAAGGAAAACAAGGCGTTTGGCGACTGGAGCAATACATTAGTATCAATAACATATGTTTTTTTCAAATTTTAAGCCCCCCCATTTTTTGAATTGAAGTGTACCTTAACCAAATAAAAACAAATTGATTTAGGGAATGGAATAATGATAGAAAAGACAAAATGGGACTAGAAAATTTTTATACTTTTGTCCCTTAAAAACTTATTCATTCGTACAATTTAATTATATACAATTAGTTAATCAAAGTAAATAAAACTAATATTGAATTATTCTGTATAATAGGCGAATAAACAACATTTTTCATTGAAAATAACAAAAAATCAAGAAAATTTTTGACAAACTGGAATGTTAGTGTTATAATGTTGCCATTCTGAGGATGAGGTGATTAGATGACTGAAAAAGCTAACCTATCCCAAATCAAAAAGCACATCGAAACTTGCATAGGAGAAAGGGTTCAACTTATCTCAAATGCAGGACGTAAAAGATCCTTTGTTAAAGAAGGAGTTCTTGAAACTACTTATCCCAGTATATTTGTAGTAAAGCTTGAGAGTGACAACGAGCCAACTCGTAGAATCACCTACAATTATACAGATGTTCTAACAAAAGCTGTTCAACTGATTATTTACAAGGATGATCAAAAAATACAAGTAAGTTAATAAATCAAGACAGGGCCCGCATAAAATGCGGGTTTTTTGTTTTTTGAGGGAAATTAATAAACACGGGGCGAACATTTTTGTTCGCCCCGTGTTTATTAATTTAGGTATAAAATTTCCAAGTTTGGGAAAAATGATAATGGAGGTGTGTTTCAATGAAACAAAAAAGGACTTATTTAAAAGTAAAGGAAATTAGTTTGAAGGTTGGAGATTTTCTCGACCAAAAAGGATTCTATCTAGTAATCTTACTTTGTATTATCGTTATTGGAGCAACAATTGGTGTTGTCTCAATAAGAGACTATCAGAAATTGAAACTAAATATTGGACCTGAAGAAAAGGTTGGTTCAAGTTATTCTGCAGATGCTATTGCTAAAAAAAATGAAGAGCCAGAGATACAGACGGTTATTGCAAAAGTCACTGAGCAGACAAAACCAGTTAAAAATGAAATAAAGATTGATAGCAATAAAAGTGCTTATAACGAAAATGAGAAAGTCATTACTACAAAGCAAAGCAGTAACTCAGTAAAAAAGAATCAAGTAAAAAAAGTTGAACAGCCCGCTAAAATCATACAAAAAGAGCCTGATGATGTTCAAATAAGAATAAATCAACAATTGAAACTTGACTGGCCTGTTTTTGGGAAAATTATAAACAGCTATGCAAAAGATAGCTTGATATTTTCAAAAACACTACAGCAATGGACTACACATGAGGGAGTCGATATTTATAGCGAAGAGGGAACACCAGTAAGAACTGCTGCCGAAGGTGTTATAAAAAGCATAAAAAATGACCCTGTATATGGCATTACAATAATAATTGAACATAAAGATGGAATAAGAACAATTTACTCTAATCTATCTACAGGAAAAATGGTTAAAGCTGGGCAAGCAGTTAAGAGAGGGAAAGCCATTAGTGGAATAGGAAGAACAGCTGGTTTCGAATGTGAGGATGAGCCGCACCTTCATTTTGAAGTAATCAAGGATGGAAACAGGGTTAATCCTGATGGATATCTTCCCTCAATGTAAACAGGATTCTTGGGTTTGGATGGAGAATCCATCAAAACCTTAGAAGCCGTTATCCAGGGACGTAACGCTGCTTAAATACAAGGTTTTTAGCAGCGGTAGTCATCGGACAAACAGGATTCTTGGGTTTGGATGGAGAATCCATCAAAACCTTAGAAGCCGTTATCCATGCTACTAGCCACTTGATTTCGAAGAAATCTTAGTGATAGTGTATATCCTTAAAGGATTGGAC
>Ga0209340_1001434_pt1 | contig 17195 bp, 26 predicted proteins | sample EPASupsiteSAE323_FD_187266 | JGI IMG/M metagenome (GOLD analysis project Ga0209340, IMG submission 187266) | Bioremediated contaminated groundwater from EPA Superfund site, New Mexico - Sample SAE3-23 (SPAdes) (version 2) | ecosystem: Environmental > Aquatic > Deep subsurface > Groundwater >... | reverse complement strand
AATATCGATATGACCTGCTCCCGCTTGTAAGCGTTTTACCAACAGTACACTATCCCACTGCAGCACATAGATCCCGTCACCGCTAAAATGGTTATTTTCTTCAATGACCACATAATCACCCTCTTTGAGCGTTGGATACATACTATCCCCCTCAACTTCTATGGCACGGATATTTTTTAGGTTTGGAAGTACTTTAAAGAGCATACGGTCGATCAGCAGCTCTCCGGTAGTCACTACCTCATAATGTTCATTACCTCTTCCGGCTGATGCCTTAACAGACATGATCGGTGCAGATATCATCTTATTATTGTCATATTTATTTTTTGGTACATCTATATTTTGATCAGATTTGTCATTTTTACCTATTTCAATATAAGTAATTTCTTCAATAGTAAACACATTTGTCAATTTTTGCTTGAGTTGGTAAGGTATATCTTTGGCACCTTTTCCTTTTTCATATCTACTTATTGCTGTTGCATCAATGCCTATTTTACTGCCCAATTCAGGCTGTGTAAGTTCATTTTGTTCTCGAATTTCTTTTAATCTTTTAAACCATGTTGACATAAGTTGACATTTCCTCTTGACAATACTTGACAAATCTGTCTATAATTCTCTATCCGTTTACGTTTGCATAACGTAAACAAGATTATAGCGCATCGTACACACTACTTAAAAGGTTTGACAAATATGAAATTTAATCCGGATTTATCCCTATACCAAAACGTCAAACTCGGACTGCTCGTTTCGGGCAAAAGTTTTAAAACAGCTTCTATAGATTTGGACGCAAAAGAGTCCTCCATTAAACAACGCCTGCACGATCGCTTAGTTCGTGAAGGAAAAAGCACGCCACTTGATAAAAAAATTTATGAGTATCTAAAAATCAACTGCAATGGCTTCGAAGTCTACTGCGAAGAAAATGATATCCGTATAGTCTAATTGGATCACACAGCGGTGTGATCTGATGAGCCTATGCTCAAACCGGGGCGAGTTGCCCTGAGAGCCTGACAGTGAAAAGTAACCGTTGATCGGTGGTGCTGGTTTGGGATGAGTTTCCGATGATAGGAGACTGAGCGGCGAAGCAGCCGTGCGATTTTCCCTCGGGAAAATTTGAAGATAGAGTGTCTAATGAAGCCCATCGTGACAAGGCGGTGGGTTTCACAACCACTCGAAGCAGTCGAGCCAATTAACAATCCATCATGCGATCTCCTAAATCGAAACGGCATTACCGATCGACTGCTTCACTCACCCCCTACCCCATAGTCGACAAACCACAAAGATGGGATTTTATTGCAAGGTAGGGTTAGAGCTTTCTACGAGGCACAGGTTCCCTTTGCGGTTCGCTGAGTCACGTAGAGAGCTTCCGAAATTTCCCGCGGGAAAATCCAACCAAAAAAGGCAACAAAATGGAAGAGTTTAAAGCGATAGCATTATTAAAAGCGTTTCAAACACATTTAGGTGCAAGCAAAGAAAGCCTTGCCAATGATGAAGATGATTTACAAACATGGAATGAAATCGATGAAGCAATAGCTGAACTCGAAGCACTACAAGCACCAAAAACGTGCGAAACGTGTAAATATTCAGGATATTTTTCCCCACATGATTCACTTGAATGTTTAAATAATGATTGCAATTTTTATAGTTGTGATGTTGATTTAGGTGATGGGTGTAATAAGCATGAACCAAAGGACACCCTATGATACTCACCATCGCACACACAAAAGGCGGTGTCGGTAAATCAACCGCCGCGTGGCATCTCGCTCATGCTTTTAAACAAATCGGAAAAGTTGAGATCGTAGACATCGACTTCAACCAAACGCTCCATTATATAAACATGATCGCGGGGAACCCTTTCACCGTTCACCAACCGAAAAGCATATCAGAGCTGTGTCAGCTTATCGCCCGTACCACGCATGACGTTGTACTGATCATGGATATCGGCGGATTCGATAGCGATCTGAACCGTGCGGCGATACGTCACAGCGATCACGTGGTGATCCCGATCGCTCCGGATAGAGTCACCGAGGTTTTAGGGTTCCGCACATTCGATGCGATCCTATCCGAACTCGACACTATCGATACGAAGTTTCACATACTGTTTAACAACATCCATGCTTCGGCCCGTAACCTTGATAAATTCAAAGAGAACGTACCAGGATCACGGTTCACCATCCTGAAAAGTGCTATCCGCTCCCGCAAAATCTATTACAGCACTATGGGAGACGGTGAGAGCGTTTTCAGCAGCATCGGAAATGTCACTGCTCAAAAAGAGATAGAGGAGCTTAGAGATGAAATTAGAGGCTCTTGACGATGCAATAACCAAATCGAAACTAAACACCTCTGGGTTAACAAGTAGCAGCATAGAAGTTGAAATGTCTATGATCTACCCTAACCAATATCAACCTCGCAAACACTTTGACCCAATCTTGCTCGATGAGCTTGCAGAGTCTATAAAAGTTCATGGGTTGGTTCAACCGATCACCTTAGTACGTAGACCTGATGGATATATGATTATCGCCGGAGAGCGACGGTGGAGAGCGTGCCAAATCAATAAGGCGTTTACGATCAAAGCCACCGTAGTTGAAAAAGACGATAAGGAAGTCGAAGAGATAGCTCTGATCGAAAACATTCAGCGTACAGACCTGAGCGACTATGAGATCGCGATGGCGATAGTGCGGCTGTGGGATTCAGGGAAATACACTCAGAAGCAAGAGTTAGCGGGAGCGATACAAAAGCCGCTTTCGTATGTGTCCAAAGCGTTCGGGTTGCTTAAACTTGATCCTGCGATCAGAGCCGATATCGAGGAGAATAACCGAGGTATCGGTTTGTCTGTTCTCGAAGAACTTAGCCGAGTCGATCCATCGGTTCAGGTTGATACCTATCAGCGATACAACTCCGGAGAGATCAAACGTGATGATTTCAAAACAGCGGCAAAACCGAAATCGGAGAAAGTTTCCCGCGGGAAAAAGCAAAAAGTACAAATAAGTGGGGTTACTCTCGGATATATGTTCAATACATATCATCCATGTGATTTTCAAGCAGCCCCTGATAAACAGTACGAAATCACCATCGAGGAGATCGCATGAAATACAGATGCCTAAGTATCGGTGAAGCGGTGCGAATACTCGAAGAAATAGAAAAGGAGAAGCGATGCTTATTGCTTGGTACATCATTGAAACCAATTTCGAGAAACTTCTCGATTTGTGCAAAAAATACGAAGTTTTATAAGGTGGCGTGAGATGGAAGATCAAATCATAGGCGTTATTTGTGTTTTGGCTCTATTTGTAGCCATTGGGGCTGTAACCAATAAAAAGCGGAAGTATGGAGAGAATTTCCCAGATGCTAAATATAAAAAGGATCGAGGATGAATAAAAAGCCTGAACCGAAAGTAGTCGCCCGATACGGTAACGATTATGAGATAACCCAAGGCATTACAAACGGTATGCATTACGGATTTCATCAAAATGAGTTTATTGGTCATAACGAACAACTCAGCTACGTGATTAGTTTGATATCTATCAGAGAGGGTCAGAACTTTGACATTAACAAGGTGGAAATATTATGAGCACCTACATGAGAGTTTTACAACACATTCACAAATCGCAAAATGTTTCTTCGCTTGAACGTGCGAAGCGGGAGATTGAAGAGATGGTAAAGGAGAAGCAATGTCAAACTTCCTCGAGCTCGTAGCAAAAGAGCGCATCCGTCAGATCGTGGACAAGGGGTACACCCGTGAACATGACGACGAACACACGAACGGTGAATTAGCGAATGCGTGGGCGTGTTATGCAACAGCGACTAATGAGACATTATTGAGACAAGATTACTGCGGTGTCCTTAGCACTCTATGGCCTTGGTCTCCTGTTTATTTCAAAAAAGAAGAACACGACCGCAAACAGCAGCTCATCATCGCAGCCGCTCTTATCAATGCGGAATATGATCGGATCGTAAGAGCAGAACAAAAAGACAGCCGATGCCGTGGGTGCGAAAGTCTAAAAGGTATCAAGCCTGATACATGGTGCGGTCTTATGGGTATTTCTATGGATGAATACAGCGCACGGTGCGATGAGTACCGATTGCCGCCGTTTGAGACTTCGGAAAATAACCCGCTTTTTAAATCGTTTATGAGGAGTTCACGTGAGTAAACTACAACTCAGCATGGCTGATATGCTAAACCATTTCGATCCTGAATTTGGACTCATCATCGATCTATTCGCCGGAGGCGGTGGAGCATCGGAGGGGATACGTGCCGCGCTCGGTCGTGATCCGGATGTTGCGGTCAACCATGACCCCGAAGCGATATCCATGCATACTGTGAACCATCACGATACGATGCACTTTACCGCCGATGTATTCGAGGTTGATCCTATGACGATATGGCCTGAATATCCGGTCGGGTTACTTTGGGCTTCTCCGGCGTGTACCCACTTCTCAAAAGCACGCGGATCAATGCCGGTTTGTAAACAGCTCCGCTCCCTCGCGTGGATCGTTGTCAAGTGGGCGAGACTCCGAAAGCCGAAACAGATCTATTTGGAGAACGTCGAAGAGTTCACCGATTGGGGGCCGGTACTGGATGACGGGCAACCATGCCCGATCCGTAAAGGTGAAATATTCACACGCTTTGTGTCTGAACTTCAAAAACTCGGTTACGATGTAGAGTGGCGGGAGATAAAGGCGCACGAATACGGAGCACCGACGATCCGGAAACGTCTCTTTATGGTAGCACGATGCGACGGTAAAGAAATCGTATGGCCTGAACCGACGCACGGTGACCCGAAAAGCCCCGAAGTAAAAAGCGGAAAACGAAAACCGTTTCTTACTACAGGCGATAACGTGATCGATTGGTCGATACCTGGTAATTCAATTTTTATGAGTACCGAAGAGATCAAAGCGAAAAAGCTCCGGATTAAACGGCCTCTAAAAGATACTTCATTGCGACGTATCGGAAAAGGGTTGAATAAATTTGTATTTAAAAACCACGACCCATACACTGTCGATCAATCATGGATTGTTAAATATTACAAAGGTGTAGTTGGAAGCTCTATCAATGATCCACTTCCGACTGTAACAACTACAGATCATAACGCTCTATCGACCGCGAAACTCGCCCCATTCGTCAGCACCTATTTCGGTGAACGAAACGGCGAAGCTGACGGCAGAGGTGCGACACTGGATAAACCGTTATCGACGATTACGAGCGGGGGGATGAGACATTCACTTATCTCTCCGGTACTGATCGGAATCGATAACGGCAGTTCAAAAAGTGCCTCATGGTCACCCGAAGCACCGTTGACGACTATCGTTACCGAGAACCGTCACGCATTGGTTGAAAATCACATGGTACGGCTTCCTCATGTTGTCCGGGACTTTACGAGTTCGATCGGCAGCAGTATGAACGATCCGATCGGAACGATCACGACCAACGGAAACGGAAAAGCGGCACTATGTGTTTCACACGCCGTGAAATTCAGAGGAACCAATTACGGCTATCCGATGAGCGATCCGGTCCATACCATCACTGCATCCGGAACACACCAGGGAGTAGTCACGAGTTATCTCAACTCTTTCTATGGCAATGCCGAGGATATTGGCTCATCGATGGACGATCCATTGCGGACAGTCACCACAAAAGACCGATTCGCAAAAGTGGATGTCGTACTCGATCCGGTTACGGGTGCGCTGTGGGATAGTGAAACGATGGAGCGGATTATAGCCGTTCGTGAGTTCATCCAAACCTATTGCGGTGATGACCTGAGCGATGATGAGCGTATGGGGGTCGTAACGATCAAAGGGCTACGGTATCAAATCGTAGATATCAGCCTCCGTATGCTCAAACCACGTGAGCTTTACAACGCGCAGGGTTTCCGCCCGGACTACATCATCGACCGAACCGTAGATCATAAACCGATCACCGGCACGGCTCAGGTGCGAATGGTAGGAAACAGCGTTTGCCCTCCCGCTGCAGAAGCAATCATTCGAGCAAATCAGAACGCACCGTTCAAAACGGTACCGATATTTGAGGAAGCGGCGTAAGCCCTCCTCCCCAATCCAATCACCCCCTGCCCCACACTAAACCCGTCCAACCATTCCGCACGCCGACGGGTTCACTGTGAGACAATCAAAATCAATCAAGGACATGAAATGTATGAATATGAATTTTCTAATGCCATCAAGCAATTAAAAAAACTAGGCATACCCCTTTATGATGTACACCTCTATGATGGTGATAATGTAACACATAATGGTTCTGACGTTGAATTACTTTGTGTAGTTCCAAAAAAAGCGTTACGTAAGAGATTGCGGATTGCTTTACTTGATGTATGGAGAGTACGTAAAACATTACACTTTGAAAGAAAGATGGTGCGATTATATATTTCAAGCAAACAATCTGATTATGTCATCAATGAGTCCAAAAGTAGACGTAGAATGATCAATTCATTATTTAATGATTTTTATTCAACTTACAAATATTCATATCGTATGCAAACGATTTTGGAATTAAATAAAGAAGCTATTTTAAAAGCAATGATACAGCCAAAAAAACGTGTAAATCAACCAAAAGATTCTGTTAAATGTGACTGTAAAGCAGCCCGTCGTGATGATGGTAATTGTAGTGTATTGTGTACTGTTAGCCATCAATTTTTTTGGAACTCAGAGCGTAAAGTTTGCCAAATAAAAGACGAATTTCGTCATTTACTAAAGGCTCCCTAATGTGGCCAACATACGAAGCCTATTGCGAAGACATGAAACGCCTCGGCACCGAACCGCTCCCCGAAGAGATATGGCGGAGAGAATACGCACCAAAAGACGAAGCCTACCGCGAACCGCTCATCATTACCCCTAAAAACAGAAACCGACCGATGAGTGCTACTTTGGAAAATCATATTTCCGATACCGGCAAAACGATCAACCCAAAAAAGAAGTACGCGCCCAAACAATGCCGGAAAGGTTGGACGCCGGATCAAATAAAAGACCGGAAAGCGGAAAACGTCAGGAACCACAGAGCGCGGAAGAAATCAGACCAAGTGATTTTATGAAGCCTGAACATTACTTCGATGCTTTGGACGCGATGAGAATTTTAAATGAAATGAGGAGAGCGGGATGAGTATTCCATTTGAAATGAACAAAATCTATAATATGGACTGCTTAGAATTTATGAAACAAATACCTGATAATTATTTTGATTTAGTACTTACAGACCCTCCATACGGGATAGGTGATAGAAGTGGATTGGTTAGTAAAAATAGACAGTATAAAAATAACTACACAATGTTTGATGATAATGAAGAGTATATTGATTCTGTCGTAGTCCAAGCTATACATGAATGTATCCGAATTTCAAAAGCGGTTATTGTAACTCCAGGTGCAAAATGGTTTACTAAATACCCCCAACCTGATGATATAGGTTTTTTTTATCAACCTGCAACTTGCTCATTAGGTAAATGGGGAAGAGCAGATAGCCAACCAATATTTTATTATGGTAAAGACCCGAAATCAGGCAAATCAATACAATTTAATACCTATAAGCTTACAGAAAGACCAGAAGATAATGGTCATCCATGCCCTAAGCCAATTAAAGCATGGGAATGGTTACTCAGAAAAGGTATTTTTGATTTTAATTCTAAAGTTTTTGATCCATTTATTGGGAGTGGAACAACAGCAGTAATTTGTAAATCACTCGGTGTAGATTTTATAGGATGCGAAATAGAGCCTGATTATGTAGATATTGCGAATAAACGCTTAGAAGCGGTGCAAGGGAGTTTATTCTAATGCAAAAGAAATCACACAGCTTAATCGAATCACTTATTAACGTGCTGATAGGCTACTTCATAGCCCTTGCAGCTCAACTGATCATCTTCCCCCGCTACGGTATCCATATCTCTATGAGTGATAACCTGAGTATCGGTGCGCTATTCACGATTATATCGATCGCTAGAAGCTACGCGCTGCGGAGATTGTTCAATTATATAACTGTAAAGGTTCATAGATGAGTAAACCGACACGGCCGCCGCTCAGGTACCACGGTGGGAAATGGAGAGTTGCTGATAAAATCATCGAACTGATGCCACAGCACATGACTTATGTAGAACCGTTCGGCGGTGGAGCCGGAGTGTTGCTTCAAAAATCAAGAAGTAAAAACGAGATTTATAATGACCTTGACGGCGATATCGTCAACGTGTTTCGTGTGCTTCGAGATCCCGACAGTTCTAAAAAATTACTTCAGCTGCTAGAACTGACCCCATTCGCTAGAGAAGAGATGAAACTAGGATGGGAAGAGACGGATGATCCTATCGAGCAAGCACGCCGCTGTATTGTAAGGTCTCATATGGGATTTGGTTCTGCAGGTGCTACGAAAGGTCGTACCGGGTTTAGAGGTTTAGATCGATGCGAAACATCTTTTAGTGCTCCCGCAAAGCAATGGGATGATTTACCGAACCATCTCCATGCCATCATTGCACGCTTGAAAGGTGTGGTAATCGAAAATATGAAAGCCGAACGCCTGATTGATACAGTCGATCATCATGATACGTTTTTCTATGTAGACCCCCCCTATCTTCCCGAGACAAGATCATCTATGACTGGCGGTACCAAATACTACCGACATGAAATGACAAATGAAGATCACGAGCAGCTGCTAGAAAAATTACTGCAGGTGAAAGGGATGGTTTTGTTATCCGGGTATGAGTCTGAAATGTACAACGACATACTATCGGATTGGAGCAAGGTCAGCTTTGATGCAAGAGCATCTTCTAAAGCAGGTACCGTGATTCGTAGAGAATGCATCTGGATCTCTCCAAATGCTGAACAGCCAAATTTATTTAACATCGGATGAAAGGATCAACCATGAAACCCGCAATTTTCAACACCGATATGGTGAGAGCGATATTAGCTCTTATAAAGGAAAATACACGTCGTCCGTTTTCAAAGTATCTTAAAAAGGTAATTGATACGGCATACGCTATGGGTGAGATCGGGTCAAACGGTATTGATTCTGATTTTGATGATAGCGATAAAAAATACCTAATGGCTTTTGCACCTTATCAGGTAGGTGACATTATCTATGTACGGGAGACGTTTAACACATTTAGCGATATCACAATGGACAAAGAAATAGGAGTTATCTATAAAGCAGATAATGAAATGGCGCGTATACCTTGTGAGTATAACCGATCTTTTGAGTATGTAACTGATGGCAAACGGAAACCCTCTATCCACATGCCAAAAGAGTACGCCCGTTTATTCCTCAGAGTCAAAGATGTTCGGATTGAGCGGTTGGATGAGATCAGCGAAGATGATGCAGAGGCAGAGGGTCTTGAATGTATCGAGTTTCAAGGTGGTGCTGAATATCGCACATTATACGGAATAGGCGTGGACGAGCAAAATGGTAAGTTTATAAGCGACTCCCCAAAAGAATCATTTAAAGAGCTTTGGGAATCAATCTACGGCAACGGCTCATTCGATAACCGATACGTTTGGGTGATTGAGTTTGAACAGATCAGTAAAGAGGAGGCGTACCGTGAATAAAAATGATAGAGCCATACTATTATCAAAAACAAACGGACGATGCGGATACTGTGGCGATCCTCTTGATGGCATTAAGTGGCACGCGGATCATATCGAAGCCGTACAAAGAAAATCAAAAATTGTTAAAGGTAGATTTGTTCAAACTGGTGAGATGTCAAAGCCTGAAAACGATCACATCGGAAATATGATTGCATCTTGCCCACAATGTAATATTCTTAAAAGCTCTCAAAGCGTTGAAATGTTCCGCGAGACAATAAAAGATAGATTGACACAGCTAGAGCGTCAAAGTGCATATAGAACTGCAAAACGATACGGGATGATTCAAGAAACCAATATCGAAATAGTATTTTATTTTGAACGAATTAGTAAAGAGGAGGCGATCAATGCTTAAACAAGAATTTGAAGTAATCAACGAAAAACTGGATCAAGTCCTTAGCATTCACCGCGCATTGCCTGAGTGGTTCCCGATTACAAAAGAGTACGCCGCTGAGTGCGGTTATAAAAGCGTTTGGGGATTGCGCCAATGGTGCTATAACAATCTTAATCCGGATGATTTTGTGAAACGTGGGAAGCTGTGGTATATCAATATCAAGTCATTACCGCTTGTAAAAATGAAAGCATCTTAGTGTAGAATATTGTCGTTCTTAGTGACCGACGAATCAAGGAGATAAAATGATCCGTCGGGTTTATGCAAACCAACACGACATTATAACATTAGACAGCGATATGTTCGGCAGTCGAAAGCGCATTTCTACCGGAAAAAAATCAGATAAACGACTGATCGCCTGGTACGAAAAAAACTTCGATGAAGCGTTCAAATCTCTCTATAATGAAAAGTTCAAACCGCAAAAAGAAGATTCCAACGATCTGACGTTGCGCTATTATGGAGCGATGGTTTTGGATCTCACGAGCGAGAACCGCCGAGAGTATGTCCAAGCCACTGCAGTGAAGATGTTTGATCGGGTATGCAACTTCAAAATGTCAGACAATAAACTGTTTGGTGATATGCTGCTTACCGATATCAAAAGTATTCATATTATGAGGTGGCAAAAAGAGTGCGGGTATGCGTATCAGACTCTTTCTAACCATCGATCGTATCTGAATTTGGTACTTCAAACAGCTATGAACGACGATATCATCAGGAAGAACCCTATCGCATTGGTGAAACTTCCTCCAAAAGTATTGGTCCGCAAAAAGCGGTTTTTTAGCGAGGATGAGATTAGAAAACTCATATCCGTTGCGAAAGGACAGCTTAAAAACTACATTCAGCTATGTAGCTTTAGCGGGTTGCGAGGGTCTGAACTTGTGGCTCTCAGATGGGATGATATTGACTTTGAAAGAGGCAGTATCAGAGTCGACAGCGGGATCGTATCCGGGCATGAGGACAAAACAAAATCGACGAATACTCGATATGTACCTATGTTCAAACAAGCACGGGAAGCGTTGACTAAACAGCGACGTAAGAGCGGGTTGAGAGAGTTCGTATTTATCAACTCGCGCGGAGATAGCTATCACGGTTCAGCGACGATGAATATCGCTTTTAAAAAGTTGCTCAAAAAGCATAACTTAGGCGATGGCACCATCCATGATTTGAGACGTTCTTTCAATACGCTTTTGAAGCAATACGGATATCCGGAAGATTGGATTTTGGATGTAATCGGACACATGAGTAAATCGGTTAACCGTGAGCATTACACCGGGCATCTGAATGTCGATATGAGCAAAATAGGGAACATTGTACTTTAAACCGTGGCAACCTTATGGCAACCCATCAAAATAAATGCCCCTAAAATGCGGTAAATAGGCACTGCTGTCAAAGTAGTCAACACTTCGTAAACGAAATACGGTTCAGCTCATCCTTACCGAATCCCGCCATCTTTCGTGCCGCGCAGTTGATATTGATTTTACGGGGAAAACTGTTTGGATAGTGTTTTTCGATGATCTCGAAATAGCACGACGTCTCTTTTTCGGCTTGGGTGCAGGCGTACTCAAACCATCGATCCCCTTTTCGGACATGATCGATCTCTTCGTCCAAAATGACATGAAGCGCGGCAATGATTTTAGAAATCATCGCTTCATGACGGTACGGGTGCAGTTTGGTCAAAATCTGCGGCGTCGCGTCGAGTCCGTTGGCTTCGAGATAGCGCGGTACCACCGCCATCCGCTCCAGCAGATCGAGGGTGCGCATGGAGGCTTCGAACAGCGCGTCATGCACGGGATATTCGCCGTAATAGCTCCCGAGCTCGCGCAGCAGCGTCTCGATCATCTCGAAGTGGCGCACCTCGTCCTCCGCCACGACGAGCCAATCCCGCTCAAATGCTTCCCCGCATTCACGAAAGCGGTACACAGCGTCCAGCGCCAAATCGATCGCACTGTATTCGATATGGGCAATCGCATGGAGCAGGAGCGTCTGCCCGTGGGGCGTGTTAAGCTTTGTCCGTCTGGGAACCTCTTTGGGATCGATTACGGTGCAAAAATCACGATAGGATGGGTGTTCGAATACGACAGGAGAAGCTGTCCTATCCCGCGTGATCTCACCGCGATTGTACGCGGCGTAAAAATCGCCGAAAAGGGCTATCTTCTCTCTGGGATCGGAGGTGGTCAAAAGTGTTTCTAAAGTGCTGTAGAGTTCCATAGGTGCCATTATATCGTGTCGTATTCCACTCATGAAATTTTCTTTGCTATACTCTCTTTTATGAAATCATCCGACAAAGCCTATACCCTCTACATCCTCAAATGCAGCGACGATACCTACTATACGGGGATCGCTCTGGACATCGATAAAAGGGTGCATGAGCACAATACATCCGATAAAGGGGCAAAATACACCCGCTATCGCCGCCCCGTTACCCTAATGTATCAGGAGAGCTGCCATGACAAAAGCACGGCGCTCAAACGTGAGCGTGCCGTCAAACGGATGAAACGAAGCGCAAAAGAGGCATTATGGATCTGTGGCTAAAAATCGCAATTATCGTCCTCATTGCGTTTGCGGTCTATCGCGAAATTCTCAAATCGGCTAAAACCGCCTCCACACGCTCAAATCAAACCTCCAAAGCCGGCTTTATCAGTATACTCGGCGTGGGGAGCGTCGTAGGGATGTTCACCTATGCGGGGATGTCGATGACATGGGTCGAGACGCGCGACCTGCGAGCCTATCATCCTAAGAACTCTTCCCAATTTGTGAGCCTGTATGATCGCGGAGTTATCGAGCTAAACGGAATGGTGATCAAAACCAATCTGGCGCGGGAGGGGGAACTTGCCCCTCTCGCCGAACAGCTTACACAGGGGTGCAACGGTGATGACGGATGCGAAGCCCAAAAACTCTTCGACTACGTCACCGCCATCCCCTACCGCACCGATTATACGAGCCGAAACGCCCTCTCGGTCGTCAAAACCAACTGGGGGGACTGTGACGATAAATCGAACCTCTTCGCCTCATTGCTGGGTGAGCGAGGGATCGATTACCGTTTCATTTACGTCCCCCACCATGTTTTCGTCGCCGTTCATCTAAACGATACCGAAAACATCCCGTTTCTCAATGCCAGACTGAGCATCGGGGGCAAAGATTTCTATTACGCCGAAACGACGGCGAGCGGTGCTAGGATCGGGGAATTTAACGGGCAGTTTCCCTATAGTTTCGAGGGGATATACGATATGCAGAAAAATAAACCCGAAGAGCTATCGAACGTCAAGTTTTCGATCGGATAAGCTGGACAAATCTGATTTTTGATTTATGCTACAATCCGACTAAAAAAAGAGCTATTATGGAAATCCTAAAACGCCCGATGGGCGACTATCAAACCAACTGCTATATTGTTAGAATCGACGGCAAAGAGATCATCATCGATCCGGGAATGGGTGCGACCGAATGGGTCATGGCAAACGTTACAAACCCGATAGCCATTTTAAATACCCACGGCCATTTCGACCACGTCTGGAGCAACAGCGCCCTTCAAGAAAAGCTGAATATTCCCCTCTACTCTCCCAAAGGGGACATGATGCTCCTTCAAAACAGCACATGGATGCCGGGACTCCCGCCGTCAACTCCCGATGTTGCCGTAGAGGGTGATCAAGCATTTGATATCGGCGGGATCGAGGTGAAATTCCACCATTTTCCGGGGCATTGTCCGGGGTGTTCGATGATCGAGATCGGCGATGCGATATTTAGCGGAGATTTTTTGTTTGAAGGTTCTATCGGACGGTGGGATTTCCCCTATTCCGACGGTGAAGCGATGCGTCAAAGTTTAAAACGATTTGCCGGATGGACGATCGATAAACCCCTCTATCCGGGTCACGGGAATCCGACATCCGTCGCTGCGGAACAGCGCAACGTCGATTACTGGCTTCGCGCTATTTAAGCATCGATATTTTTCATCAGATCCAAGCGAAGAACGTGGCGTTCGGTAACGACCGTTTTAAACTCCCCTTCGAACACTTTGATCTCGTGGACAAAACCGCGGACTGTCACATTGCGCTTTCGCCCCTCTTTTTGGTGCTCGGTCGCTTCAAACGTAACCGTATCCCCTACTCTCACGGGTGCCAGAAATAGGCAGTTGCATGACGCCAACACGACATTGGGTTCATTGACCGCCGCCATTGCGGCAAAATCGGCTGCACTGAAAATAAATCCGCCGTGAACCAGTCCCAAATCATCGGCACGCATACATTCTATCGTTTCGAGCATCACTTTTGCGTATCCGGCTTCCATCTTAACGATTTCGCCGCTGTAGACCGTATTGATCCTCTCATGGGTATTTAATGCCGTCTGCGGTGTTATTGCAACTTGAATCAATTCATCGATATTATCAGAGTGCTCTTTTGCCAAAATTATCCCTTTTTAATCCGTACATATCCCCGCTTAGGGGCAGGGTATCCCTCTACTGTTTTGGTACTATCGGCAGGATCGAGAAAATCTTCAAGGCTTTGCGATTCGATCCAATCGGTTTTGCGCTGTTCGTCCGATGTTGTCACCACGCTACCCAATACCTCGAACGATGTGAACCCGGCGCGGATACACCAGTTTTCCAGCGCTTTTAGGGTCGGAACGAAATAGACGTTGGTTATTTTCGAATAGCTTCCGCTCGGGCACAGGGCGACAGGCTCGTCCCCGTCAATGATAAAGGTATCGAGATAAATCTCGCCCCCCTCAGCTAACCCCTGAGCGAGAGATTTGAGCATCGCGACGGGGTCGCTGCGGTGGTAAAGTACCCCCAGACAAAAAATAACGTCAAATTTCTCTTCGTAAAACGGCAGATGTTCCACCCCCAAAAGCTCATAGACAATGTCGCTTTTAACGAAATGGTTGATCAGATCGAACTGGCATTTAAAAAGGGCCGAGGGGTCAAATCCGACCACTTTTTCCGGAGCGTCTTCGAGAAAACGGAACATATAATAGCCGTTGTTGCATCCGATATCGGCCACTTTTTTACCGCTGAGATTGAAATGGGGACGGAGAAAATTGTATTTGAGGTCTGAGCGCCATTCGGTATCGATAAAAAGGCCGAACAGATCAAACGGCCCCTTTCGCCACGGCATCATCAGCCGGGCAATACGTTCAAGTTCTTCTATGTCGACGTCACTTTCAGATGAAACGGCGACGGTATTTCCAAGTTCGACATTTGTCTCAACCTGCGGAAGTCTATTCAACGCTTCACGTAACGGAGCGATATTTTTCCATGTCATCCATTTTGAGCGTTCTTGGCGTACCGCAGTAAGATCCATAGTTTTTCCTTCGATTTGGTCGTATAATTTTATCCATAATAGGCTAAAATGGCGCCATGCGTATAGAACAAAAAGCCACCCTCATCTCCAGTTCCGTTGCCTTCGTATTGGTAGCGTTGAAACTCACGTTCGGAATTATCAGCGGCTCCGTCGCCGTTTTGGCCTCTGCAATCGACTCGCTGCTCGACCTCGTCGTCTCGGCATTCAACTATTTTGCCCTCCACCACTCCGACAAAGAGCCGGATGAACATTTTAACTACGGACGTCGAAAACTCGAGCCCTTAGCCGCCGTCATCGAGGGGACGATTATCAGCCTCTCCGCACTCTTTATTTTGTACGAATCGATCTCAAAAATCGTGCAGGGAAGCAGTATCGAGCATTTGGAATCTTCCATCATCGTTATGATTGCTTCTATCGTCATTACTGCCGCTTTAGTACTGTTTCTCCGATATGTCGCCAATAAAACGGGAAACATGGTCATCCGTGCCGACGCGCTTCATTACCAAACCGATTTGCTCAGCAACGGTGCCGTATTGGCTGCTCTTGCCCTGATTGCCCTGACCGATATTCCGCTGATCGATCCGCTTTTGGGGATCGGGATCAGTGCTTATATGCTCTATTCGGCATTTCCTCTGATCAAAGAGGGCATTTTGATGCTCCTCGATGCGGCGCTCGATGCCGAGAGTGTCGCTAAAATCAATTCTCTGTTAAACTCCCAAATCGAAATCAGTTCCCACCACGATTTGCGGACACGCCGCTCCGGGAGCGATATCTATCTGAGCGTCCATATCGTTTTCAGTATCAGTACATCCCTCTACGATGCCCACATGGTAGGAGACCGGATAGAGTTGGCATTTAAAAATCTTTTTCCCGACGATACCGTCCATTCTCTCATCCATCTCGATCCGTATGATGATTCTGAAGATAACCAGTTAAATTAGGAGGGTGAAACTCTCTTAACGTATATTCGTTAGAATTATCCGATTGATTATAAAAAGGATAGTTTATGAAACGTTTAATCGTTATTCCCCTCGCCCTAGCATCATCTCTATTGCTCGCGTCCCCTTTATCTGACGAACAGGCCATCGCAAAAGGTGACCAAGCCTCTGCCCTGCTGGTCCAAAAGCTCGGCGGCGAACTAAAAGGGCAGATGAAAAGCGCCGGAGCGATCGGAGCACTAAACTTTTGCTCGCAAAACGCTCTGAATCTGACGGCCCAAGTGGCATCTGAGACCAAAACATCCATCAAGCGCCTCAGCCTCAAAAACCGCAATCCGCTCAATGCTCCGAGTGCTCAAGAGAGCGCCCTGCTCAACAAATGGGATGCACTGGCAAAGGCGGGACAGCCGCTCCCGCCGCATGAACTGGTACAAGTATCCGACACTGCAGCGGTCTATTACAAACCGATACTGATCAATAATGAAGCGTGTCTGAAATGTCACGGAAATGTGGAGGGGGAATTGGCAAAAGAAATTCGCGCCGCTTACCCTGACGATAAAGCAACGGGCTATAAAATGGGAGATTTGAGAGGGATGATTGCCGTCGAGATGTCACGATAATTATTCTGCCTCGACAGAGGCAAGCTTCAGTGCCTTAGCGGCAAGCGTAGCCAAAGGGATTTTATTCCTTTGGCGTTTAAAATAAATAGATTAACGGGCGTATTCGACGACTCTACTTTCTCGGATGACACTCACTTTAATCTCACCCGGAAACTGCACTTTTTGAGAAATCTCATCGGCAATCTCACGGGCGATCAACGCCGTCTCATCATCATTAACACTTTGCGCACTGACGATAACGCGTACTTCACGTCCCGCATTGATCGCATACGCCTGTTTGACCCCCGCTTTTTGGGTCGCTATCTCTTCGATCTCGCTGACACGTCTCAAGAAACTTTCCAGTACTTCCCGTCGTGCTCCCGGGCGGGCGGCTGAGAGGGTATCGGCGGTACAT
>Ga0209340_1001431_pt1 | contig 17225 bp, 17 predicted proteins | sample EPASupsiteSAE323_FD_187266 | JGI IMG/M metagenome (GOLD analysis project Ga0209340, IMG submission 187266) | Bioremediated contaminated groundwater from EPA Superfund site, New Mexico - Sample SAE3-23 (SPAdes) (version 2) | ecosystem: Environmental > Aquatic > Deep subsurface > Groundwater >... | reverse complement strand
CAAAAAGATCTGTAAATTCAGTACAAAGTGAATCATTGGGATTGATAATAGTTTGATCGGCTCCCTTTCTATAAGATAGCTCAAAATTTGATGTTTTGTAGTTAAGATGATTGACGACATAATTGAATATATCTTTAGGAGTTTTTAAGGTTTGAGCGATTTCTATAAGTTGTTGATTTTGGGTTGGCCAATAAGTTTGTGGTTTTAAGTATTGAGCTAAATTGATTTCGGCCAAAGTTTGATTGGAATGAATTATTTTGGCTTGTCCGGAAATATTGATTTCTAGTTTTTGATTGGCAGAAAGTTGATATTCAGCTAACCAATTTCCGTCTTGATCAATAATTATATTCTGAGGTTGAGGATCAATTTTTTGGTAAGTTATTTTTTGATTGTCAGTTTGAGGAGGAATGGCAATTTGTTGTGTTTTTGAATAATTTGATGAATTAGAAAGAAGATATCTGAGATTGAAATCAAAAAGTTGATAGTCACCAAAAATTAATAAAATGTTTTTATTTTTAACATTTTCAGTAGTGAAATAAATTTGGGTTTGTTGATTTAAATTATTAATTTGATTTGGATTAGAAGAAGCAAAAGAGAGATTACCAAACGATGTTGGAAGCAAAATAGTTAAATCGACCGAATCTTGATTTTGAATTTGTTGAAAATCTGGCAAACTTATTTCCCAAGTATTGCCTTTTTGAACGGCAAATTTGGGAATAGTATAGCTTAAACTAAAATTAGTAATTTGATTTTTTCCAATTGAAGCTTGATTAAATTTTAAATTGATTAGTGTTTGATCATTCTTTGCTTCAGTCTTTTGAATAATATTGCCGAAATTATCATTACTGGTAATATTGGCAATACTTGATGATGATATGGTTATTTGATAATTTTGAGGATAAATTTCTGAATAATTATTAATCAACTCTGAATTTTGAGTGACAAAAGCATTACCTTGGTTATCTATTTGATAGTTAATTTTTTGATTTAGAGTAAATTCTTGATTGGCAAAAACCGGGGTAGATATGGATAAAAATAAAATTAGGAGAATTATAAGCATCTATAGTAATATAACATTCTCGATCAATATTTTTTTGACAAAAAAGTGGCGAGTTTATGTTGTTGCATAAACCCGCCGGTGTGAAAAATAAAATTGGTTATTTAGAGAATGTCTTGTTCGGTGTAGTGCTTTTAATAGGCACCATTGGTGCTGACAAGATTTTCTAATTTTTTAATTAGACCTGCCATCACCTCGATTTGATGTGTCTGTTTGCCCGTTATATGGAGCTTTAGGGCATCATCTTGGTAGCCTAACTCCGACAACCTTTCTGAAGCTTGATCATAGTCGCTGGAGTCTTTTTTTGATCCAAAGAATTTTTTGATTACTTCTTCTTTGGTGCAGCAATCACTGTACTTACTCATTATTGAGTCCTCCTTTTTTATTTTATATTTTAGATATATATAAAAATACCAATCTTACTTTTAAAGAACTGTTATTGTCTATTTTATCAGTAAAACGAAAGATGTCAACGTTATAGGATATGATTTGATTGATTGACTTCGGGTATTGTTCGTGTAATATTAGTCTATGGTAAAAACATTGTATAGAAGGCAAAAACAAATTCTGGATTACATATCCAAAAATATTGAAAAGTATGGTTATGCTCCAACTTTGACAGAAATTGCTCAGTATTTGGGTTTATCCTCTTTATCAACAGTACATGAACATTTGGCAGTATTAGAAAAAAAAGGATTAATCAGACGCTATAAAGGGGCCGTGAGGGGAATAGAAGTTCTTGATACTTTAGAAGATAATGAAAAGAAAAATAATTATGGAATGGTAGAATTGCCGGTTTTGGGATTTATTGCTTGTGGAGAGCCAATAGAACCATATACTGACCCTAATGCAACTTTGCCAGTGGATTCTAATTTGGTCAAACATGGAGACAAATCTTTTGTATTACAAGCCAAGGGTGATTCAATGGTAGATGATGGAATACTAAGTGGTGATTATGTAGTAGTGAAAGAACAATCAATGGCTAATAACGGGGATATCGTGGTGGCAGTTTTGAGAAATGGATTTGCTACTTTAAAAAGATTTTACAAAGAGGCAACAAGAATTAGATTGCAGCCAGCAAATTCAACTATGTCCCCTATTTATGTGACAGATGTTGAGATTAGAGGTAAAGTTGTGGCAGTTATTAGACAGTTTAATTAAAAATGTCATCAATTACTTTTAAATTTAAAAAAGAATTATTGGTTTTAATGAATGATAATTATTCTGATTTGAAGAATAAAATTGTTGAATTTACAGCAAAATTATTTAACAAAAAAGAAGAAGAAATTATGGTTGATTTTGAAGAATGGCAAATTTTTGATGGTAAAAGAGATATTTTAATTAGAGCAGAAACTTCAAAGAAAAACATTAATTTGTTGAGTATTTGGTCAGATGGAATTAAAAAAATAATTTTAGAATCCAATTTAAAAAATTTAAAGATTGGAATTAAAACTTTTATAGTTGATTCGAATTGGCAAGAATTTGAAGTAAAATAAATTATGCTTTATATAATTTCAACACCAATTGGAAATTTAGGTGATATTAGTTTGAGAGCTTTGGAAGTTTTGAAAAAAGTAGATTATTTATTATGTGAAGACACTAGAAATACTGGTATGTTACTGACTAATTTGGGAATTAAAAATAAACCTAAGTTAATTTCTTTTTATGATGAAGTTGAAGAACAAAAAATTCCAGAAGTAATAAGATTGTTATCAGAGAATAATGAAATTGGATTAGTGACTGATGCAGGGACTCCGATAATTTCTGATCCAGGATGGAAATTAGTAAAAAAATGTCGATCTTTAGGAATTGAGTACACTGCTCTACCAGGTCCTTGTGCAGCAATTGATGCTTTGGTATTGTCAGGAATTCCATCAGGAAGATTTTCTTTTTTGGGATTTTTGCCAAAAAAAACTGGTGAGAGAAAAAAAGTTTTAGAAAGATATAAAAATATTGATGGGGCAAAAATTATTTATGAATCTCCTTTTAGAGTCAAAAAACTTGAAGAAGAAATAAGAGAAATTTTTGGAAATGTTAACTTGGTGATAATTAGAGAGGCCACAAAAAAATTTGAGGAAATTTTAACTACCGTAAATAAAGAAATCAAAGGCGAAGTGGTAGTTATTTTTGAATAACTTTTCTTTTTTCAGCGGCGGCAACTATTTCTCTAGTGGCATCAATAGCATCAGGACTAACTGAAATACTAGTGGCTCCCCATTTGACTAGTTTTTCAACTAGTTCTGGATAATTGCTTGGTGCTTGACCACAAATTGAACATAAAATTCCTCGTTTTTTAGCTTTAGTAATAAGTCTTTTTAGAGACCACAAAACAGCTGGATCCATTTCGTTAAAACTTTTGGCAACTTCACCATTATCACGATCTAAACCTAAAGTAAGCATAGTTAAGTCATTACTACCAATAGAAATTCCATCAATGCCGACATCAATAAATTTATCGAGTTGAATGACATTACTAGGAATTTCAGTCATCATCAAAAATTTAAATGATGGTGAGCGAAGAAGTCCGGCATCAGAGACAATTTTTTTAACTTCTATTAACTCTTGTGGAGTACGAACAAAGGGAATCATCAGCCAAATATTTTTGTAACCATATTTGTTACGAACTAACTTAATGGCTTCGAGTTCCATGTTAAAAACTTCAGGAGAAGCAATATAACGGGAAGCACCTCTAAAACCTAACATCGGATTTGATTCTTCTGGTTCGTAGAGTTTACCCCATTTTAAATGACGATATTCGTTAGTTTTAAAATCAGTGGCGCGATAGACAACTGGACGTGGGCTAAAACTTTTACAAAATTTTAATAAATCTTTGGTTAATTCCAAAATAAATTCTTTTTGTCGACCTTGGGCAATAATATGTTTGGGGTGAATTCCAATATTAGCCATCATGAATTCTGCTCGAAGTAATCCAATACCATCAACATTTCTTTTGGCTATGGTTTCGGCAATATCTGGTTCACCTAAATTAACATAAATTTTAGTAGCTGTTTTAAGTTTAGAATCAACTTTTATTTCTTTTTTTTGAATGTTTTTTGAAAAATCACCTTTCCATATTTTTCCAGTAGTTCCATCTAAAGTAACTATATCGCCTTCTTTAAAATCTTTAGTGGCAGTTTTAGTACCAACAACACAAGGAACTCCTAATTCTCGACTGACAATGGCGGCATGCGATGTTTGTCCACCCTTATCAGTAATAATTCCATTTACTTTTTTCATTGCAGGAACAAAATCTGGTGTGGTCATACTGGTAACTAGAATGTGACCTTTTTGAGCTCTAGTGATTTCTTTTGGATCTTTAATAATAATTACAATTCCAGAAGCTGTTCCTGGACTAGCTGGTTCTCCAGTCAAATCTGGATTTCGTTCGATAGCAGTTGCCTGATCTTCAATTTTTTTAGTGGTTGTAGCTAAAGTAGTGATAGGTCTGGTTTGGACAATATAAAGTTGGCCTCGATCAATTGCAAATTCAATATCTTGTGGACGACCGTAATGATTATTTAACTTTTGACCAATTTTAGCAATTTTAAGAGCCATTGCTTTATCAATTTTTTTCTTATTCCTCTTACTTTTTGGAACTGGAGCTTCTTTAGTTTCATCTTTACCTCGAATTAACTGAATACTTTGAGGTACATGATTTTCAGAGATTATTTTCCATTCATTTTTATCGACAACAAATTGGTCAGGAGTAATTTTTCCCTGGACGATATATTCACCTAGGCCCCAAATAGTTTCAACAATAATTTCATTTTTAGCACCAGTTACAGGATTAGCTGTAAACATTATTCCAGAAATTTCTGAATTAACCAATTTTTGAACTGGAACAGCAACTCCAATTTTAAAATGATCATAATGTTTTTTAACTTGGTAAAAAATTGATCTAGAAGTAAAAAGACTAGACCAACATTCTCGAACGCGTTGGAGGACGTTGGTTTCTCCAATAACATTTAAGAAGGTATCCCCTTGTCCGGCGAATGAAGCATCAGCAGAATCTTCGGCAGTAGCTGAAGTTCTAACAGCAACAGGGACATTTTTTAAACCTCCAAAACCAGAAAGTTTTTTGTAAGCTTTCATTATTTCTATAGAAAGTACTTGGTTTAATGGAGCTTTACGGATTATAGATCGAATTCTTTTTGAAGCATCATCTAATTGATCAGGTTGATCAACATCAGTAGTTTTGAGGATATCTTGGATAACTTTTTTAAGATTATTTTCTTCTATAAATTTATAATAAGCTTTTGAAGTAACCACAAAACCATTAGGAATAGGAATCCCTAAATTATACATTTCACCTAAGTTGCCTCCTTTACCGCCAACAAGATTAACATCTTCAATTCCTAATTGATTGAACCAAAGAACATTTGCATCTTTATTTATCATATTAAAAGGATAACAGATATTTTGAATTTTGTTTATTAGCAATTAGCACACTTGACTGCTAATAAAGGATATAAAAAATATATTGCCTATTCTATCGGTAAATATGATATATATAACAAACTATATACAAATATTACGATAAGTATCTTATCGAATCGGTTATTTAATTAAATTAATTAAAATTCTTTGAAGAGCGATTTCTTTTGGTATAGCTAATTGACCATTTTTACTTTGAAAATCTAATTCGATTAATTGAATATAAGTTCTTTCAAGATTTTTTTTATCAAAAGAAGAATAATTAGTAATTTGTTTTCTTAAATTATTTTTGACAAAGAATAAAAAAAGTTCAAACGGCTCTTGCACAATTACTTTTTGATACAAAGGAATAAATTTAGAAATATTTTTGGGTCTAATTTGATTTAAACAGGAAAACAAAACCTTATTTACTGGAAAATGATTAATTTGAGCTTTAGGAAAAATTTTCGTTTGAGTTGGGGTTAAAGTTTTGTCTTGCCAAATATAAATATCATTTTGAGAATCATCTTTAATAAATCTAATAATTTTATCTAAAATGACTTTGGGGATAGAAAATAAATTAGTTATAGCTAAAACTTTTTGAGAAGCAAAAAGTGATGGACTGTTGAGAAAATTATTAATTAAATCAAGATTGGCATTTTTGGAATCAAGACGAAAAATATCTCGACCTTGATGTTGATCTATTTGTTGATTAAAAGCAAATCGACTGGCGTATTGGTCATCTCCATGAAAGATATAAATCATATGAGTATTTTATCAAGATTAGTATGTTTGTTTTGAATTAGTGAAAAAATTATTATGTTTTGGTACAATATCACTTGTCTTACTAAGGCTCCTTCGTCTAGTGGTTAGGACTCCTGGTTTTCATCCAGGCAATCGCGGGTTCGACCCCCGCAGGAGTCACATTTCAATTAAATGTTCGGTATTATCAATCATTACTGATTTTAGATGTCCATTATCCCTTTCGAAAACGGTTATAGATGCGTTGGTGGGGTTGTATTTAAAACTTTCCTCTTTTGACACTTGTAATAAATGTGGCATTAAAACACGGATGACACCGCCATGGGTTACGACAGCAACCGTTTCGTTTTGGTGTTTATCTAAAATAGAATCAATGGTAATATTTAGTCTGGTTTCAAAGGATTGCCACGATTCGCCTTCAGGTGGAACATATGTGTATCTTTCTTCTAGTGAAAGTGGGTCAAGTATTGCCTGGATTTCTGACCACGGTCTTCCTGAAAATTTTCCCCAATTTCTTTCATGTAATCCATCTATTTCTTTTAATTGAACACCTAGTTTTGTGCTAATAATGTTGGCACTTTGAACTGCCCGTCTTTCTTTTGAGCAGTACACAATGATAGGTTTGTATTCTTTTATTCTGTTTGCAGTCTTTTGGATTTGGACAATACCGTTATTGTTTAACTCTTCTGGATCAAAACTATCATGTATCTTACCATTATAATTTTTTGAGGTTTCACCGTGTCGAATTAAAATAAGTCTCCCCATGGCTAATTTTAACAAACATTTTATTTTTTTAATAAAATGTTAAATATTTCAAATATGTTATTGATTTTTACAAATTGTTTTTAAGAGAAGATATTTGTTTTTGGAGACGTGTTTTGTGACGGAAGATGATAAGAATAGATCCTAATAAAACTGGCCAGAATAATTTTGGTTCGATTAATGAAATTATAGGAATAGCAATTAATTCACCCAAAAGTCGACCAATAATTTGATCTGAAATCGATTGAAAGATAATTTTTGGAGTAAATTTTTGATGCTTAAAAGTACGAAAAATAATTTCAGTGATTAAAGAGGAAAGAAAAATAATTAATAACCAATATAAAAATATAGAAAAACGGAAATACATTAGTATTCCCATAAAGCAGGCAGCTCCCCTACCTCCTTTACCTTTTAACCAAATTGGATAATTGTGACCTAAGATAATAAAAAAAGTAGAAAGAGTAATAGTGGTAATAAAATCCAAATTAAATTTAAGTGACAAATAAATAGCAGTAGCGGCTTTAAAACAATCAAATAACCAAACAAAGAGAAAACTAAAGACAGCCACAATTAGACCTTTTTCTTTTTTGGTAATTCGCAAAGTATTCATGGCTCCCATGTTGCCAGATTCACTTGATCGAACATCTTTTTTGGTAACGATCTTTACAAATATTAGAGCAGTAGGAATACTGCCTAAAAGATAAGAAATTAAACAAATTAATATATAGTTCATATGTTTTGAGGTAAAACAGCAACAGAAATTGAGTCTGGTCCACCATGAACTCCAAGGACTGGTGAAAGTTCAGAAATGTGAATTATTTGTAATTTTGTTAAATCTAAACTTTCTTTAAATTTATTAATAGTTTTAATTTCACAACTATGTTGAATAATAATTTGTAATGGTAGATTTTTTATATCCATTTTTTTAACAATTTGATTTAAATATTTACGAACCAAAAAAGACACAGATTTGTGACCAAAATATATTTTCATAATACCAATTCCTTTTGGAGTTAAGAATAATGTTGGTCGAAAATTAATTTTTTGAGCAACATTAACTATTTTGGCTTTATTTCCACTTATACGACCTCCTTTTATGGTCCAAGATATTTTATCTGGAGTAACAAAAACTTTAATTTTTGGGGAAATTAAAAAGAGATCTTTTTCAATTTGTTGATGTGAATAACCTTGTTTTATTAATTCAGTGGCTTTGATAGTCAAAAAAGCTTGGCCTGGTCCAACTTGTCGAAAATCTGGAATAATAACTCGATTTTGATCTGACGTAGGCAAGTAAGATCTAGCTTGAATTGAACAATTGTATGAACCGGAAACGGTAGATGATGCAGTAATACAAATAATAAAATTATATTTTTGAAGTTGCTCTTTGAAAGCAGTCAAAAAAGCTTGTGGTGAGGGTTGTGAAGTTTTAGGCCAACCATATTTGTCGGTTTTATTTTCAAAAAGTTTCATTTTTTGATAAATAGAAATTTTTGGGTCAGTTATTTTTTGATCAACTTTTTCCCATTTGGCTTTAAACTGAACAACGGAAATATCATTTTCTAGAGTAAATTTAGAATCTAAACTAGCAGTACTATCAACAACTAATCCGACTTCTTGTTTGTGAATGTTATTTTCTTTTACTTGTTGAGTCATGTCTGTAGTTTTGGAGTTAATAACTGTGCCGTATTTTGAAATTAAATTGATAACTTCATCTGGTAAGTCTGTATGAATATGAACTTTAATCTTTTGATTTGCTTGCACAATATCTAAACAATCTCCAAATGGAATTAATTCTTTAACTATTTCTTCTTTAGTAACTTTTGGTGATCGTATTAAAGAAATTACTTCATAACGATGACTTATGATTTGAAAAAAACTAGTAGTTTTCTGGAATGTTTTTTTATTTTTATCAATATTTATACGACGATTTTTTCCATTTAGGCCTTCGAGAAATCCTTCTAACATTAAGAGAAAACCATAACCTCCAGCATCAACAGTGGTAGTTTTTAAATAAAGATTCATTTTTAATTGAGTAGCATCAAGAGATTCTTTGGCTTTTCTAATAGCATTTTTAAGAACTTTTTTAAAATCATCTTTTGTCGATAAATTTAAAAAACTATCATTAGCACCTTGGATGACGTCAAGAATAGTCCCCTCTTTTGGATTTTGAATTGATTCATATGCTGATACCATTCCAAATGAAAATGCATTTTTAAAGTCGATAATGGAAATAATATTTTTGGATAAATTTGATAGAAAACCATTTAAAAATCCAGTGACAATAATACCTATATTACCTGAAGCATTACAAATGGCACCATCAATGGCCGCATCTCGAAGTTCAATAATATTATTGAACGTTTTTTTGTTGATGGCATAATATACCCCTTCGAGAGTTGCAGTTAAATTATCGCCAGTATCTTTGTCGGGTACTGGAAACATGTTAATAGAATTAATTGATTCTTTTTTATTAATAACCTTTTTATAGGCTAAAATTAACATTTGCCTAAGAGTATTAAAGGTAATGTTTGCTGTCATCGTTTTGGATTAAAAAAACTTAGTGATAGAACTTTTTATTTCTTTAAGTAATTGGCTCATAGGTTCTTTACCAGCTAAGCCAACAGAAATACCTATAGCTAAACTTATAGCTAAAGCAAAACCGATAAATATAACTACAATGAGTTGAGGAACAATTTGTAGCTGAAAAAGAATAGCTAAAAAAGCCAAAATTCTAATTGACCAATCAACCATTTTCATTAAAAATTTGGAATAAGTAATGTCTTTGGCAGTTTTTGTGCCAATGACAATTTTTTGAATAAAATCGATAGTATATATTGAAATAATGAAAATAATAATTGAAGTAAAGATGTTAGGGTAATAGAGGATTATTTTTGTTAAAAGATTGGATAAAGCGTAAAGACTGACAGCTTCACAAAAAAACATAGCAAAAAGAACAATAAAAAATATTTGTATGATTGTTGCTATAAGATTGCTGATATTAATACTAGATTCAAATTTCTTTATAGTACCACTTAAGCCAACTCTATCAATGGCATTATCAAAATGGATTTTTTTAAGAAATTCCAAACAAATATTTTTAATCCAGAAAGCAACAACTGTACCAGTTAATAAAAGTATTATGGCCCGAATTAATCCTATTTGATTAGTATTTGTCAGTTCAAAAATGTTTGAGAGTATTAAATTCATAGTTTATTTTCCTTTCCTTTGATTAATTTTTTAATGTTTTTTTGGTGGGCTATAAAAATAATAAGAGTGAGAACTATACCTATAGCAATACTATCAAAAGAGTGAAACTTAATCCAGAAAAATATGGGAAATGAAACAGCCATAATTAAGTTAGTCAAACTCATAAATCGACTAATAATTAAAATTAATAACCAAACAAATAACCAAACTAAAATAAATTTCCAACCAAAAATAGCAGCTAGTAATCCATAGGTACAGCTAACTCCTTTTCCGCCTTTAAATTTTAAAAATAATGAAAAAATATGACCTAATATTGGGGATAAAGAAATAATCAGTTTTTGAGTTAAAGAAACTTGTGATAAAGAAAAAATAAATAGAATAAAGAGATATGATTTTAAAAAATCTAAAATACCAACAATTAAAAAACCTTTAATACCAAATTGACGAGAAATATTGGTAGCTCCAATATTACCGCTGCCATGTTGACGAATATCAAGGTGATTTATTTTTCCAAAAATAAAACCGAAAGGAATACTACCAATTAGGAAACCAAGTAAAGAAAAAAGTATCAAATTAATTAACATCTTTATAGATTATATTACAGATTTAGTTGTGGCTGATGATTTTGAGGTAAAATTGAGAATGAATGTAAAAATTGAAGAAAGTTGGAAAAAAGTTTTACAAAAGGAATTTGATGAAAATTATTTTAATGATTTGATTGGATTTGTTAAATCGGAATATCAAAAATCAACAGTTTATCCACCTGCTAAATTTATTTTTAATGCCTTTAATCTAACTCCGTTTAATGAAGTAAAAGTAGTAATTTTGGGACAAGATCCATATCATGGTCCAAACCAAGCTAATGGATTGGCGTTTTCGGTTAATGATAATATCCCAACTCCCCCTTCGCTTATAAATATCTATAAAGAAATAGAAACTGATTTAGGATTAAAAACAAAAAATAAAAATGGAAATTTGGAAAATTGGGCTCGTCAAGGAGTATTGATGTTAAATGCAACTTTGACTGTAAAATCAGGTCAAGCCGGATCGCATCAAAACAAAGGTTGGGAAAAATTTACCGATGCAGTAATAAAAATATTATCAGAACAAAAAGAAAATTTAGTGTTTATTTTATGGGGAGCATATGCTCAAAAAAAAGGAGTTGTGATTGATAAAAATAAACATTTAATAATTAAATCGGTTCATCCGTCACCGTTATCAGCTTATAATGGATTTTTTGGGTCAAAACCGTTTTCGCAAACAAATAGTTATCTGATTTTTACTGGAAAAGAACCTATTGAATGGTAAATTTATTTATATTCTTTAAAAATTTCTTGACCGGTTAAAACACGTAAAGTACCATCTCGAAGAGCTTCAAGTTCTTTTTCTCCAGGAATGGTGGTGACACCAATATTTACTTGTTTTAAATATTGAGAAATTCTGTCAGTTAAAAGTGTCCATTGAGCAATACCTCCGGTAAGAATTATTTGATCAATTGATTCACCTTCGAAATCAGGAATAATGTGACAAATATAACGGGCAAAACCGGTAATCATTTCATCAACAATGTCTTTAGTGTTTTTATCTAAATTGTCATAATTTTTGTTTAGATAATAGACATCTTTTGTATTGAGAAGTGAGAATAATCCACCTCCACCAAGAATTTTATGTAAAATTTCTTCTTGGGTAAATTTACCAGAAAAACATAATTCCACTAATTGTTGTGATGGTAGATATCCAGATCTTTCAGGAGTGAATGGACCTTCACCAGGGATAGCATTAATGACGTTAATAGTTTTACCTTTTTTGTGAGCGCCAAAAGAAGAACCGCCACCAAAGTGAGCCACAATAAGATTTAAATCTTCATATTTTTTACCGATAGATTTAGCATATTCTCGAGCAATAGCCTTTTGATTAAGAGCGTGCCAACCGGCATATCGTTTAATTTCTGCTATACCAGTAATTTTCTTTTTTGGATCAATTTCGTCAGTAGTGACTGGGTCAACAATAAAAGCTTTATCAGTAATATTAAATTTTTGAGCAATTTTTAAGGCCAATGGGGCTCCTAAGTTAGAAGCGTGATTAGCAATTGGATGATGATAAAGATCATCAATCATTTTGTCATTTATAAGATATGTCCCAGATGGAATTGGGGGCAACATGCCTCCACGACCAACAACAGCATCAAGATGATCAATGTTATTTTGTTGTAGTAAATCTTCTATAGCTTTATATCTATCTTCAAGTTGATCTAAAACACTTCCAGGACGACTAAATTTTTGTTGAAATTCTTGGTCTTGAGCATGGTCGATTTTAGTTTCAAAAATGGTTTCTTGGTTGTCGAAAATAGCTAATTTAGTAGTGGTTGATCCTGGATTAATGACGAGTATTTTCATATCTTATGATTATAATACCTAAAACAATAAATAATAAACTTAGAAATTGAGCAAAAGTAAAAAATGATAATTGAATAGTATCGGTACGAATAAACTCTAATGTAAACCTGATGATTCCATAATAAATTAAATAAACTGCAGTTTGATGATATTTTAATTTTCTAATAAAAAAGAAAAATATAAAAAGTAAAATTGATTCGTATAACCAAATAGGTTGACCATTGACTCCATAAATTTCATGATTAAAAAAATTTCCCCAACGACCAATACTTTGACATAAAGGAATTATAGGAATGATAAGATTGGCAATATCTAGAAATTTTATTTTATTTTTTTGAGAAAAAATAAATATAAATATAATTCCACCTATAAGACCGCCAAAAATTCCCAATCCACCACCACGAAGATTTAATATTTGGATTGGATTTTGATAAAAATAATCCCAAGCAGCAATGACACCGTAAATTCGAGCTCCAATAATGGCAGAAATGATAAGTCCAAAAATGAAATTATCTTCTTTATTTTTGGGAATTAATAAATTTTTTTTTTGAAAGTAGATACTACCAATAACTAAACTGATACCTATAATAAGTCCGTAAATTGACATAATTATTAATTATTCATCATCTTTGGATAATAATGTTTTTTTTATTAAATTTAAATCAAAATTATTGATTACTCCATCTAGATTCAGATCATATAAGGTTTTGCAATTTGAATAATTACCTAAATTATTTTTTATAAATGAAAAATCTAGATTATTAATTACTCCATTTTTATCTATATCTCCTGCTAATAATGAATATTCAGAAAAGTTAAAAACGTTTGTTCCTTCTACATCAAGATTGCAGTCATTATTATTTATTACTTTTTCTTTTTGATTATCAAAACACATTTTTTGTTGTAAATGAAATGGTCCTCTGATTTTAATAAAAATTGATTTATCTGATGAGTTAACAGTGTAAGAATTCAATTGTAATTTATTTACTTGAAATATTTGTTCACCTTTTGAATTAGTTTCACCGAGAATTGGATTAACGCTTATATTGGAAAATGTTTGGATTCGGTTTTTTAAAAAATCAGTTATTTCTATATCTATTTTTAATTGGTCAGAACAGGATTGACTATCTGGTTTTATTCCCTGAAATGCAATTTTAAAATTTATACTTGGAAGAGAATTATCTGTTTTTGGAGTTGTAGTTGTAATAGGTAACGAGCCAGATTCGGTTGTTTTTTTAATAAAAATTGGATTAGACCAGGCGATTGAATCGGATTTTACAACTTTAATCCTGACATATTTTTCATCTCCATTTGGAAAATATGACAAAGTAGTATCATTATTTGATTGTTTTACGACCTTACCGTCAGATATAAATAAAATTGTTGTTCCAATATTAGTATTAACAGTAATACTGTCTATGTTGGTTATTACATTAAGACTGATTTCTGGTTGATCTTTTGGAATGTGTACGGAATAAAAATTACCTTTTTTAATATTATTAAAAATATCATCTCTATTTAGATTTTGAGCAAAAACACGGATAAAAGAACTACCACAATCTGAATCCTCACCATAATTATGACAATCATCTGATGAAAATCCCCAAACTTTTTTACCTGAACTTAGAATTTTGTCCCAATAGTATTCGTGCTCTTCATTGTTCCAAACTTCAATACCATTAAAATCGTTAATTATGTTTAATTTATCGTCTGTCCAATAATCACTTTGTCTACCAGGATGATTGATAATTCTAATTTTATTAGAATCATTATTTTTTAATTCATTAATAGAGATACCAGTACTTTCAGACTCAAGTTCATCAACTAAAACATTATTACTTATAGTATTAATGTGACCGGTATTATCATAATCTTCATCTATAAATCTTTCCACTCCTGGTAAAGTTAAAATATCAACACCGGTATCATTATTTTCTTGTAAAGATTTTATTTTAGAAGTATTGTTTGATGGATAATTAAGATGATCGGTTAATGAAATAAAATCATAGTCTAAATTTTTGTAAAATTGAAAAACGTGAGTAGGGTCAATATTATTATCTGCATCGGAAATATTTGAATGGCAATGAATACTACCTTTAAAAGGTTTTATTTGAGAATTTGAATATGGACTTTCTAAAAAAATGTCAGATATTTGATTGTTTGTGGTAGCTTTTGATCTATTTTCTTGATTTTTTTGAGTTAATTTTGAAGTTAAAAATATCAGGAAAAATGAGACAAGGCTAATGAAAATAGAAAGAAATATTTTTTTCTTAAAATTCAACGAATTCACTTATTGGTTATACCATATATATAACTCAAACAGATATTGTTTATGTGGGTCCTGCGGGACTCGAACCCGCGACCAATCCCGATAAATCGGGACTGCTCTACCAATTAAAAATTAATTGATTGATTTTTAATAATTAAATTAATGACTTCCTTATTTTTAATCTTTTTAAGATGTTTTTCAATTTTTAAAGCATCTGAATAATTTGAAAATTCTTTTGAAAATGCCAATTTTATTGGTAAATATTTACTTGTGTATCCACTTCTACCTTTTTGATGATCATATAATCTTTGTTTTAAATTTCTCGTACTGCCAATATAAAAATTTCCGTTAGATAGTTCTAATATATATGTCCATGATGACATATATAAATTATAGTGGAAAAAAATGTGACCAATCCCGATAAATCGGGGCTGCTCTACCAATTGAGTGAATAAGTGGGTCCTGCGGGACTCGAACCCGCGACCAATTGCTTAAAAGGCAACTGCTCTACCGACTGAGCTAAAGACCCAAAGAATTAAATTTTTCTAGCTTTAGAATCGCGAAGGAAATAAAGCTTGGCTCGTCTAATTTTGGTTTTTGGAGATCGAAGTTTTTTTATACTTTCAATCCATGGTGAATTGGTTGGAAAAATTCTTTCAACTTTTACATCACCAGTAGCTGATTTTTGAACTATGAAATTTTTATTTTCTCCAACACCTTGGATAGCTAAAATAATACCATCGAAAGCTTGAATTCTTTCTTTATCTTTTTCTTTTATTTTGTAATTAACCTTAACAGTATCTCCAATTGAGAAGATTTGATCTTGGTATTTGAATTGAATTGCCATATTTGTGATTTTAAATTATATCAAAATTAAACTCTGGTAGTTTATCAAGCTAAGGTTTTTTTAGCAAGAGTTTGTCGATTTGATCTTTTAACTCGTCATTGTAGTTAACACCATAGTTAAGGGCAATGTTTTTTCCGTTAGGTAAAATAATAAGACCTCTATGCCCATTTGGATTGGTTTTTAAGAGATGATTGAGTTGCATAAGTTGAGCTTGACTGGTTTTGTCTGGAATTTTGATAATAAAATCATATTTATTGCTAGTTTGAGGAACTTTATCAGTTAAACTATCAATTAAAATTGAAGTTTCGCCTTCACGAACATTTATTTTTCCTTCGATGTAAAAAGCTTTATTTTCGGCTAATAAGGTTTCTACATCATTAAAAATTTTGGGGAAAATAACACTTTCTATTTGACCACTATTATCTGAAAGAGTAGCAAAAGCCATTTTTGAGTTATTCTTTTTTGTTCGAATAACTCTAAATTTAGTCATAACAGCGGCAAATTTAACGCTAGTATCTGGTTTTTTGTTTGATATTTGATCAATATTTGGTAAACCTAAAGTTTCAAATGATTGTAGAATTTTGGCTAATGGATTTTCGGTAACAAATATTCCCAAAAGTTCCTTTTCTAAATGAAGACGTTGATTTTCATCCATTGGATCAACTTTTATAAAATCATCAGGTGGAGCGATAATTTTGGAATTATTATCTTCAGTTGGTTTATCAAAAAGACCAAATTGACCGTTATTTTTTTTATTATTTAATTTTTCACAATCACCTCTAATTTTGTCGATAGAAGCTAAGATTGAATTGCGTTCACCAAATTTATCCATGGCACCGACTTTGATAAGACTTTCCAAAACTCTTTTGTTTATTTTTTGAGTATCAACCCGAAGACAGAAGTCAGTAAAACTAACAAAAGGTCCATTTTCTTTTCTTTCATTAACAATATTTTCGATAGCAGCTATTCCAACATTTTTTATAGCACTAAAACCAAAACGAATAGCATAACCTTCAAGAGATTCTGGATTTTTTTCAATTTCAAAACCACTAACAGATTGATTAATATCTGGTGGTCCGACGATTATTTTCATTTTACGGCATTCCCCTACTCCATCAGTTATCTTTTCACTATCACCAGATTCAGCGGTTAATAAGGCACACATATATTCGACTGGATAATTAGCTTTCATATAAGCAGTACGATAAGCCAACATACCATATGAAGCAGCATGAGCCTTGTTAAAACCGTAACTGGTAAATGGTTCAATTAGGGCAAAAATGTCTTTTGCTTGTTTCTCAGTATAACCATTATTAATACAACCATTAATAAATTTTTCTTTTTGAGCAGCCATTTCTTCTGGAATTTTTTTACCGATAGCTTTTCTAAATTTATCAACCTCTGTCCAACTATATCCGGCAAGTTCAATAGCGGTATATAAACAGTCATCTTGATAAACCAAAAGTCCATAAGAATTCTTTAAAAATTTTTCCATTTTTGGATCAAAAAATT
>Ga0209340_1001430_pt1 | contig 17283 bp, 16 predicted proteins | sample EPASupsiteSAE323_FD_187266 | JGI IMG/M metagenome (GOLD analysis project Ga0209340, IMG submission 187266) | Bioremediated contaminated groundwater from EPA Superfund site, New Mexico - Sample SAE3-23 (SPAdes) (version 2) | ecosystem: Environmental > Aquatic > Deep subsurface > Groundwater >... | reverse complement strand
TAAATAAGTTTTTAGGATTTATAATGATTTAATCTCAAATAGAAGAAATAATATAAGCTTTATTAAGGTTCAAATCCTGTCATCCCGATTTTTTATGCTTATACACTGTAAGACCGAAGAAACTCTCCGTTAAAAAACAGCCCTAATGAGATAAAAATTATTTAAAATTGAAAGATAGTTTGTAAGCTTAATTTGATTTTAAAAGCCGGCGTTTGCTTAAGCTTTTTAGTTTATAATGATTAAATAATGCTTAATTATAGATCAACATATTCAAAAATAAAGAATCTCCTTGTTTTTTCCTTTCCCATAGTTCTTGGAAATTTGGGACAAATGTTAATTGGTGCAGGAGATGTTTTTGTTGCAGCAAAACATGGGACTAATACTGTTGCAGCTATTAGTATTGCAAACGCTATTTTAATGACTATTTTTACAATAGGAATGGGTTTGTTACTGAGTATTTCGCCTGTACTATCTAAAAAACGAGGCGAGAGAAAAGAAATTAGCCAATACTTAAAAATAAGTCTGTTTTACTCAATAGTTTTGGCAATAGTTCTGGGATTTATCACAACATTTGTCGCAAAATTTATCCCTTTTATGGGATTTGATAAAGCCTTAATAAAGTATATTCAAGATTATATGCTGATATGCAGTTATTCTTTTGTCGGGGCATTTGTGCATATAGCTTTAAAAGAATTTTTGCAGGCAAATGAAAAGATATTTTTTGCCAATTTTGTTTCAATAGCTGCAATTTTCATAAATATTGCTCTGTGCTGGCTGCTGGTATTTGGAAACAGCTATGTTCACCCCTTAGGAGTTAACGGACTTGCAATAGCTGCTCTTATTATAAGATCGTTAATGGGAATATCATTGCTTTGTTACTGCTGGAAATACTTTCAGGCAGATTTTGTTATTGATATAAACTATTTAAAAGAACTTTTTAAAGTTGGATATCCTATGACATTAAGCATGCTGCTTGAATTTGCAGCATTTAATCTAATAACTATTGCAGCGGGCAGGATTGGAACAACGCAGGTTGCTGCTCATAACATAGTGATGACACTTGCGGGTGTTACCTTTATGATACCATTGGCAGTATCAAACTCTATTGGCGTTAAAATTGGATATGCTTACGGCTCAAAAAATTATGTCGATATAAAAGAAAACTTTTTTGCGGGACTTGCTATATCAATATGTGTGATGAGTCTTTGTGCCTTAGTATTTTTCTCTATACCAGAGGTATTAATACAGATCTTTTCAACTGATAAAGACATTGTCTTTATTGGTTCTAATTTATTGCTTATTGTTGGAATTTTTCAAATATTTGATGGCACTCAAATTACAATATCAGGAGCTTTGAGAGGATTAAATTATACTAAACCTATTATGACCACTATGCTTATTGGATATTGGTTTATTGGAATTCCTTTTGGGATTTATCTTGCATTTGGGCTGCATTTACAGATTTTTGGACTATGGGCAGGCTTGGCCGTGGCACTTTTTTCCTGTGCCGGTATATTTTTAATACTGTTCAAAAAACGTCTGCTAATGGTAAAAAATGAATTAATAAATCAAAAACCCTGTTTAACCTGAATTACAAATTAAGTTCAAAATTCATCCTATAATATTGAATCTTTTGTTTTTAGGCCTTTTTATTTTTTGATCTTCGAAGTTTAGCTATTTTTAAAGCATAATATTTTTTATAAATTTCAGAATTTATTTCTCCTCCGATCAGCAGGATTAAAGCAGTGTAATAGAGCCAGGTAATAAGTATAATAACTGCTCCAAGTGCTCCGTAAACCCGATTAAAACCGCCATAATTTTCAGCGTACAAGCCAAATAACCATGATGCTATTGACCAGAATATACAGAAAAATAACGTACCGGGAATTGAGTTTAATATTCGTACTTTATTTTTTTCTTTAATATTCGGCATAAAAGCATATATTGAAAGAATTACAGCGAAAAGTGCGAAAAATGTTATCGGCCATCTGCTCAATGTTATCAGTATTTGCAGATACTTTGGTATATATACTTGAAGACGAAGATAATCCACAATTATAGAAGTAAAGATAATCAGGTTTATAGCTGTAAACAAGATTATTACGGTTATTAAGACAAGGAAAATAGCTAACCCTTTTGTTATCCATATTGGTCTCGTCTCTTTAACTTTATATGCCCGGTCAAGACCTTTTATTATACCGTCAGTTGCACCTGAAATTGCCCATAAAGTTCCCAAAAATCCAAATGTTAATATACTTCCGGTAGATGCCTGATTTATTCCCATTAAAGCTTCTTTTAACGTATTGAGTGCATCTTTTGGTGCTATTGGGCTTAGGAAATTGATTATATAGTTTATGACATTACCTGAGCTGAACAATCCAAATATTGCAACAAGTGAAATAAAAAATGGAGAAATGGTTAGAATAAAATTAAAAGCCATCTCGGAAGCAAGACTTGTAAGATCATCCTTTATTATGTTTTTTACAATATTTACAGAACTATTCAGGATTCTATTCATTAAAAATTCCCTTAAAAACATTTTTAATGATTAACGAAAACAAAATAAAATTGATTAGCAATTTGAGTTAAATAAATTTAAAAAATGAACATTTGCTTTTTTAATTCTGTCTTCAATATAGAAGACAAATAAGAAAGAAATAATAAATACCGGCAGAACCTCCTCAGCAAAAACTCCCCCAAAGCAAAAAGTACCAGCAAAAAACAATAGATGACAAATGCAAATTTTATGAGGCTGACTAAAAAATAATTTTATCAGCCTCTTTTTGTAGTCTGCTTCTTGCATCTTATGTTAACGTCTAAAGCTTTGAAGCAGTTAGATTCAGTTTAAGTTATCAGTCTTTGTTGTAGCACTAACAAAATTTTAAATAATAAACTACGCGATATTATATATAGCCTGTTTTTCTCTGCTAATAACTACCGTTGCATTTTTAAGCTTAAAGTTTTCTAAAGTTTTTTTAGCAAGATTATCCTGCACAATAATAAAAATTTTACCGTTAATAAACTGAATAAAATGATATGTTGCAATAATAGTACCGACTCTAATACTATCAAACAGATTAAAGCTGCTTAAATCAAGTATCAGCGAACTACAATTTTCCTTAACTATAACTTTTTTAACATCATTAATAACTTTTTCGGATTTACCTGCACATACAGGCTTAATTGAGACAATATCTTTTTTTGAATACGAAATATTTACAGGCATATTTTCCTACGATTCTTCACGATAATACAATCAGAATACAAACTATCGTCAAAATAACGTTGAGTAATCATTGTTTTTAGGGAGTTTTTACAGCCCATACAAAACAATCTCTCTCTATAATAAATTTATCGACACTTTGTTAAAAAACTTTAATATTTTTTAATATATCTTAATAATTAATTTAAAAAAATCTCTAATATCTTTACCAGTCCTGAAAAATTTACATTATATATAAAAAATTGCATTTTATTCTTAAATGGCAATAATAATAGTAGATATCAAAAATTGCTGGAATTAAACAAGAAATTATGAACAGTTTTTTCTCATTTATCTCTGGTTTGGAGGTTGAAGGTGGCAAATACAATTGATTTATCTCAAATAAATATATCCGAAAGAAATATTCTCGAACTTGCACAAGAAGTCTTTGAAATAGAAGCCTCTTCAATAACAAAGCTTATTGTAAGACTGGGTGAACCATTTTTAAAGGCACTTGATCTTTTATATGAATGCAAAGGAAGAGTTATCGTTACAGGCATGGGCAAATCCGGTTTAATTGGCAAAAAAATTGCAGCTACATTCTCAAGCACAGGAACTCCTTCCTTTTATCTTCATCCGGCAGAAAGTACCCACGGAGATTCTGGAGTTATTATGAAAGAAGATGTTGTTCTCGCAATATCAAATAGCGGTGAAACTTCTGAATTACTCCAGCTGTTGCCTTTAATAAAGAGATTTGATATCAAATTAATTGCTCTTACAGGAAAATTAAATTCCACGCTTTCACAAAAAAGCGATGTGACTTTAGATATATCTGTGGAAAGAGAAGCATGTCCTTTGAATCTGGCGCCAACTGCGAGTACCACTGCAACACTTGCAATGGGTGATGCTCTTGCACTTTGTCTCCTTAAGAAAAGAGGATTTACACCTGAAGATTTCCTCCTTTTTCATCCGTCAGGCAGTCTTGGAAAAAGCATACTGTATAAAGTAGAAGACTTAATGATCTCAGGAAATAATATACCATTGGTAAATGCTAATGATAAATTTCAGGAAGCAATTGTTGAAATTTCTGCCAAAAAGCTTGGCATGGCAATAGTCATAAACAATGAAGGCAAAACACAGGGGATTTTAACTGATGGAGACATCAGGCGGACTGTACTGAAATATAAAGATGTTTCAACTTTAACAGTTAAAGATGTTATGACAGTAAATCCAAAAATAATTGAAAAAGATGCTCTTGCAGCAAAAGCTCTTCAGATAATGGAAAAATTTTCCATTACATCAATTTTAATTAATAATGAAGATGGATCTCCAGAAGGTATTGTTCATGTTCATGACCTGCTAAAAGCAGGTGTTGCTTAAAAAGAGGATAATAATGGATAATCTGAAATTAAAAGCTTCCCAAATAAAACTCGTAGCCTTTGATGTAGATGGTGTATTAACCAGTGGTGAAATTATCTACACTGATAAAGGCGAAGAATTAAAAATATTTAACGTAAAAGATGGACATGGAATGTTTAGTTTAAGCAAAAAAGGTTTTATTACTGCAATTATAACAGCCAGAGCGTCTTCGATTATAGAGAAGAGGGCAAAAGACCTTAACATAACTCATGTTTATCAGGGTGCTAAGAATAAAATAATTGCCATGCAGGAATTAATGAATATTTATAAGCTTGATTATTCTCAGGTTGCTTATATTGGTGATGATATGCCTGACATATGCATTTTAGAAAAAGCGGGTCTTGCATTCTGCCCGAATGATGCTATGGATGAAGTCAAGAAAATCTGCCACTATGTGCTGTCAAAACCGGGCGGTAAAGGTGCTGTTCGTGAAATGACAGATTTTATCCTTTCCGCTAAGGAAGAAAATGTGCTGACCAAGGTGTTAGAAGCCTAAATTTTTCTTCTATTTTAAACGCTCCCAGGCATATTATCTTTCTATTTTAAAAAGCATTTTATAGACATAACATTCTTTATAAATTTCTTTAGAATTTTCTTTTACATACCCTTTTAAATATTCTTTATAAAATATTATTTCAAAGTATTTGCCTCCACCGACAATATCAGCGTCAAGAGCAACTCTCGGAAGTTCAGGAGGTTTTTTGTAATTTCCGAACATTTTTTTAACAGTAAATTTAAATCCTCTCCACGGAAGTGACCAGACAGAATGCTTCTTTTTGGGTGGCGGAGGAAATATCCTCTGTCTTTCTTCAGGAGTCATTAATCTTTTTTCATAAACAGGAACAAGTCCGATAATTTTACCGGTCTGTTTAAACATCATAAAATTAAAGCCGTCTTTTGATTTGGGAGTTAAAAGATAATAACCCTGTTTAAACTTAATTGACTTGCAACTAAGAGGGAAAGCTGTTCTGATCAACGGGTAAGGAGAATTAAAATACTGCATATAATCTGTTTGCTCATCAGGGTCTTCGTTTTGATCGTAATAAATATCTATTGTCGGTATATTATTATAGATTTCATCATAATCAACGCTTCCGGCAAGAGCTCTGCCGGAAAAAATTATAAAAAGTAAAAAGAATAAAATGATTTTTTTCATAAATTCAATTCCTGTGATGATAATAATAATAATTTTATAAGAGGAATCAATATTTTGGAATAAAAAGCTTTTTTAATTATCATTAAATACATTACAAACCCTAAGTATACTGAATTTATATACCAAATTTTAAATAAAATTGGAACAAAGCCGGGCTTGACATCTTCAAGCCTTATTGGTTAAATTATTCATGCTTAACGAAGTGAACATTGAAAAAAGAACAGATTCTGAGAGACCGAAATGATTTTACATAAATAAAATCAAAAAATCCTCAGCAGCTCTGAGGAAGAGCCGCGAAGCGAGAGCGTTTAAAATAAAACCTCATCGTTTTCATTTTAAAAAGCTCATTCAGGTGATAAGGATTTTTTGTTCATATGTAAAATTATTGAGTTCGTTTACTATTAAAATTCTAAAATGACGGGATGTAGCGCAGCTTGGTAGCGCACCTCGCTTGGGACGAGGGGGTCGCACGTTCAAATCGTGTCATCCCGATTTTTATTTTTAATTAACCTGCGGGTGTAACTCAGTTGGTAGAGTGTCTGCCTTCCAAGCAGATTGTCGAGAGTTCGAGTCTCTTCGCCCGCTTTTTTAAATTTTTAAAATATAATATGTTATAAAATAAATAATTATGTGGCGAGTGTCGCCCAGTGGTTAAGGCTCCGGTTTGTGGTACCGGCATTCGTGGGTTCGATTCCCATCACTCGCCCCATTAAATTAAAAACTCCCTGTAGGGAGTTTTTTGTGTTTTATAATATTATGAATAAACAATCAAAGTCTGAAAAGGAACTAAATGAATATTTTTAATATTATTAAAAAATTCTACTTTGAAATAATCTTATTAATCATTCTTGTTATAATGTTTCAATCATATTGGCCAATATGGTTTTCGGGGTGGAGTGATATTGAATCACCATATGCATTTGCTTTTTTCGTATTTGCATTCATTGTATATTTTATAAAAATTAATTATGTGAATCTGGCTAATGTTCCTAAAAACCCGAGTAATAAAGGTATTTTATTAGTATTATCAGGATTATTCTTTTATGTTGTCGGCCTAAGAGCTGACATTAATTATATGGTCAGTCTGTCTCTGCCTGTTTTAGTTGGCGGAATTATTTTTACTCTGTATGGAACAGAATTATTTAAAAAACTATTAAAACCATTAATACTATTAACTTTTACATTTCCAATTTTTCCGATTCATAGAATAACTATACCTTTACAAGGTCTATCTGCTCATTTAACTTCTGATTTTTTGAATTTTCTTGGGGTAAATTCATTTTGCGAAGGCAGTATTGTAAATGTTGAACACTATAAACTATCTGTTGTTGCTGGTTGTAGCGGTTTAAGATCATTAATAACATTATTTTTCACAAGCATAATTTTTACTTACTTTATCAAAGCCGATAAACTTAAAAAAACGCTGTTTGTACTTTTCACAATCCCATTAAGTATTATTATGAACGTTTCAAGAATTTCTCTTGTCGGATTTTATGCTATTTATAACGGATATGGCGGTTTAGAAAAATTTCATAATGATTTAGGAATAGTAACTTCAATTATTTCTATGTCAATTCTAGTGATTATAGCTAAATTTATTGATAATGATGGAGGCAAAAATGAAGCATAAGATTATTATCTTGTTACTCTTATTTTCTTCTATTGTTTTGGTAAATGTTCATGTTAATAAAGTAAGTTTACAAGCTATTGATGTTAATAAAGTTTTTCCGCATAAAATAGGTGAATGGGTTGGCGCAGATTATAAGGCAAACGAAGATGTCTATAAAATGGTTCCTTCCAAGGAAATGCTCTTGCGGGTTTATAAAAACTCTAAAACAAAGCAGGAAGTTAGTCTTGCGATAGTATTAACTGATAGAAGAGACCATGTTCATATTCCTGATATATGTTATTCAGGACAGGGGTTTATTTTTAAAAATGAAAAAACAGTAAATTTGTCGAAAGGTAGGCAGATAGTACTTGTTTCAGCTTTAAAGCAAAATAAGAAATATGATATTTACTACTGGTACACCGATTTAAAAGATACATACTCCGATAGAGTAAAATTTTTAAAGCATATGACTTTCTCAAGATTCTTTGACAAATTAATTAAATGCTATGGGCTTGTTGTCATAATCAGCCCTCATGATAATAAAATGCAAACTATGGATTTTAATAAAAAAGTTGATTTACAACTGACAAAGTTATAGATTTTTACTTATTACAAAAAGGAATAAAGAAATTATGGGACTTAAGATAGCTGTTATTGGAGCGAGGGGTTTACCTGCCAGCTATAGTGGAGTAGAAACACACTGTGAAGGTTTATACTTAGGTCTTATCGAAAAAGGGTATGAAGTTATCTTATATTCCAGAGAAAATTATTCAGCTTATAAGAACTATAAAGGCATAAAAATTAAAAGTATCAGAATGATAAGTATTAAAGGATTTGATACCTTTATTTGTTCGTTAATTTCTACAATACAGGCAACTTTTTCTGATGCTGATATTATACATTTTCATGCACAGGGACCGGCTATATTCAGCTGGATTCCAAGATTACTAGCTCCCAAAAAGATAATAGGCTTTACCTGCCATGGTATAGACTGGCAAAGAGATAAGTGGGGCTTTTTAGCAAAATTAACAATAAAACTTGGAGAAGTTGCAAGCGCCAGATTTCCTCATTTTAAAATTGCTGTATCTCAATATCTGGTTGATTATTATGATAAAAAATATAATGTAAAATTAAAGAGAATTTTTAATGGAATTGAAATTCAGCCATCTTTACCGTTGACAACTACAAAAGCAAAATATAACCTGAATGAAAACGAATATTTTTTGTTTGTTGCAAGATTAGTACCCGAAAAAGCTGTAGAAACTTTAATAAAAGCGATAAAAACTTTAAAAACCGACAAAAAACTTGTTCTTGTCGGTGATTCTTCTAATACTGATGATTATGTTGCTTATTTGAAAAGCCTTGCTGAAAACGATGAAAGAATTATATTTACATCTTATGTTTACGGCGATGAACTTAATGAATTATATTCTAACGCTTATGCGTACATATCGGCATCAAAACTTGAAGGCTTGCCTATAACATTATTAGAAGCAATGTCATTTGCTAGACCGGTAATTCTAAGTGATATTGGCCCTCATGTTGAAACTCTAGAATGTGATAACTCTGCCGGAAAATTATTTGAGGTTAATGATTTATCAGGTTGTGCGAAAGCAATGGAAAGTATGCTTAAATTATCTGATATTGAACTTGAAAAAATGGGATTGGCCGCTAAAAATATCGTATTGAAACATTTTCAATGGCAAAATGTCATAGAGCAAACCGATAAGCTATACAGAGAATATTTTTCAGGATCAATGGATGCTATTATAATACAGGATAAAGTAGGAGAGAAAAGTAATTGAGAATAGCTATAGTCAGCAAATACTTCTTTCTAAAAGGCGGTTTGGAAACCGTAATGTTTGAAGAAGCAAAACTTCTTGAAAAGAAGGGACATGAAATTGCTTTTTTCTCGATGCATCATCCGTTAAATCCTAAAGAATACAAATATAATAAATATTTTGTTGATTATATGGAACTTTCTAATGCGGGAAAAGAATATTCCCTGATTGAAAAATTTAAAATTGCCAGAAATTTTATTTATAATAAACAGGCAGGGATAAAGTTTGAAGCTTTTTTAAATGATTTTAAGCCTGATATAATTCATTGCCATGGTGTTACACACCAGCTTACACCATCTGTTTTAGATATAGCAAAGCTATATAATATACCTGTTGTACAAACGCTTCACGATTATCAGTTAATTTGCCCTAATTATACCCTTTTAAGATCAGGAAAGTTAATTTGTGATGATTTAAGATGCTCAAATGACAATTACTGGCATTGTATCTTTAATAAATGTGTTAAAGAATCTTTCGGTGCAAGTATTTTGAGCACTATTGAAATGTATTTTAACTACAGAAACAATAAATATGGAGACCTTATAGATAAATTTATCTCTCCCAGTAAGTTTTTAAGAAATATTTTAATTAAATCAGGAAAGCCTGAGGAAAAAATAGTTCAAATATCAAATTTTATAAACATTAATGAATACGAGCCGGAATACTCAAATAAGGGATATTTTTTATTTGCAGGCAGATTATCGTTTGAAAAAGGTCTTTTCACCCTTTTAAAAGCCTTTAAAAAAAGTCCTGAATCAAACCTGGTGATAGCCGGAACCGGCCCTTTGGAAAAGGATCTTTTAACATATAAAGAAGATAATTGCATTAATAATGTAGAGTTTGTAGGTTATAAGTCAAAATCAGAGTTGGAAAATTATTTTAAACATTGTATTGCATTAATTATACCTTCTGAATGGTATGAGAATGCCCCAATGTCAATAATTGAGTCCTTTTCGTATGGCAAACCTGTTATTGCATCTAATCTTGGTGGTAATACAGAAATGGTAACGGATAATTACAGCGGATATCTATTTTCACCCAAGGATATTAACGATTTAAAATTAAAAATCAGCTATTTTAAAAATGATGCAGGACTTTCACAAAAACTGGGAGAAAATGCCAGAAATTTTGCGCTTCAGAACTATACGCCGGAAAACCATTATAATAACTTATTAAGCCTTTTTAATTCACTGGTTAAAAAACCTGCTAAAGAGAGTTTGTCTATTAAAGACGATATTAACTTATATCAAAGCAGATAATTTATCAGCTAAAACCTCATGAGCAACCTTAAAAGGCTGTTTTCTGATGGAATTTTTAACTGTACAAACCATCCAGCATTTGTTACAGGTTGTGCAATACTTTTCAAGTTTTTGTTTTTTGTCAGAATTCCATATTGAATTAAAATCCTGTTCCCTGATATTTCCTATTGAAGTATCAAGTATGTTGCAAGGATAAATATCACCCTGCGCATTCATAAAAAACGAATTTTCCAAAGCTGTACACGGCAAAAGTCTTTTGCCTGTTTTAGCATAACTCATAATTCCTTTTAAATAATACGTTCTCAAGAGTCTTCTGGGATTATAGTATTTTAGTTCTTTTTTAATTACATGGCTGAGTTGACTTTCAAGTGAAGCAACATCATTCATTGTATTAGTGTCTATATTAAAGTAATTTTCGGAATTATGGACAATACTCATTGTAAATTCTATATTATGTTCTTGGGCAAAGTCATAAACCTTTGCCAGATGGCTGATATTCTTGTCACTTCCGGTATAACAAACTCTAATATCATTAATTCCTGATTTTTTAAGACCGGAAATAGTAGCTAAAACCTTATTAAATGCCCCTTCAATACCTCTGATTTCGTCATGCATTTGATCAATACCGTCAAGAGAAATACCTATACAGGATTTAGGATTAATTTTTCTTGCCTGCTGCATATAATCAATAATTCTGTCAGTTAAAAAACCATTAGAAGATATTATTAGTCTGACTTTTGGACTGAGGCTTGTTAAATTTTCTATTATTTCAAGAAGGTCTTTTCGTAAAAAAGCTTCTCCGCCGGTAACATTAATGTCTTCAAGACCAGCCGGCAGCTTTAAAAAATCAGCAGGAACAAGTTCATTCTCCGACTTTTCTTTCCAGATATTACACATAATACATTTGGAGTTACATTTGTGAGTAACCGCAACAGTGGCATCAGTTAGAAGGGATTTATTATATTTTTCCATAAATTTTCTCTTTTCAATATTCCTTATAAAATAGGTTAAGAGTTAGTATAAGTCAATAATTCAGATATATCATATTTTAAAAATTGCATGAATTAACTTTTTGGCTTTATAATACAAGCAAATTGGGGATACTTAGCATCTGAAAAAAAACCTAAGCTTAAAATATCTAGAAGAATAATTTTTTTAAAACTGATATGCCCATTTATACCTTCAATTTTTAAAATTGAATAATCTAAATTTTCAAACATTTCTATAATGCTTTTTTGGGTAAAAAATCTTATATGAGTAAAATCTAAAACTCCATGTTCATTGTATTTCCATTGTTTATTAAGGATTAAATCTTTTAGTACTGGACAATGTCTTATATTAGGTAATGAACATATAATGATACCTTCATTATTCAGTTTATATTTAATTTGTTTCAGAAGAGTATAAGGATCATAAAGATGCTCTAAAACATCATTAAAGAAAATACAATCAAAATAGTTATCTGGAAGCTCGGTTATTTTTTCAGAGATATCACCAACTAAAACTTTATCAATTTTTTCTTTTGCACATTCTGCTATTTCAGAATTCAGCTCAATTCCCCACACTTCAGCATTATTTTTTTCCTTAATCAAAGCACCAAAAGATGCCTCTGCACATCCAACATCCAAAATTTTTTGTGCACTGTCCGGTAAATATTTCAACATTTCTGTACGTTTACAATTATAATAGTTTCTGGATTTTTCCTTATAATTTAACATAATTAGCGTTCCTTTAATTTCTTTAACAATCTTGATATCAAGATTGTTAAAATTATTCACAATCCTTATTTAGTTGATATTTCAGCAGTTATCTTTTCAATTTCTTGAATTACTTTATCTGGAGATACATTAAGACATTCTAGATTATTACATGCAGGTAAACGTCTCTGATTTACTGTTATATTGCGTACATATAGACATGGTCTACAATTAAGGTCTTTAGTGACAATAATATGATTTTTGTTACTAGGAGAAGAAAATACTTTCTCATTAGTTGGACCAATTATTGAAATTATTTTTATTCCATCAATTCCAAGTCCAATATGCATCGGTGCTGAATCTATACAAACTAAAATATCTGATATTGAAACCAGTGCAGCGAATTCAGATATTGTTGGGGTCTGACAATATAGATCAACAAAATTGCTGTTATATTCTTTCAGATTTAAAGTTTGCCTTATTCCATCAATAATATTTTTATCATCTGGACCTCCACATAAAAGAATTTTATATTTATTACTAATTACTAATTTTTTAATCAATTCAGTCCAGTTTTCTTTTGCCCACGATTTATGTTGAGCTGTTGAACTGCATCCTGGATGAATAATTATCATTAGTTTATCATTATTATTTCCAATTAATCTATGTGCCCATTCTATGTATTTTAGTGGAATAACAATTTGAGGTATTTCAGCTTTTGTATCAGGAAATATTACCTCAATTAAAGAATGAATGAATTCTGGTTCATATATTCCATTATCAGGGAAATTAACAGTTTTTGAATAAAATAACTTACTGTATGGACTTCTGTTAAAACCTATAATTTTAGATTTATTAAGAAACTTTTTAATAAATAAAAATAAATTCAAGTATGTATTGCTTAAATGGACAAAAATATAATCATATCTAGTAAATAAAATATTTGGAATAATTTTAAGTAAATTAAAAGTGAATTTATTTTTGTTAGCACAATAAGTAATTATTTTATCTATGTATGGACATAATTCATAGACATCTTTTGCTCTATTTAACCCCAAAATAGTAATATGAGAATCTGGCAGCTTATTTTTTATTGATTTTATTAAAGGGAAAGAGAATATTCCGTCGCCATTATAACCTAAATTTATGAATAAAATTTTACATTTTTCCTTAGGGTGCATTCAAGCCTCTCAATAGCCTTTAATACAAATTAATATTTTATTTTATTTTTAATATAAATTAACTTTTACATTTTATATTAAAGAGAAATTAAATAAAACAAAAACTGTTTAATTAAATATTTATCTGGTATTGACTTTATTTAAAGAAAAGTTACGATCATATTAACAGTTTATATGAATATTTAAGCAGGATTAATAATGTCTTTTAAAGAAACAATATTATTGATTTACAGTGATTCCAGTCGGTATTCTCTTGAAAATAAAAAAAATTATTTTAGTATCTGGTTCACTTGTCCGGGCTTGTGGGTTACAACTATTTATCGATTAATGCGATATTTTAAATACGAATTCAAAATACCTGTTTTTAAGCAAGTGATATACTTATTTTTAAACGTTATAGCTCAAATCTTAAAATTTATGACTTGTATAGAACTTTATCCAAAAACCAAAATTGGTAAAGGGCTTTATATACCTCATATTGGCAACATTATTATACATAGTGACAGTATAATAGGTGATTATTGCACTATTTTACAGGGAACAACAATAGGAAATAACGGAAAAAACAATGAATCAGGGGTTCCTAAAATTGGTGACAGAGTCAAACTTTGTGCAGGTTCAGTAATAATTGGAGATATTAAAATAGGTAACGGTGTAGTTATTGGAGCTAATGCTGTAGTAACTAAAGATATACCTGATAATGCAATAGTAGCAGGCATTCCTGCTACTATATTAAATTATAAAGGTAGTGAAAACTTTATTAGATATAAAAAATAATGCTTATATAACACCCGCATCAATATTAGTCTCTTTGTTAATAATTTTATATGCATAAAATGAAAGTAAGAAGAAATCACCAATAACTCTTACAAACCAGGCAATAGCTGCACCAACAATACCTAAATTATTTATTAAAATAAATAATAAAAATAAATATATTATAAGTTCTATTAAATGAAATTTAGCAGTTATATCTGATTTACCATGTGCCTGAACTAAGGAATAAGGTACAAAAGCTAACCCATTTATTAAGACACCTACTGATAATATTTGGGCAATTCTATAACTTTTTTGTGCAAAATCTGGATTAATCCATAAACTTAAGCCAATCTTTGCAAATAAAACAATAGTTATGACTGGAATTATTAAAATAGCAAACAGATATTTTATTGATTTAAAATACATCCGTATAGCTCTTTCCCTATTTCTTACAAGTTCAGTAGTAAAAGCTGGAAACATAACATTAGTAACAGATTGAGGAATTAATAACATTTTTGCAATGATTTCATATGGAGTTGTATAAAATGCTACTACTGATACTGATAATGAATTAGCAATAAAAAACCTGTCAAAAGAGACCATTAGTGGACTTATTATATTACTAACAGTTATCCAGCCTCCAAAATTTATTAAAGGTTTTATATACTTATTTTTAAAACTAATTTTAGTAAAATTGGGAATGTTTTTGGAACAGGCTATAAAATATGCAATAAAAGTAATTAATCTGCCCATAACAAGTACAAAAACTACTACTGCTAAATTATGGGTGAAAGGTAAAATTATCAACGGTGAAATATAATTAAATAAAGCTAAAGGTGCATTTATAAGATTTATAATTCCAAATTTTTGAAAAGAATTAAGTAAACCATTAAATGCATTAGAAAGAAAAAGCATTGGTATACATAAAGCTAAAATATATATAGAATTTATTGTTTCAATAATATAGCTACTTGAAACTTTCAACAAATTAACGGTTATAAGTTTTGCACATAAAACCAATATTAATGAGCCAAATATTCCAAGGCAAAAAAGAAGTATTGATGCTGTCCAAATGAGCGTTGATAAATCAGATGTATCTTTCTCGCCAAGTTTCTTTGATAATAGCTGAGTTAAAGCTCTTCCTAGTCCTAAATCAAATATACTGGCATATCCGATTATCATCCAGATTATAGTCAGTAGACCAAATCTTTCTGTGCCAAAACCATTAATAATAAAAGGTATAGTAAATACTGCTATACCCATAGGTAGAAGTTTACCCATTAAGTTCCAAATAATACTTTTTGCAATAACCTGTTTGTTGGTTAAATTTTCTAATAATGTATTATTAAATGTTTTCTCTTTATTACTGATTTCCAAAATTAAATACTCTTATTTTTTTATTGATAATAAATTATAAATAATATTACTTAATGGATTTAAACATTTTTTAAAATATAAGGTTTGACCTTTACAAAATTGAGTTAGTCTTTTTTTAGAAAAATCTCTACACAGTCCATCTAAATGTATAATTTCTGGTCCTGGTATTACAAACGATTTATACCCTTTTTTATTTATTCTATAAGTTAATTCAGATTCTTCAAAATACATAAAAAAGTCTTCATCAAATAATCCTACTTCATCAAGAATATTTTTCCTTATAAACATATCTGCACCCACTACGAAATCAACTTCTTTTAGAATTCCTGTATTAAATCTTTCCTCTTGATGAAAAATTTTTGCATATAATTTAGGGAATAACTTGTTTATTCTTAATTTACATGCAACAAACCTTGCTAAAGTTGGAAAATTGCCATAAGAAAGTTGATAATTCATCTTTTCATCAAGCAAATAACTTCCACAAACTGCTATTAATTTGTTTTCAGGATTCTCCATAAAATCAAAAAACATTTTAACGGCATTATTGAGTAAAATTGTATCTGTATTCAACAGAAAAACGTATTTAGCATTTGATTTTTTAATAGCAATATTATTTGCTGCTCCAAATCCTTTATTTTCAGTATTTCTTATAAGCTTAACCTGATGAAATTCCTCCTCGATCATTTCACAAGAACCATCTGAAGAATTATTATCAACTACATAAACTTCAAATTCCAATTCCTGAACTTTTTCATAAATTGATTTAAGGCAATTTTTTGTTAGGTCTTTCGTATTATAACTTACTATAACAATTGAAACGTCCACAATAAAATCATTTTCCTTTTATTAAAATATTTAATGTAATCTTAATTATTACATTATATTGATATTATATTAAAATAATAAATTTTAAAAATAATTCTTAAATTTAGAAAATTAATAATAATTTTCTAATTGATCTTATTTATATTGGTTAATTTATTATATACTTATTTTAAAGTAGGGTATTATACGATAAATAAGAGCTGGATTTAAGGATGAAAGTTTTAGTTGTAGGATTTAACTTTAGAAATATTGATAATTTCTCGCTGGTCTTAGATAAGATTATTGAAAATGGCGGTGATGTTAAACTTATTCTTTTTCCTTATCTTGCAGATCCAAGCTACAAAAGAATGTCAGAATTAAAATATGATAGAATTATAGAAAGACCCCTCTCATGTCTTTCAAATGCAAGTATGAATTTTAAAGAATTAGTTTTAGTAGTTAATGATTCTATAAATGCATATAACCCAGATTTAATAATAGTAGATGATATACGCTCATATCCATCAAAAAGTGTTTTAAAAGCACTAAAATGGTCATTTATTCTAAAGGCACTAAAAGGTAATAAATTTCTAAAGAGACCGCCTGTTATTGTCTTTCAACACGGTTTATTTCAATTATGGAAAGAATACAATAAAAATTTTGCCTGTGATTATTTAATTACATTTGGAGAATCTCACAAGGAAAAAATCAAAAGCAAATATAGAGATAGAGTTTTTGCTGCCGGATTGCCAAAACTTGATAAATTATGCAATGTGATTACACAGGATGATAAATATATTCTTTTTATCGCACAAAACGATCCACCCGCTAAATTTATAAAGAAAGGATTTGTTGATCTTTCAGAACAACTTAAATTGCCTATATTAGTTAAACCTCATCCTCAACATATTCATTATTATAATGATTTGGCATCTGAAAATATTAAAATTTTATCAACAGATACTGATATAATTAAACT
>Ga0209340_1001426_pt1 | contig 17316 bp, 10 predicted proteins | sample EPASupsiteSAE323_FD_187266 | JGI IMG/M metagenome (GOLD analysis project Ga0209340, IMG submission 187266) | Bioremediated contaminated groundwater from EPA Superfund site, New Mexico - Sample SAE3-23 (SPAdes) (version 2) | ecosystem: Environmental > Aquatic > Deep subsurface > Groundwater >... | reverse complement strand
AGCGCTGCCAGGGTGTTGGCAGTTGCCAGGCCCAGGTCGTTGTGGCAGTGCACTGCAAGAACCCGGCTGCCAAGCGCCTTCTTGACATCAGAATACAGCGAGTACGACGCCTCCGGAGTCAGCACGCCTACTGTGTCGCAGATGCAAAAACGCTGCGCTCCAGCTTGCGCCCCAGCCAAAAAGACTTTCTTGAGGAATTCGGGTTGAGCCCTGCTGCCGTCCTCTGCGGAAAGCTCAACTACAAGGCCAAGGGACTTTGCATACTTCACGCAATCTACAACCAGCCCAAGCGCCTCGTCAGGGGTAATTCGGAGCTTCTGCTCTATGTGCAGCGCAGATGAAGGAAACACCAGGTGCACGCCATCCACACCGCACTGGGCAGCAGCGTCGATGTCAGCAGGCACCACGCGGGCAAAGGATAGTATCTGGGCGGAAAGCCCTGCGCCTGCAATTGCCTTCAAGGACTGCTTTTCGCCCGCACTAACAGCCGCATTCCCGGCTTCTATCACGTCAACTCCGGCCTCGTCAAGCTTGCGTGCAAGCCAGAGCTTCTTTTCAGGCGTAAGGTGCGTGCCCGGAGCCTGGTCGCCGTCTCGCAGCGTAGTGTCAAGCACAAGGATGTCGTCGCAGAAATTCTTTGAAAAGTTCACTGGCTGGTTTTGCATGGTTCACACTCTCCTTTGTAAAAACAATCTTGGCGCATTGCACGCCTTGAAAACAAGCCCAGGCTAAGGAATTTGGAAAACACAATCAGAAAGTTCGGGACGCGTGCAACACTAGAAGTACGACTGGGCATTGCCTGCAATAAAGAAAGCCCTTCCGTACACCTCAAAGCACCGTTATCGAAATTGGATAGGATGCTTTTGGAAGGACGGGTTTATAATCGAAACGGAAACGTGACGGAATGCAAGGCCGTGCGGCAGGCGAAAGCGGCGATTGACCAAAAAGGGACTGCACAACGCCTGCCGCCAGGGCGCCGTAACTTGCCGGGGCTTCTGAAAGAAAACTTATATCGCTTGGCAGGGAAAACAATTGAGATGAACCCAGCCCAACAACCAATTAAGATGGCCATAGTAAGGCGCAAGTCGCTCTCCAACCTGGAGGATTACGCCCCAAAAAGCAAGCTGAGGGAGCTCACCCAGCAAGGCCGCGACCTGGATTACAACAACACCGAAGGCACGCTGCTTACGGAGACCGTCAACGAGGTGCTTGCGAGGCTCGACCGCCAGGACCACGTGCACGTCCTGGACGCGGGCGCGGGAAAGGGAAACGCGCTGAAAATAATCGAGGGTTTCGCGCCAGGTTCCATACACGCGCACGGCATCGGAATCAACAGCCTCGGCCCGGGGACGCAAATCCCAAAACACAAGTGGACCCGGGGGCACCTGGAAAGTTACAAGTTCCTGGACGAAGGCCGGAAGGCCGGCGCGTTCGACGTGATACAGGGAGCGTTTGTGATGCAGCACATCTCAAACATAATCGGGTACGAGAACATGCTCAACTCCCTCAAAGTCGGCGGCAAGATGTTCGTGCAAAACGATGGTAGGAACAAGCCGCTCTCTTTGCAGACGAGCCAGACCGCGGTAGCGGCGATAAAGGCGCTTGCACTGCAGGGCTTCGAGATTGAATGCAAGGAAAACCGCAACGGCTACCTCGAGACGATAACAAGGACAAGCAAAAAGGAAGCCGACCTGCGCGAGTTCTACGACTGCCCTTACCTGAACAAAGTCCCTATGAAGAAGTCTATAGAGTGAGAACCCATGCACGACATACTACCCATATTTGTTACAGACGGCGGCGAGGACTGGTACGACGTAGCGGAGAAAGGAGCCAAGCTCCCGGTAAAGAAGCCGGAGGACTTCGGAAGCACAATAGAAGGAACGCGCGCGCCGGACTACGTGAGCACGCAGGAGATGGTGCTTGACTACCTTCCTGCGGGCAAGTTCGTTGTCTCAAACGACCACGCGGCGACATACCCCCTTGCAATCAGGCACGAAATAACTGCGTTTGCGCAGGAAGACCCGGTTGCGCTTTCAATGATTGTGTTCGACGCGCACCTTGACATCTACTCGCAAAGCCAGGAATCCGGCCTCACCAAGGCAAACGTGTTCCGCGCACTTGACGAGAAGGCGTTCATTGAAAAAATCGTGTTCGTGGGAACGCGCGCAAGCGAGGAACTCATAATACGGGAACACGCAAGGAAGGTTGCGGAGTACAACAGGCAGTATGCAAAGCAGTGGCGCGACGCAGGCACTTTCGACGAGCTTGGAGCGAAAATCGAGATAATCCCCGCTGACGAGGTCAGGGACTTTGCCGACGGCCTGCAGAAGGCGCTTGCAAGATGCAACCCCGAAAACATCGTGGGAATCGATGTTGACTTGGACGTTTTTGAAAAAATCAGTGCTGTTCAGTACGACGAGAACTTCGGAAAGCAAGTCGAAGAGTTCGTCGAGGAAAGGATTGCGTTTGCAAAGAAGAACAAAGCAAAGCTTGACGAGGAAAAGGTCAAGGAAATCCGCGACTACGCCCAGTTCGCAACAAACGAGATGAACGAAAAGGGACTTCCCACCAAGCTTGACTTTGCAAGGATTGCCGCTTCTTTTGAATTCCTGGGAGACCGGCTCGCCTTCCTGCACATAACCGAATACGAGCAGGAAAAGGACGCAAGCGGCAAGGCTGCAAAGCTAATCAACGGATTAATCGGCGCAGCAGCAGAAGGCCTTGCGGCTGCTGCTGACAAGCCGGAAAAAGAAAATGAGGAGGACGACGAGTAAATCGCTCGCCGTGCCTAAAACGGTTTTTCGCTTAATCCACGTACCCGTAGTTTTGTGCCTTGCATTCGGAAAGCGTTAGCCCGCTGGTGCTCTGCATTGTTGAAAGGTCGTTTGCAAGCACCTTGGACTGCGAAATCGTGTACAAAGTCTCTCCGATGTACGCGCTTCTTTCAACGTTGCTGCACGAAGGGAAGTAGTCGCCGTACTTTAGCAGGTCGGAGCTGTCCGCGTGCGACACCCTGCCTTTGAGCTGGAACCCAGAGCCTACAGTCAGGTTGAACACGTACGCTCCCTGGAAAGTGAATTCGCCGTACTGGAATGCCTCCGTGCTTGCGTACTTGGACGCGTTCAGCTCTGCCAGAGTAATGGGTATCACAAGCAGGTCCTTTTGCTTGGAGAACAAAAACGCCTTGTGGTCCCGGAGTGCTTCTGAGTCCGTCCCGCGGTCTCCAATCTTGTAGTTGGCAACCTCGCGCGGGTTGGCAACGTCGGACACGTCAAAGAGCGAGAGCTTGACTCCCTGGTACCAGGAGAAGTCGCCAGTCTCCGACGGCTGGGCGTCCTTGCCGATTCCAATCAGGTGAGTTTCGTCGTACGGGTGCAAGTAGTCCGAGTAGCCCGGAATCTTGAGCTTGCCCAGGAGGGCGGGCGCGTTCGGGTTGGACAGGTCGATTACAAAGAGCGGGTCGATCTTCTTGAAAGTAACCAGGTACGCCCTGCTTCCCATGAAGCGTGCGGAGTAGATGCTCTCTCCCGGAGCAAGCCCGGTGAGGCTCCCCACTACAGTCAGGTTGGGTGCAAGCACATAAACGTCGTTTGAGGTGTTTCCACCCATCTGCGTTACGCGCCCGGAGGTTGTTGCGATGCGGAAGTAGCCATCTGACTCGTCAAGCGAGAACTGGTTCAGCGCGCGCCCCGGAACATACCCGGATGACTGGTACTCGACCGAGGAACCCAACGAGAAGCGGTGGATGCTGGTGCGCTCGGTGCCATAGTCGGGCCCGAACTGCGAAGTGACCGCGTCAGCTGCGGTTGTGCGCAACTTAGTCTCAAGCGAGTTGCGCACTTCCTGCGACTGGTTGTAGAACCACTCGTAGTACGCTGCGAACTTGAGCTTGTCCTTGCGCCAAGTCGAGATGTTCTGCGCATCGATTGCAGTGATGTTTGCCTGCAACTCAGGCGCAAGGGGCATTATGAACGGGTAGTACTTGTCCCATGCAGGCAAGTAAGTGTACTCTGTTGATGTCACGTAGGCATTGGCCATTGAGACGTAGACGTTCTGCGAGCCTCCTAGGAGGACAACTGACTTTGAGGCTTCCTTGGAGAGCGCGTCAAGGTCAATGGTGAGGAAGAACGCGTACTGGTACCAGGTGTCGGGGCAGTCCACGTAGGAGATTGACGCAAGGCCAACCTCGCGCTTGACCCCGTTCTCGTAATAGAGGGGTGTGGGCCGGTCGTAGTTTGCCTGCTGGTTGACAAGCGCGTAGACTTTGTTTCCAATCATGCGCGAAGTCACGTAGCTTCCCTCAAGCGCAAGCTCCTTGAGCTGGACGGGGTTTGCTTTGTCTGTAATGTCGTACACGCGAACAAACTGCTGAGTAGTGTAGGAGTAGTACGGGTAGTAGCCGGGCATTGCAACCATCTTTGAGCTTGCGCCTGCGGATGAACCGGATGGAGAATCAATAACCACGCCCGAATCCGGGGTCGGGGTTGGCTCGATTGGAACGCGCTTGGTGCCAAAAACCACCAGCTTGTTTCCTGCGATGAAGATTTCGCCAACAGTGCCGTTGACAGTAATCGTGGAAACAACGGACATCGAACTTGCAGGGTAGGCGTCGATGATGCGCACGGTGCCGTTCTGCTGGCCGGACGAGCCATAGTAATCGTAATAGCGGTAATAGCTGTTGCCCGCGCTGGCCACGTAAAGATACTTGCCGTCGTTCTTGACAATGTCCGCCTCGTCAACTCCGGCGACTTGAATGTTGGTAGTAGAATAGTCCGTAGAGCCCTGGGCTGATGAAGAAAGCTTTTCCGCACTGGGTGCAGCTGCGCCAACTCCAGTCATCGCGGTAGTCACCAGGTCAAACGCATTGGAAGAACGCACCAGGCCTAATGAGTGATAAGTGCCTGAGCTTGCGCTTTTCAAAAAGTCGGTGACTTCGCCCCAGCTTTGGAACTTTGCAAGTGCAGTGGTGTTTGCAGTTGCGTTTGCGCCGGCGTTTTTCTGCACGTACGGAAGCAGGCACCCAGCACCCACGAGGGCCACGAAAAGGAATGCAATTACTAATGCCGATTGTTTTCCAGCCATATACATCACAATGACGTTTGGAAGGCTGCTTATAAAACAAGTCCGGGATGCTTCGGCAAAAGCCGTGGGACTGGGAAAGAAGATGGAGCGCAAATGCTCCGGCCTGCAGCGGCAGGCGGGCTAGCCAACAGCCATGAATGCGGCGACGATGGCAACTAGAATGAGCAGGTCTGCGGCATCCGACCTTTTCGACCTTGCCTCTGGGGGACGGAAATCGTTTGCACGTTCGAAAGCGCAGCCCAAATGCATCGGCACCTTTTGCTTCGTTTTATTGTGCACCTTCCGGCATATAATCCCGGGTCTTTTGTGACAAAAATCCCGCGCGGAGATTTCGCGCTACCCGGCCGTTTTTCCAAGGACGCGTTCCCAACTGATTAACCAAAGGTTGAAAACCCATTCCGCACACTTCTTCTCTGGGGGGATTTGACAATGGCAAAGTTCACTATCGCAGTTACTGAAGGCGACGGCATCGGCCCGGAAATCACCGCAGAAGTGGTCAAGGTTCTTAAGAAAATCACCGAAACTGACGGCGTAGAATTCGAGTTCGTGGACGCGCCATCGGGAGCCTGCGCCTACCGCAAGTTCGGCAACGCCCTGCCGGACGACACGCTGAAAACGTACAAGGACTGCGACGCCATCTTCAAGGCACCAGTGGGAGTGCCCGACCTTCCTCCGGGGCTCATCGAGCACGAGGCAATACTTCGCGCAAGGCAGGAGCTTGACCTTTACGTGAACCTGCGGCCTGCAAAAATCTATCCGGGAATGGAGAACCTCTCGCCCCTCAAGGAAAGAATCATCGAGAAGGGCTTTGACGTTGTAATCGTGCGCGAGAACTCCGAAGGGCTTTACTCGCGAAGGGGCACAAAGACCGCCGACAGGGCAACCGACGAGAGCGTGTTCTCCAAGAAGGGAGTGGACCGCATCATAAGGTACGCGTTCGACTACGCAAAGAAGAACGGCAAGACCAAGGTCACCTCGGTTGACAAGGCAAACATACTGTTCACCTCGCAGTTCTGGAGGGTGCGCTTCGACGAGATTGCAAAGGAGTACCCCGACATACAGACTGAAAGCATCTACGTCGACGCGATGAGCCAGTACTTCATCAGGTGCCCCGAGCGCTACCAGGTGGTGGTCACGGACAACATGTTCGGCGACATACTCACCGACGAGACCGCGCAGATTGTCGGCTCGCTTGGGTTGTGCGCAGGAGCAAACATCAACCCCGAAACCAAGGTAGGGATGTTCGAGCCGATACACGGCAGCGCGCCCGACATTGCAGGAAAGGGCATCGCAAACCCCATCAGCGCAATACTCTCCGCAGCAATGATGCTGGACTTCTTGGGACTGCCAAAGTCCGCAAGGAAAGTCGAGGCCGCAGTTGAGAAGGCGCTTGCGGACGGCTGCAGGACAGGCGACATCGCGCAGGGAATGCCAGCTCTTTCGACGTCCCAGTTCGGCGACGAAGTCGTAAAGAGAATCTGAACCTGCCGGAGTCACCGGCAGGACGCAATCAAAGCGACCAGCGCAGCGTTTGCCCGGGAAGGGTACCCCGCCCGAAAAGCAGGGGTCAGCCGATTGCGGTGCAGTTGACGCCAACAATGCAGCCGTGCGCGTCACGGATGAACGAAAACGCCGAGCCGGGCTTTACACTGCACGCCAAGACCTCGTCCGCAAAGGCCGCATCGCCGGTGCACCCGGGAAGCTGCATCTGCCCAAGCTCCTGGACCAAAAGCTCCCTTGAAGGCGCGCACGAATAGTTCGACACGCACCCGTCCGAACCTATTGCCTTCACCAGCTGGAAGCCGCTTGCGCATTGGGGCTCGACAAGACCCGGATTAACGCACGTCACGCCGCCCAAGGCAGGCGGGGTTGCAACAGCAGGAGAGGGTGAAGGGCCGGGAATTGCTGACGGCACTGCCGAAGGCTGGACTGGTGCAACCGAAGGAATAGCACTGGGAAGGCCCTGGGGCGAAGGGAAAGGCGCGGCCGGATTGGCCGCATTGGCCCACGGGTGCCACAACACCACCAGTGCCGCAACAATCAACACTGCAAGAGCAACCAACACAATCTTCGTCTGGCCTTCATCCATTCCAAAAACATCTCTTCAATCAGTCAGCAATTCAGCACACGCACTGCGCCCTCGGAGTGAAGCACGTGCTCCAATACTCGCTCGTGTACGACTCGGCGTAATAGTTGACTCCGCTCGGGCCCATCGCCACCCTGCCATTGTTTGCCGCCGTGCAAGTGAATATGCTGCTTACTGGCCAGTACCCGCCGTAGTGCGAGCACTCAAGGGCAACCCAGTGGCACGCCTCGCAGGCCTGGGTGTTGCAGCTCTGGCTGGATGCGCCCGAGCAATCCAAGCCGCCGTTTGCAGGCGCGGGGTTGGTGCAGGTCCTAGTCTGCGTGCCGCCTCCGCAGGCCACGCTGCATACAGACCACGCCGACCAGCCGCCATCGACTTTCTTGAGTGCAGAGCAGCTTGCGTTTGTGCCGCCGTAGGAGCCGTTGCAGAACCAGTACCACGGCCCGGAACCGGTCACAGTCGAGTTAGTGCCGGACAGGCAGAGGTTTGAAGTCGGCGCGGCGTAGAAGCTGGAACCGTTTGCGGTGCCGCACGCGCCGTTGACTATTAGGTTGATTGACAGGTTCTGGCCCGAAGTGGTTGCGCCGGCAGAAAGGAGCGCGGTGGCGCTTGCCGAAGTGTAGCCGGACTTTGAAGCAACAATCGTGCAGGCCGAGGCGGCAGAGGGCATCGCGATGCCGCTAATCGTATACGCGCCGGTGCTTGTGGAAGTCGCAGACGCGCCCCCGCAGGTGACTGCCGTACCATTTATGCCCGCGCTTGACGCGTTACGGACGTATCCTGAAACGGACGCGCTGGAATAGGGAAGCGACAGGTTCTGCGAAACAGTCACGCCGGCGTTCAGCGTGACCGGAGCCGAATTAGAAGAGAACGTGGGCGGCTTCGACGCGGCAAGAGTGCACACCAGGGTCGCCGAGGACATCGCAAGCCCACTAATCGCATACGAACCGTTGCTTGAAGTTGCCGCGGAGCCGCCTCCGCAGGAAACCGACGCGCCGGATATCCCGACGCCGGAAGAATTGCGTACGTAACCTGCAACCGAGGCGGACGAATACGAAAGCGTCAAATTCTGCGGGTTTGCGACTCCGGCACTCAGGGTTGTAGTTGTGGAATTGGACAAGAAAGCAGGAGTCTTGGACCCCGAAAGGGTGCACGCACCCGTTGCAGATGACATCGCAATCCCGCTGATTGAATACGCGCCGCCTGCGCCGGTTGTGGTGGAGTACGAGCCGCAAGCAAGCGAGGCGCCGGAAATCCCGTTTCCGGACGGGTCGCGCACGAAACCGGACAGCGAGGCGTTGCCATATGCAAGCGTGAAATTCGCCATCGCCGAAAACCCTGCGGTCAGGTTTGCAGTGGAGCTTGCAGGCAAGTTTGTAGGCGGCCTCGAGGCCGAGACTGGATAAACCGCAGTTGAAACGTTGACCTCGACGGGCATCTCATAATACCCTGTTGCGCCGGTCACCGCGGTGGGGTCGTTGGCGCCAGTCAGGTGCACGGACACGCCCGAAAGGGGGAAGCCCGACGGGTCGAAGACGTAACCGGTAAGCAGCGCATTCATCTGGCGGCAGACGCCGCTGTCGCAGAAATACCCAGCGTCGCACGGCGGGTTGCTGTACATGCATCCCTCCTGCGGACCGTAGGTGAACGAGCCGTTCGCAAGGATGTCCTTGGTGCTTGACTTGACGAAATCGGAATAGCTGCTTGAAGAATCGCTGTAGACGTTGTTAGTCCCTTGGAGCGACCCCTGGGTCATCACGACCGCAACGGTGGCTACAAGAACGGTGCCACCAAGCAACAGCAGGTACTCGAAAGCGCCCTGGCCCCTTCGCTGGACTAGACAAGACATCAATGAATCAGGGAACTTGGCGTTTTATTTGTTCGTGTATGCAAAGCCGCGGCCGGACGCACTAGCCGCAGCCGATTTGCGTGACGGCCGCGTTGACAGTGTACACGCAGTAGCAGTAAGCACCTACGCCAACACAATTGGCTCCGTACATGTAGCAAAGCGACGCATACCCGTAGCCGTTGACGAACTGGGCACCATTATAGGTGCAGGACTCCACGGAAGTGTTGGCCCACGCGTGCGAGGCAGTGGTGCACGTGGAAGTTACTGCCGAAGTCGTGCTCCAGTTCTGGAACTGACCCCAGCCAGCCGTGCAGGAACTTGCGTTGAACCTGCAGAGCACGCACCCCTGGGCTGCCACCGGTTCGCCGCCTGACGAAGAGCAACCAGATAACGTATGCGACGCGTTGCACTGTGCCATCATGCTTGCGGAGCAGGATGCGTTGGTCCCGCTGTAAGAGCCGTTGCAGAACCAGTACCAAGGCCCGGAGCCGGTGACAGCGGAGTTGGTGCCTACGCTGCAGAAATTGGAAGACGGCGCAGGGTAGGTGCTTGTCCCGTTGCTTGCACCGCACAGGCCGTCGACCGCCAGGTTTGCAGAGCAGCTTGCATTGGTGCCGCCGTAGGAGCCGTTGCAGAACCACGACCACGGCCCGGAGCCGGTGACTGAAGAGAACGAACCGTTGCTGCAGAGGTTCGAAGACGGGGCGACATAGAAACTAGCGCCGCTGCTTGCACCGCACGCGCCATTCACAACCAGGTTGGCATAACAGCTTGCATTGGTGCCGCCGTAGGAGCCGTTGCAGAACCAGTGCCACGGCCCGGAACCTGAAATTGCGGAAGCAGCACCCGCACTGCAAAGATTGGACGATGGCGCGGAATAGAGGTTCGCGCCGCTGCTTGAGCCGCAGCTGCCGTTGACTGCCGAAGGCAGCGGGGAAGGCATCGGCGAAGGCATCGGTGCGGATGACGGCGACGGAGTCTTCGTGCCCGGCAGGCAGAAGTTGTACTTGCAATAATAGCCCTCGGGGCAGACGGGGTTCGAATAGTCGCACCCGTTGCGCAGGGTTCCCGAATACACGTAGCAGGAGTTGTTGCTTGAGTTGCAAGTCTGGTTCGCGCCGCAAGGCGGGTTGCTGTAGGCGCAGCCGGGCGGCGTGGCATACTTTTCTGAGAAGTTCTTCTCAATGTTTTGCTGCTGGTTTGCAAGCGCGGAAAGGTAGTCGTTGGACGCCACCGAAAGGACGTTGTTTACCTCGCCAGTTGAGCCCTGCACGATGATGATGGTCACCGCTGCCGCAAGAACCACCCCGCCAAGTATCAGGAGGTACTCGAAAGCACCTTGGCCGCGACTGACCATAGGGTATCCCTTCAGTTGTAGAGGCACCGAACGCCCAAACCGTCAGCGCGCGTGCCGCTTGCACTCGTACCCCAGACGTCTTGATTGAAATACATGTAGGACGACCCATAGAAATTGCCTGCGCTGGAGTAGAACGGGGTGCTGGTCCAGTAGAACCCGCGGTCGAGATAACTGATCGTGTTGTAGACCCTGCTCCTCCAGCCGGTGTTGGTCAGCTTCAGAAGCGAGTACATCTTGGCGTAGCTGTTCATGCCGGCGCTTATCTCGGCACTCCACTCCGACGCAGTGGGAACGCGCCAGCCGAAGGGGCAGGGGTTGTTGGTCCCGCTCACGCCCTGCCACAGGTTGCTGTTCTGGGGCGACCTCCAGTCATATGGTGCGACGTTAGGGCTATTGTATATGAAGCTGCTGTGCCCTGGCACGTCACTGCTTGACAATGTCGTCGTGCCTCCGCTTGTGCGATACTGGTGGCCGTCCGGAAGGCGACCCCACTGGAACAAGTCTCCGAAAGCCGCAGAGTCGGATATCGACGTGGCGGCCCTGCTAGCGCCAATGTTGCGGTCCAAGAAGCATTTCTTCGCCGGAGACACGATGGTGCCGTAAGTCACGGCGCTTCCCATGTAGGTGAAGGTGACCGTCGCGGTGCCGCACGCCGAAGCGGCGCATGACGCACTCGCACCGCCGTTGACGCCCACACAAGTCCAAGAGTAACCGGAAGAGGTTGTCGTCAAGCCTGAAATCGAGCCAACCGAACACGCGACGGTGGAAGTCGGCGCGGAAGTCAACAACTTGCCGTTGCCGGAGCCGCACACGCCGTCCGCCTTGAGGGGGGCAGAGCAGCTTGCGTTTGTGCCGCCGTAGGAGCCGTTGCAGAACCAGTACCACGGCCCGGAACCCGTGACAGTGGAGTTGGTGCCCACGCTGCACAGGTTTGCAACGGGCTTGGTATATGACGCCACGCCGCTTGCCGAGCCGCACGCGCCGTTGATCGTCGCAACCCTAAGCTTCAGAACAATTCCCGAAGTGGCGACGCCAGCACTGAACGAAACATTGGTATAGTTGAGCAGGTACCCCGCCTTCGTCGAGGACAGGTTGCAGAACGAACTCGCCTTCGACATGGAAATACTGAACGAATAAGCACCCGTACTCGAAGTAGTCCTAGACAAGCCAGCACAACTCACTGACGCACCGTTAAGACCAACGCCAGCGGAATCATTCACAAAACCAGACACAGTCGCATTGGAATACGAAAGCTGCAACACGCCCGAAGACAACATTCCAGCGTTCAGCGCAACTGAAGTGGAATTGGAAACGAACGTAGGCGAACTGGAAGCTGCAAGAGTACAGGTAGTGCTTGCCGCAGACATCGCGATGTTGTTCAATGCAAAGGCGCCCGAAGATGACGTCGTGCCCGAAACGCCATTACAACTGACCGCCGCACCGTTGATGCCCGAACCTGACGAGTTGCGGACAAAACCGGTAAGGTTTGCAACCGAATACGAAAGCTGCAGGTTCTTGGAATTGGTCAGGCCCGCGCTGAGGGTTGCGGGAGTGGAATTCGAAACAACAGTGGGCGACTTTGTGCCCGTGAGGGTGCAGGAAACGCTATCGGACGACATCGGGACGTTGCTTATGGAATACACGCCCCCGCTTGCAGACAGGACGGAATAGCGTCCGCAGGAAACGTTCACTCCGGAAATCCCCGCATTCAACGAATCACGCACATAACCAGACAACGAAGCATCATTGTAACTCAACGTGAAATTCTGCATTGTCGCATAACCAACCGAAAGGTTGACAGTTGCGCCTGCAGGCACGTTCGCCGGAACCCTCGAAGCAATAACAGAATACAACCCCGAAGCAACGCTCACGTTCGTAAGCAGCGAGTAACGGCCGGAGGCGTCGGTAGTTGCGACCGAGCCGTCGCCGCCGGTAACGTTGATGGTCACGCCCGAAAGCGGGTTGCCCGAAGGGTCACGTACATATCCCAGAAGCTGGACGGAAGTTATCGGGGTGCACACGTTCAAATCGGCATTGCAGAAATAGCCGACATCGCACGGCGGGTTGTTGTATACGCAGCCAGCGGGAGACTCGTGCACAAGGGAGCCGTTCGCAAGCAGGTCATTAACCCCGCCTTCGACATAACTGGAATAATCGCCTTTCGACTCGATGAACGCAGCATTGGTCTCGGCGATGGAGCCCTGCACCATCACGGTGATGACAGTTGCGACAAGGACGGTGCCGCCAAGCAAAAGAAGGTACTCGAAAGCACCCTGACCACGACGAGAACGACAAGACATTATACGCACCCAAACCGGCCACTGGCCGCCAGTGAATAAACGCATGCCGGTATTTAAGCAGTTCTTGGAATAAAAAACAAAGTCCGTTGAGCGGGTAGCGCGTCAGCCGAACCGGCCCCCGGAACGGCCCAGGCAATAGCGCCAACGGGGTAAACGACGCGACCGCACAGTCGCGGCAGCGGCATAACAACTGTTGCCATTGGGGCGGGTACGAAATAATATTCGCTTGCCTGACAGCAGACGCCGGCTATCGGCGTCGAAGCAGAGCCCGACTAAGAGTTCTTGAGGCACCGAACCGAACCGGCATACGAGCGACCGGCATTCATCGTAGTAAACCACGAAGCGCCGATTTCAAGCATCTGGGCTTCGGGCGAACCGTAAGTGCTGCTCCAATAATCGCCAAAACTGTCGGAGTCGGGCCTTGCAGCTCCAGACGAATCCCTATAGCCGCCTGCAGTCAGCTTTAATGGAGAAGCGTATGCGCTCGCAAGCCCGGTCCAGCCGCCGGACACGCGCTCGTTGTTCAACTCCGAAGAAGTGGGCACGCGCCATGTTCGCGGGCAGGGATTGTTTGTACCCCCGTCCTGCCATAAGAGGTTATTTTGAGTAGACCTCCAATCCCAAGGGCTGCTTGACCGTATGATGAAATTATTGTGCCCGGGCACGTCGGTTGCCGACAAGGTGCTGGTCGTCGCACTCGTGCGGCTCTGGTGGCCGTCGTCCAACCGGCCCCATTGGAACAGGTCGCCATAAGCGGACGCGTCGGTGACCGAGGTGGCGATGCGGCTGGCTCCGAGGTTGCGGTCCAGCCAGCACACGCCTGTCGGCGATAATACCGAGCCATAAGTAACCGAGCTTCCGCGGTAAGTAAACGTGACCGGGTCTCCGCAACGTATCAACGTAAAGTTCTGGCTGGTTCCAAAGCCCGCGGTCAGGACTACCCCCGACAGCTTGTCGGTAAGGAATCCCGCCCTGTCCGCAAGGACGACAACGGAAGCGTTCGGGACGGTCATGGGTATGCTCAACGAATACGCGCCCCCTGTTGACGCGGACGTGGTTGAAACTCCCCCAGCTGAAACGGTCACGCCGCCGACACCCCCGGCAAGAGCGGTTCCCGAAATAACTGCATTCGCATAAGCCAAGGCAAAGTTCTTGCCAAGCGTGACAGTACCAGCTGTTAAGACGCCGCTTGACAAAGTTCCAGGAGCGTAACCGGGCTTGGTCGCAGTGATAGTCACTGCGGCAGCGGTCTGTGCGGTCATTGGTATGCTCAACGAATACGCGCCACCGGATATTGCGGACGTGTTGGTGACTCCGGCGGCGGACACGGTAACCCCTCCCGAACCGCCAGCAAGCGCAGTGCCCGAAATGTTCGCATTAGCATAAATAATCGGGGTGGGCGTAGGCGAGGGGACTGGGGAAGGCAAAGGACTCGGCGAAGGCAACGGGCTTGGCACCGGCGGCGCCGACTGGTTCACAAGGCAATACGAGCCGGAACAGTAGTAACCCTGCGGGCAGAGGGGATTTGAATACCCGCAGCCGTTGGGCGTAATGTTGACGCGAACATAACAGGAGTTGTTGGCAGTGCTGCAGTTCTGGTTGTTGCCGCAGACGGGATTGCCGTAGACGCAGCCAGCCGGCACCTTGTAAGTGAGAAGGTACTCGTCCCGAAGCGCCTGCTGCTTGTCACCGATGCTGTCCAGGTACCTGTCGGAGGTCCTTGTCAGCGTGTTGTTTACGTCGCCAGTTGAGCCCTGCACGATGACAAGCACTATTGCCGCAACAAGCACGGTGCCGCCAAGCATCAGCAGGTACTCGAATGCACCCTGACCACGACGAGAAAGACAAGACATCATACGTACCCAAACCGGCCCCTTGGGCCGCCAGTAAATAACCGCACGTCCGTATTTAAGCAACTCCCGGAAGCGCAAAACAAAGCAAGACCCAATCAGCGCCCATCAAAGTTATCTATGAATACTTCGAACGCGTGGACGTGTACAACGCATAAAGCTGCGCGTCGGTAAACGTGGAATCGTAAATCTGCAGGCCGTCAGTGATGCCGTACATGTTGGTGCTTCCGATAGACAGGGCAGTGTTGGACGCCACGGAGTCAGTGCTGCCATACTCGAACGTGGTACCGCACTGGGCACCTGAAGCAGGCCTGTCCACATTGTAGAGGACTTGGTGAAAACCGCTTGCCGGGTGCCTGGCACCAATACCCATACTAGAGTCAAGGCAATTGACAAGAGCGCCATCTAGGTACGCTTCAAAGAAATCCGAGAAATACCCCTGGCCGGTCACCGCAAAGTGGTGCCACGCGCCGTCAGACAGGTTCTTGCCATAATAGTGCAGGTAAGAGTACTCGCCGGACTCCCAGACGGGCGTGCTTGTTGAATCGTCCTTGTCCAGCCGGAAGTGCAATTGCGGAGACGAAGTATAGTACTGCAGGGTTATGCCACGGTAGTTCGTATTGTACCCCTCATACTCGCGGCTGGACAGAAGTGTGACCGTGCCGGTAGTCCGAGGCATAATCTTGAACCAGAGCGAGATGGTAAACCGGTACCTGGAACTGCCGCATAAATGGAAGTACGCCTCTCCGCTGCAGGAAGTTGTTTCCTGACCGTTCGGGAAACGCGGAGATGCTATCGTCTTGACCCCGTCATACATCTGCATCGTCGCGGCGGAAGTGGTCGACCCTGACACAAGCGAAACTCCAGAAACCGACAAAGTGGTGTAGTTTGTGGCAGCGGCCTTGAGAGTGCACGTCGTGGGCGTGGCAGTTATCGGAACGCTGAAAGAGTACGCACCCGCAGAATTCGTGATGCTCCACGCGCCGTTGCAGCTTACATTGGCGCCGTTGATGCCTGCATTCAACAGGTTCACGACAGAACCGGCAATCACAGCGGGTCTAATCCCAAGCTTGAGGCTTGCGGAGGAGGAGGAACCTGCCGCCAAAGAAACGTTGGAATAGTTCAGGGGGAGCCCGGCCTTTGATGCGGAAAGGTTGCAGTAAGAACCTGCAGCGGACATGGAAACGCTGATGGAAAACGCGCCGGTGCTTGACGTGGTCTTCGACACGCCGCCACAGCTTACAGTCGCGCCGTTGAGGCCGGCGCCAGCGGAATCGTTCACGAAACCGGACACGGTCGCGTTGGCATAACCGAGCGTGAAAACCCTGCTTGAATTCTGCCCGGCACTAAAGGAAACCGAAACGGAGTTCGGCACAAACGTCGGGGATTTGGAAGCGCCGACAATGCAAGTCCAGCTTGCATTCGACATCGGGACGATAAGAGCATAGTGTCCGGTGGCATTCGACAGCGCGTACACAGAACCGCACGACACGTTCACGCCCGAAAGCGCAACGCCGGAAGAATCATTGACCTTGCCGCGGACAACCGCATTCGCGTACGAAAGCTGCAATACGCCCGAAGATGACGTCCCCGCGTTAAGCGCAACTGAAGTGGAATTGGAAACGAACGTAGGAGAACTGGAAGCTGCAAGAGTACAGGTAGTGCTTGCAGACGACATCGCAATCCCGCCAATTACGTAAGAACCGTTGCTTGAAGTCGTAGCGGAACTGCCCGCGCACGAAACCAGCGCGCCGTTGATGCCGGAACCGGAGGTGTTGCGGATGTAGCCTGAAAGCGTAGCAGGCGAGTACGAAAGCTGCAGGTTCTTGGAATTGGTCAGGCCCGCGCTGAGGGTTGCGGGAGTGGAATTCGAGACAACCGTGGGCGACTTGGTGCCCGTGAGGGTGCAGGAAACGCTGACTGAATTCATGGGAATGCCGGTCAGTGCGTACGAACCGCTGCTTGTAGACAGGACGGAATAGCGTCCGCAGGAGACGTTCACTCCTGAAATCCCCGCGCTTGACGCGTCACGAACGTACCCGGACAGCGACGCATCATTGTAACTCAACGTGAAATTCTGGACAGTGGCATATCCCACAGTAAGGTTGACTGTTGCGCCTGCAGGCGCGTTGGCAGGAGACCTCGAGGCGGTTACGGAGTACGGCGCGGACGCCTGGCTCACGTTCATTATCAGCTCGTAACGGCCGGACGCGTCGGTTGTCGCGACCGAGCCGTTGCCGCCGGTAACGTTGATGGTCACTCCTGAAAGCGGGTTGCCTGAATAGTCGAACGCGTAGCCCAGAAGCTGGACGGAAGTTATCGGGGTGCAGACATTCTGGGCAGTGTTGCAATAGTAGCCGACATCACACGCGGGGTTGTTGTATACGCAGCCAGCGGGAGACTCGTGCACAAGGGAGCCGTTGGCAACCAGGTCCTTCACTCCTCCGGTGATGTAGCTCCCGAAGTCGTTTGAGGAAGTGTCAAGCGAATTGTTGGCCCCCGAGATGGAGCCCTGCGCCATCACGGTGATGACAGTTGCGACAAGGACGGTGCCGCCAAGCAAAAGAAGATACTCGAAAGCCCCTTGACCCCTGTTATGCATCAAAACCACCCAAAAACGCGAATTCAAGTAGGGACTTCGGGGATTTTAAACCAGTTATTGCATTATTAAGTAGTCATTTTTGACTTTGATTTTGGCGCCGTGACTGGCGCGGATTGAAGCACACAAAACAAGAGCCTAGTTTAGCGCTCAATAGGTGATTTTGTAATGTCAGTACCCGCAGACCCGATCT
>Ga0209340_1001424_pt1 | contig 17335 bp, 13 predicted proteins | sample EPASupsiteSAE323_FD_187266 | JGI IMG/M metagenome (GOLD analysis project Ga0209340, IMG submission 187266) | Bioremediated contaminated groundwater from EPA Superfund site, New Mexico - Sample SAE3-23 (SPAdes) (version 2) | ecosystem: Environmental > Aquatic > Deep subsurface > Groundwater >... | reverse complement strand
AGAAGAACTTTTTGCCCACGCAAAAGCCTTGGTACACCCTTCTCTCAACGAAGGACTTCCACTGACCGTTCTTCAAGCCATGAGTTATGGAACACCTTCAATTGTCTCAGATATTTCTGAACACCGAGAACTTATTCCAAACCCAGAAGCATTCGTACCTATTAACGATGTGTATAGTCTTGCTCAAAAGATGTACGAGTTTGCACACATGCCAGAAGAACAATTGTCACTTATGGGAAAAGAACAAAAAGAAATAAGTCGCAATCTGTATAGCTGGGATACGATAACAACAACAACTCTTCAAGTCTATGAAAAGAAAATAGATACTCGAAGTATTAAAGAAAGAATTCTAAAAAGAGCATAAAGAAAAAACAATGGTGAATAACCATTGTTTTTTTATAACCAAAATATTTTTTCTCATTCACGAGAGAATATGAGAACATTCTCTTCAAGGAACGAATATACTTCTGTCCAATCACTATCGTCAATTAAAATTGCTTTCAATTTTTCTGTATTTTCTTTATCCTGTCGTAGGATAAAGATTTTTTCTTCATTGGTATAATGGAAAATAATTCCAGGAATTTGTACATTTTCATTGGATATATTTTCATCATTTCCATACTTCTCTAGGAGTTCAGGAGAAACATCTATAATATTTTTTGAATTTAATCCTAAACTGTTTAAAACCTCTATTGTTGTAATCCAATGTTTTTTCCCATTTAAAACATAATACACTTGAGAACTGTTTTGTGTCTTTATCAAAGAACCATTCAACAGTGTATAACGTGGACCAAGTAACATTTTTCCTTCAGTACTATCTGGAATACTTTCCAATACACTTTTTTCTGTAATACCGACACTCTTCCAAGAATCATAATAACTGAAATACACTTCTTCACTTGTAAAAATTCTTTTTTTACAATCAGCTGTTAGATAATAGACAGCTGAACTCTCTGTTGCTTTGTATGCTTTTTCAACTTCAAGCGGACATACCACATTAATCACTTCTTCCGTCTTTTCTTCTACAATTTCTTCTTTTATTTCTTCAATAACTTTTTCTTTTATAGGCTCTTCAGCCTGTATTTCTCCTAATGTAGCATAAGGAGTATAAGTTATTTTCCTTGAAACCTCAGTGGCATTCCCTGATGCTGATCGAAATTTTACATAGACTGTTTTTTCTCCCACCCCTTCAGTGAGCGTCCATTTTATAGGACTTGAGTATCGTATAAGCGGGGCTATAACAAAATCTTCTGTATTAGATATTGCCATGTCAGTGGCGTTTTTAACATCAAAAAATAATGTTACTTCCCTACTATCTGTTATTGCAGAACCATTATTAATAATGAACTTTTCTACTTCCGGTGTTGCAGCCAATGATGCAGACGATGCACTACTTGTTATTTGTTGTGTAGCATAACTATCAAAGTGAGGTACTGTAAAAGTGAGAGTTATTCCTGAACAAGATATATTTGTACAAGCTGGAGTTGTGTTCGCATTACATACTTGCCCTGCTGTAACTATTTGAGCTGCGGAATTATAAAATCCTGTTGCATAGTATATGGTAGGTATAGGGTCACAACCGTTTACAGCAATATACACGGTAGCAGGAGCATCAAGAGTACTATCTGCATTGGTAGCATCCACACTCACAAAGTTTGTACCAATTCTTACGAGGTTATCGTAATTTTCACTCAGTACATTTACGGCATTAGACCACTGTATATATCCAGAGCTATTTGCGAGTTTCATATTTGCTACACTCGTAAGGTCAACTGTGGTTGTAAAATTTGTACTTCCATTTCCTGTTGTAAATCCAGTTACTGTAGGCTCTCCACTCACGGTAACAGCATGATTAACATCAAAAGTTAATATACGACTCAGACTTCCAGTATCCTCACTCGTTGCAGCCTGCCATTCTACTAAGGTATCGTAATCTACACCATCAATAGACCCAAAACGAGTTGCATTTGCACCAAGATAATAGGTGTTATCATAAAAATCAATACCTACCTCTGACCCATCATTTTGTATGGTAATAGCCTGACCAGTGACTACAGAACAATAATTATCATGGAATATCGTACCTGTGGAAATAGGTCCTGTATTTTCTGACACATTCATACAATCTCCGCTTGCACTATCTGCAATAATACTGTTTCCATATACTTGGACATTTTGAGGTCCTTTAATTCTTATTCCTGTTGCCGTATTTTCAATAAATTTATTATTATACACACCACCAGATGTCCAAGCCTCTGATCCCTTCACAACAACACCATACGCTCCGTTATGAACAACATTATCGTAAATTAAACAATTTTTATTATTCCCAACCATAATATTATGTTGAGTATCTGCACCTTCAACTCCGTGATAATCACCAGAATATATAATATTTCCACTTATTACAGAGCCAGCGAGAGAATCTGGATAATGATCTGAGACAGCACCCTCACCACCGACACGAATAGAATATTTACTCATACCATATGTATCAATCGTATTATTCTGAACATATGCAGTAGTAGTCACAGCTCCTGGAGAACGAATAATAATACCAGAGTCAATGGCCACTGATGTGGATAAAAGTGAATTTGTTTTTACAGAGTATGCACTGTGATTAACGAGTTCAATAAATGTTCTTGTTGAATCCGTAGCAGCCGTTATATCATTCCCCTCAATCACAACACTAGCGTGTCCACCAAGCGTCAATGATATTGGCACCATACCAGCATTATCCACAATGTCATTATTTGTAATTGTAACTATTCCCCCACTCGTTGCGGCATTATTCTGAAAAATAATTCCATTCATCACCGCCCCATCAGTAATGGTAATATCATTATTGTCTATTGTATAATCCACGTTGTTCACATCCTTAAAAAATCCACCTGTATTCACCACAATAGTAGAATTCTGGATCGTAACATCATCTAAACCAGCAACACCTATTAATACATATTGACTTGCATTACTGAGAATATACACATTATCTAAGAGAAAATTTTGATCCCCTGTAGAAGGCTGAAAACCCGCTGCTTGTGTTGCAGGAGTTGTGACACCGTCCCCACCACCTATAGTAAAACCAACATTTTGGAACATGGTTGTACATCCTGTTGTATTATTTGGAACAATCATGTGAGAAGTATTGTTGAAGGTAAACATAATATCCTCAGGATCAGTACCTTGTCCAATAACAGAAAAACACTTTGTCGCAACAATACGCGCATTTTCATTGTAGACAACGGGATCCACACCAGTTGGTCCAACAACATAAATAGTGTCACCAGTGCTAATTTTAGAATAGGCATATACCAATGTCGCAAAAGGTTTAATTGCTGTACCGGCATCAGCGGTATCCGCTGCATTTGGGTTATTTTTGTCGAGATACCAAACGGTTGCAGCTTTCGCTTCATTCGTATCACCAAATAAAGAAAAGAGCGAGTATCCACAGATTCCCAAAAAAAAGACAATAAAAAAATAATAGGTAAACTTTAAAAATACTTTTTTTTGATTCATAGAATTTTATCACTGATTTTAATTTTCTTTAGTATACCATATTTCTCTAGTACAAACAAAAAACACTCAATTTCTATGAGTGTTTTTTAATTCTTTTTTCCGTGTATTATGCTTTCTTCTCTGCAATCTTTTTTGCACGTTTCGTTGTAATGGTAACAGATTTCATTTTCTTTCCTGTGATAATACCCTCTTTAATAAGAATATTATTTACAGTATTTGATGGTTGTGCACCAACAGAAATCCAATAGAGTACACGTTCCTTATCAATATCCAAAACTTTTGGATTAACAATAGGATTATATTTACCAATAATTTCAAGAGATCTTCCTTGTGTATCTTTAGTTTTCTCTGAAACGATAAAACGATATGATGGTTGTTTTTTCTTCCCCATTCTTTGAAGACGAATTCTTAACATAAAATTGAGCAATTTAATATATACAAAAGTATATGACGGAAAACGTATATTTGTATAAGAGCGTTCCACTCGCTGGTGGCAGATACAAGAATATATGTTACGCCCCCTATTATACAAGAAAACGGTCTTGATGTCAAGACCGCCTCAAAGGTGGGGGTGAAATGGAGGAATTAACAGAGATCCTGATGAATCACGTGTGTGACCATGATGTAGCAACGTTCTTCCATTACTGACCCATCAGGAACCCAAGGGTTTGCTAAGCCGAAACGGACGACCGCATTCTGCAAAAATGTTGGAGAAAGAATCTGCCCGGACTTCATTTTTTCACTCAGAAGGTAATCCGTCACAGAAAATTCGTACAGAGCCATATATTTCCGATTCCCCCAAAGAATCCTTTCAAACGAAATCCGTGCCCGAGGTTTGCCCCCTGAATCCAAATAGAGTTCAACTTCTTTACAGAACAAATACCCGACAGACCTTACAAAGGGAGCTCCTTGACTTGCCAAATATGGACTACCCTTTGCAGTCGCACTGAACCCAGGAAAAAGATCGCCAATCGTCTGGAAACGGAATGGAGCAATCAGCTCCAAATAGCGTGGATCCGTGCAAGCCATGTTTGTTGTTGTCAAAACAACATCCTTTGGATCCAAAATTTTATCTTCGGGGTGAGTTGGACGCACCTGTGACACTGGAACAAGGTACACTTTTCCATTGATATGGATTGTATACCCCGGTTGCCAGTAAATACGTTCATTCTTTTCACGATATCTGGTGCAACCATAGGTCAAAGGCAAATTTCCATTTACGTGCGGACGGATGTGGTGGTACTTTTGTCCATCCTTTGTTATAAGGATATGTGAACAAAACCGATTTCCGCCCATGACAGTGTGCGAGAGTACAACACCTTCAAATTCACTCACGACTATTTCCTCCGAGAAGAAAACTTGTTATTTTCAGGAAGTCCCACCAAGGGAAAATCATGCAACCGATATCTTCTCGGAGAAGCCTTCAAGGGTTCATCCCCATTTGGATACAGAAGCCGAAGTTCCACTCCAGTAAACCAATGGGTGAACAATGCTGTGACATAGCTTCTGTGACAATCATCATGATGACGACAACTGCACACAAAAGCCACAACCTCATGTGGACCATCAATGACTCGAGAACGGACGAATTCATCATGAATTGGATGTCGCACCATCATGAGTTTCTCGTAGTCCTCAAGATATTCTGTCCAAGCACGAGGATTAAAATGACCTTCTTTTGGATTTACTTCCTTGAATGTTTCCCTCAGGACCTGGCGCATCTGAGCTGTTGGAGCAAAAATCTCCAATGGGATATATTCTACTCCCAACTCCATACACAGATCCCTGAACATTTCCTCTTGATTCCAAAACCTCCTCTCTTTATGGAATCGCGAGGTAAACGTCCTTGTGAGCCGACAATCTCCAATGGCAGTCACTTCTGCCGATTGAATCAATTCTCTAAACAGATCCTCCGGCATCTTCAGACTCAAACTGCACACCACCCGCAAATGCGGGGGTGGGGGCAAAGCTCGAAGATTCACTGACGGAAGACCAAGACTCAGCTGTTCTTTCATTTCTTCTCACCTCCATTGTGTTGTAAAGAGCGAAAAAATATATTAACAGATTTTTTTATAAAAAGCAAGACCCAGGAGAAATCCTGGGCCAAATATACCATTTTTTTGTCAAATTATTTTTCCACCGTCTGTTCAGCCTGTTCCAATTTTACGCTGAGCAATTTACTGACACCCTCATTTCCCATCGTCACTCCATACAAAGCATTTGCAGAGTGCATAGTAGCTCTATTATGCGTTATGAGAATAAATTGAGATTGTTCTGCAAGTTCATCTAAAATTTTTGTAAACCTCATCGTATTTGCCTCATCAAGAGCTGCTTCTACTTCATCTAACAACACAAATGGAGGTGGATTCGTATGAAGCACAGCACAAACAAGTGCAATAGACGTCATTGTACGTTCTCCACCAGAAAGGGCTTGTATGTTTTTAATCTTTTTTCCAGGAGGACAAGCAAGAATATCGATTCCAGTTAATACTTTTATTTTCTTCTTCTTTGGAGCTTCTATATCTTCTTCCAATATCTCTTCTTCAATTGATTCATCCTCTGCTACTTCCCCATATACTTCCACTAAATCTGCATTTCCTCCGTCAAAAAGAACAGAAAAATACCGTTTAAACTCTTTGGTAATTTGTTTAAATGCTTTATCTCTTTTTTTCTTCATAAGAGAATCCAATTCTTCCACTAAAGTTTCAAGATCATTCACTGCTTTTTGCAAATCTTCTAACTGAAGGAACATACTATCATGACGTGCTTTTATTTCCTCATACTCTTTTACAACTTCTTCATCAATACCACCGATCAATTGGAGTTTATATTTTAATTTTTGTACATTTGATTGTATTTCATCCAAAAGAGCGACATCACTTGCCACAATTCCCCGCTCTAAAATATCTGAGACAGAAATGCGTATCTCACGATAACATTCTTCATCTACGTCTTCTTGCTTGGTTTCGAAACGAGCCAATTCTACTTGCTTTGTATTTTTTCCTTCTACTATTTTATTAACTGATGCTTGCAAATTTTGCATAGTATCTTGAAGCTCAAAGACTCTTCTTTTTTTCTTTTCTTCCTCATCATTAAAAGCATCAAGTGCATTTTTTGCTTCTTCCAATTGACCATCAAGTTTTTCTATTTCACCATCAATGACAGCCTTGTGACGTGCAAGATTTCCCATCGCAACACCAAAATCTTCTTCTGTCATATCTGACAAAGCCAATTCTTGTTCCAAACCAGACAATTCTGCACCCTGTGTCTGTCTTTGTATTTCTGTAATTTCTAATTTACTCGAAAGGATTTGTATTTGAGACTCAAGTACATGCATCTCAGATTGTGATTCTTCTACTTTTTTTACCAATTGCGTATACTCTTCTTTCAACTCATGGAGTTCATCCTGGAGACCTTCTGCATTCACAATACTCTCTCCATTTTTACTTCCAAAAGAAAGTTCATTCTGTCGTCTTTTTCTATATCCACCTTTCATAGCACCAGACACTTCCAAAATATCTCCATCAAGAGTAACCATACGAACCCTTCCAATACCAATTTCTCGGGCAACCTGAATATCGTCAACAATAAGTGTGTTTCCTAAAATATATGAAAAAATATCTTCAAATCTTTTGTCATACTCTACTAATTCTGACGCAAAACCATGCACCCCAGGACGATCAAGAATTTCATACAAATCTTGTGCAACAAACCTCCCACGTATTTTAGAAATTGGTAAAAATGTTGCATATCCGAGTTGTCTTTCGCGCAAATAGCGAATACAATTTTCTCCAGTCAATTCATTATCTACAACTAATGAAGAAAGATTATTCCCCGCTGCAACATCCAAGGCTGTTTGGTATTTTGGATCCACACTTGCGAGTTCAGAAACCGTTCCATATACAAGCCCAAAACTTTTTCCTTTTGAACGAATTTCTTCAACCGCACGAAGCCCAGTAAACTGTTGTATACTTTGTTGATAAGTGGCATTCAGAATTTCCTGCTCTAATCTTGCAACACGATTTTGGAGTTGTGTCTTTTCTACTAATAAATTTCCTAGAAAAACTTCTTTTTCTTTAATGTTCCCTTTTGCCTCTGTAAGTTCAGTCTGGAGTTTTTTCTTTTCTAAATCAACTTCTTTTAAAGAACTCTTTACCTCACCCAATTTATTTTCTATCCAACCAATATTTTGTTTTCCTGCTTTAGAATATTCTGTTTGAAGTTTTCCTTGAAGCATTGCGCGTTCTTTTTCCAAAGCTCCTTTTTGCTTCATCACATCCTGATAGGCTTTTTGAAGTTCATCAAAACGCTCACGAGAAGATTCACGTGCTAGATGGGCAAGTTCTTCCTGGACACCATCCAGAAGTGTCTGTTGTTCTGTTTGCGTAAGGGTAAGACTGTCTAATTCTTTTTTCAATTCCTCAATATGTGAATTGTTATAACTCCAAATAGTACTAAAATATGTTTCTTGAACTTCACGGAGTTCAACTTCTATTCCCTGACGTTCTTCTAATTTTTGCACCTGACGTTTTAGTGTTTTTAATCGTGGAGAAATTTCTCCAAGTAATAACTCCGCTTGGGAAACATGTTCTTTTGTACGAATTAATTTTAAAATTGCTTGATGTCTTTTTAATTGAAATTCTTTTATCCCCACAGCTTCATCAAAAAAATTCTTTCTCTCTTCTGTACTTTGTAAAATAAGACGATCAATCATTCCCTGACCAATAATAGAATAAGAGCCCTGACCAAATTGTCCTTTTGCAAGGAGTAATTGTAAATCAAAAAGACGGACTTCATTTCCATTTATAAGATATTCACTTTCTCCAGAACGATAAATCTTTCTTGTAATAACGATTTCGTCATATTCTATTGGAATACGCTTATCCGTATTATCTAAAATAAGTGTCACAGAAGCAGACCCAAGTTGTCCTTTATATTCTGAACCAGAAAAAATAATATCCTCACTTTTCTTTCCGCGCAACTGTTTCATACTCTGTTCTCCGAGTACCCATCGAATAGCATCAGACACATTGCTCTTTCCACTTCCATTTGGACCAACGATTGCAGTAACACTATTTTTTCCTTTCTTTGGCCCCACAAAATCCAAAACAGTCTTTTCTGCAAAAGACTTAAAACCATTTATTGTGATACTCTTAATATACATGGAAAAACAGATAGTATTCTAAAAAAGGCACACTGCCTTCTTCGTGAAATATTATATCACGAAGAGAAAAAAAGGCAAAACCGGCATCCTTGACAAATATGCCAAAACATTATATAATACCCTACTTTAAAAATATGTTTAAAAGAATAGCAAATACAATACAAAAAGAGATAGAAAAAGCCGATTCCATACTTCTACTCCCTCATAAAAACCCTGACCCAGATGCTCTTGGTTCTCTTTTGTCATTGTTTGAACATATACAAAAAATGGGGAAAATTGTGCATGTGCATAGTACTTCTTCAGTTTCACAAAAATATAGTTTCCTTCCAAAATTTTCTCAAATTAAAACTACACTCGAAATGCATTCTCCTGACCTTATCATCACCCTAGATTCTGGAGATGCGGATAGGTCAGGACTGAGTGAAATTCTTCCGGAATTAAAACACAAACCTCTTGTCATAAACATTGACCACCACAAAACAAATACTTTTTTTGGAGATATCAACTTGGTAAAACCAAAAGCTTCCTCAACATGCGAACTCCTTTACTATTTTTTTCAAGAAAACACTATTCCTCTTACACAAAGTATGGCAACAAACCTTATTGCTGGGATTATCACAGATACGGATAACTTTACAAATAGTGCCACGAATTACTCATGCCTCAGTGTTGCAAGTAGTCTTATACAAAAAGGTGCAAAACACCAAGAGATTATAGAAAAACTCTACAAAGACAAAAGTATTGGAATTCTTAAACTCTGGGGAGATATATTTAAAAGAATGCAATATCATGCAGAACTCGACATTGTATTTACTCACATCAAATACAGCGATTACAAAGAATACAATATATTAGAGGAAGATGCGGAAGGATTTACCAATTTTTTAAATAACGTAAACGAAGGGATTGCTGGTTTTATTTTTAAAGAAAAAGAAGATGGTACCATCCGTATAGGTCTTCGTACTATTAAGGATTCTGTTGACGTATCTGTCATAGCCAAGCATTTTGGTGGAGGCGGACACAAAAAAGCAGCTGGATTTTCTCATCCTGGACCACTTGAACAAGCACAGGAAGAAGTCTTCACTTTGTTAAAAAATAATTCACTTCTTGTTTGGAAACAAGAATCCCTTGCAAAAGAAGACAAAAATTGCTAAAATACGGATATTCTAAAAAATAAAAATATGAACAATTCTATTCTCATCCCTACGGTTATTGAAAAAACACATTATGGTGAACGTGCTTATGATATTTACTCACGCCTTCTCAAGGATCGTATAATTTTCCTCGGAAGCGCTATTGATGATAACGTCGCAAATACCGTAATTGCACAACTTCTTTTCTTGGAAAATCAAGATCCAGAGAAAGATATAAAATTATACATTAATTCCCCAGGTGGCTCTGTTACTGCAGGAATGGCGATTTACGACACTATGCAATATATCAAGCCACAAGTTTCAACCGTGTGTCTTGGAATTGCAGCGAGTATGGCGTCAGTACTCCTTGCAGCTGGAGAAAAAGGCAAACGTTTTTGTCTTCCAAACAGTGAAGTAATGATTCATCAAGTCATGGGTGGAACAGAAGGACAAGCAAGTGACATTGAAATTCATGCGGAACATATTCTCAAAACAAAAAAGAAGCTAAACAAACTTCTTGCAACGCATACAGGACAATCAGTAGAAAAAATAGAAAAAGATTCTGACCGAGACAACTTCATGAGTGCTGATGAAGCAGTGAAATACGGTCTTGCAGATAAAGTAATCAAAGGAAAATAATGTAAAATACTTATTTTACAGCCACCAAAACTGGTGGTTTTTCTTTTATTAAAAATTGTATCACTTCTCTCAAAACATCCTGAGACTCCCCGTGAGTAGGATTATAATGAATATACAAATCAGGTTTCCCATTTATTTCCAAAATACTAAAATTCTTTTTTGTTGGCTTTTTTGTAATATCGTCACACATAATATCAATACCAACCAAATACCTCCCAACCACTTTTGATGCTAATACACACAAATCTTTTACACCAACATGAACAATATCCGTAATATTTTTTGTTTCACCTCCTTCAGCAAGGCATGAATTTCTTTTAAAATACACAATTCTATCTTTTACTAAAACAGTCCTCAAAGATACTCCTTGTTTTTTTAATGTCTGCAAAAAGGATGTATCAAATTTTGTTCGTCTCTCAGTAGTACATTGTTTTTGTCGAATAATTTTGCGGATAGAAGAAATTCCATCACCAATAATATGGGGATGAATCATCTCAAGAGCTCCAATAATTTTTTCTCCTAAAATTAAAATTCTATATTCTCTTCCAAAAACCATTTCTTGTGCGACCATGCTTCTATATATTGGTAATTGTTTTTTTAAAATTTTCGTGGCAGACTTCAAATCTTCTACACCAGGAAACATACCTACACTTTTTGAACCAGTCGCATTTTTCAAAATAATGGGATAATGAAAAGAATCTAATTTTTCTGATGCTTCAATTTTATTATAATCCTTGTTATAAAAAAACTCTGTCTTCGGTGTCGGTAAATTATTATCAAGAAGGAGCTTTGAAGTAATATCTTTACAACTGGTTAACTTTTCACTCACAAAACATTGTCGTGTAATAGAGAGATTGGATTCCATAAGAATACGCTTCCCTGAAACAATAACATACAAAAAACCACGACCCGGAAGAAATTCTTCAATCGTTCCACCCATACCACGTACCACATCTTTGATAATATCAATCCTTTTTGTCATTTTATTCATTACACGAATAAGGGCGGATCTGTGTACTCAATCTACACGAATAGTTAACAAATGTAAAGACTAAAAGAGAAAGAGCCTTTCAGCTCTTCTTAAAACACATGGCTCAAGAGTATTTTTAAACCAATTCCAAAAAGGATGCACCCTGCAAAAACCTCTGCTTTTCTCCCCAACAGTATTCCCACATATTTCCCAGCATAGACCGATAGTACTGACAATACAAATGTCACAACTCCAATAATACTTACAGCATACCAAAGTGAAACCTGAACAAAAGCAAACGATATTCCAATAATTAAAGCATCAATACTTGTAGCAAAAGATAACAATAAGAGTGTTCGGATTCCTTGAATAGCCATGTCTTTCTTTTTTTCTTTATCAAATACATTCAGAATCATCTTCACACCTAAAACACCGAGCAACAAAAACGCAATCCAATGATCAAATGAAGAAATAATACTTTCTAATGAAACCCCAAAAAACCAGCCAATAATTGGCATTCCTGCTTGGAATATTCCAAAAGAAAAAGCCATGAGCAGGGCTTTTTTGTGTGTTATATTTTTATCACACACTCCATTTGCAACCGCAACAGCACACGCGTCCAAGGAAAGTGCAAAAGCAATAAAAAATATTTGAAAAAAAGTCATAAAATTAGAATAGAATATATTTAAAATACAGAAATTTTAGCAAAAAGTCAATTTAAAAAAATAAATACCCTTGCAAATTTTACAAAATCCGGATATACTATTCACGTTTTCATTCATAATTCATATGCGTATGAATCTATTTTCATTAACATATTGGAGAAATATGAAACTGAGAAAAGTAGCACTGTTTGCTTTTTTTTGTTCATTTCTCTTTGGGTCTTTTGTATTTGCCTCAAGTGATTCTGAAGCAACCGGACATTCTGCAGCATTTACCTTTCTTTGGATTGCTGTGATTCTTATCATGGCAAAAATATCAAGCCTTGTAGAAAGAATCGGACAACCATCAGTACTCGGCGAACTCATTATCGGTGTTATCATGGGAAACCTTGCTTTGCTTGGTGTTTCTCTTTTTGAACCGATTAAAGCTGACCCTATTATTACCTTTCTTTCTGAACTTGGAGTTGTTATACTGTTATTCCAAATTGGTTTAGAATCCAATATACAAAAAATGAAAAAAGTTGGAGCTCGTGCATTTTTAGTCGCTTGTGTTGGGGTTATTGCTCCTTTTGTTCTCGGAACGTATATTGTTGGACCTTGGATTTTACCAGGACTCACTTCAACAGCTTATTTATTTTTAGGGGCCGCACTTACAGCAACCTCTGTCGGAATTACAGCAAGAGTATTTCAGGATCTCAAAAAACTCCATATACCTGAAGCACAAATTGTCCTTGGAGCTGCCGTAATCGATGATGTCCTTGGACTCATTATTTTAGCAATTGTTTCCGCTATTGCAACTGTTGGAGGCGTAAGTATCGGTATGATCACCTGGATCACCGCAAAAGCAATCCTCTTTCTCGTTGGTTCAATCGTACTCGGACAATTAATTGCACCAAAACTCGGAAAACTCTTTTCCAAAATAAATACCGGGGTTGGAATGAAATTCACCTTAGCAATTTGTTTTGGTCTGATCTTTGCTTATCTTGCACAAATAATTGGTCTCGCACCGATTGTTGGTGCATTTGCAGCAGGACTTATTCTTGATCCAGTTCATTTTTCTTATTTCAAAGACCCTCATATTGTTGATGATGTCAAAGAAGCAATATCTGGCCTTGATAACACTACAAAAAATAAAGTACTCGAAGCAATGAAACCTCATGCTGAGAGACATATTGAGGATCTTATACACCCGATTGGTATGTTTCTCGTCCCAATATTTTTTGTGGTTACCGGCATGAATGTAAAGTTAGAAACCATGTTTAACATTCCAATCCTTCTCACAGCTCTTGCTATTACTGCCGTTGCATTTGTTGGAAAAATTGTTTCTGGAACAGTTGCTGGAAATGTAAACAAATATATAGTTGGTTTTGGTATGATTCCTCGGGGTGAAGTAGGACTCATATTCGCGATGATTGGAAAATCTCTGAATGTTATCTCTGATGAAATATTTTCTATTATTATCATCATGGTTATACTTACCACACTTCTCACACCACCCATACTTACTTTTCTCCTAAAACGACACAAAACGAGTTAATACAAAACAAATATATTAAAAACATTCCCAAAAGGAATGTTTTTTGTGTATAATCCTTTCGTTTAGAGTATACTATACATACTATAAACAATTTCTATGGAAGACATAAAACAATCAATAAATAAATATATATTCATTTTTCTCTTTGGAAGTTTTTTGGGATGGGTCCTTGAACTCTTTTACCGTTCTTTTATTGATCACCACATTGTAAATCCGGGCTTCCTCAGTGGACCGTTTCTCCCAATTTACGGTTTTGGTTTAGTTCTTTTGACAATGATTCTTTATCAAAAAAAATTAAATTGGTTTTGTAAAATATTTATATTTGCTATTCTCGCAACACTCATGGAACTTATCTCAGGATGGTTTTTCCAATCATTTTATCACATTCGTCTGTGGGACTATTCAAATCAATGGGGAAATCTCAATGGTTGGATATGCCCGCTCTTCTTTTTCTATTGGCTTATAAGTGGACTCCTCTATTATTTCCTCCTTCACAAAGTCGTTATTCAAAAAACTGAGCATTACAAAAATTCACGCACAAAACTCGGTATTGCCTATCTCTTAACAATCGTTATCTTTATTGATATGACCCATTCTTTTTACAGTGCAGAAAGAATAGGCGAAACATGGATGATAAAACACAAAAAGAATTTTCCAGTATTGTCTGACTACAAGATATTTCAATCAAATAAAGCAACGAATTTCTTGAACTCTATAACCGAATCTCTCCAAAATTATAGTAATTACAAACTTCCAGATAAAATATTTAGAAAATAAAGAGAATTTTTCTTTTGACGATGATTATCCGAAAGCGTATAATTATGTTATTCATCATTAATATACATTATTATGGAAAAAACTGTTCGAAGTACCCCAAAAGATGTTTTTTTGCATCTTTTTAACATTGTCACTTTTTATCTCAGTGTCATAGGATTCATTACCTTGAACATCCAGTACATTAACGCCCTTTTCCCAGATGCACTCAATTATTACTTTACAGCAATTGCAGATGGTGTACGTTGGTCAAGCTCGATTCTCTTTGTATCTGTTCCAGCATTTGTATTCACAGCATGGCTCCTTGCAAAAGATTTAACAAAGGAACCAGAAAAAAGAGAACTCAAACTTCGCAAATGGCTCATCTATTTTACTTTGTTTATTTCTGCTATAACAATTATTGTGGATCTCATGATTTTTGTATATAACTTTCTTGATGGTGAACTAACAATTAAATTTTTCTTAAAAGTATGTATTGTTCTCCTCGTAGCTCTTGCAGTGTTTGGCTACTATATGTGGGATCTCAAACGAAAAACAACAAAATCTAAAATTCCTCGAATTCTTGCAATTCTTATGTCTACAGTTGTATTAGCAAGCATCATTATTGGATTCTTCATTGTTGGAACACCAGTAGAACAACGCAAAAGAAAAATGGATGACCAAAGAATACAAGATTTACAGACTGTTCAAATGCAAATAGTAGACTACTGGGCAAGAAAAGAAGAATTACCAAAAAACCTAGAAGCACTTCAAGACAATATTTCTGGTTTTATAGTACCAACTGATCCAGATACAAAAAAACCTTATGAATATATTATCGGAGACAAATTAAACTTTAAACTCTGTGCAGATTTTTCCACCTCAGATAAAGACTTTCCACCACGAGGAAAAGAAATGATACAATACTCTTCCCCTTATGGTTCTTTCCAACAAAATTGGGATCATGAATCAGGACGTATTTGTTTTGATCGCAACATTGACCCAGAACTCTATAACCTAGAAGCAAAAAATCCTCTTCTGTTAAAACAATAAAGTCAATCATAACAAAAAAACTACACATATTTGTGTAGTTTTTTATCTCCTCTAAATTTTGAGTTGTCTTAATCATTAAGATGTTTCTTTTCTAAGGTTTCACAAATATTTTTATAGGTTGCTTGTTTAAGCTGTTTTTTTGTAAGATGCTTCCCGTACCTATATTTTATATATTCAACGAACATCGGCATAAGCGAAATAATAATTATTCCAATTATCACGTATTCAAAATTTGCTTTTACAAAAGAAAGTCCTCCAAAAAAATATCCTGCAAAAGTAAGGGAGGATACCCAAACGAATCCTCCTACTAAATTATATAAAAGAAAAGTTTTGTAACGCATTTTACCAACACCGGCTACAAAGGGTGCGAAAGTGCGTATGATAGGAACGAATCGAGCAAGAATAATAGTTTTTCCTCCATATTTTTCAAAAAATTCTCTTGTTTTTTCAAGATGGGACTTTTTGAATACACGAGAATTTTCCCTAAAAAATACTTTTGGTCCAATATATGATCCAATCCAATAATTAACCGTATCTCCCAAAATAGCTGCTACTAATAAAACAGGATAAAGAATCCATATGTTGATTAAATTACCACTCGAAAGCGCTCCTGCAGCAAACAACAAAGAATCTCCTGGCAAAAAAGGCGTTATCACTAAACCTGTTTCAGCAAAAATAAAAATAAATAATAGTACGTAAGTCCACAAACCAAAAAGATCGAGAAGAGTTACTAAATATTCATTAACGTGTAGAGTAAAATCAATAATTTCCATGGTCTAAATTTTATGTGTAAAACATGCTTTTTAATAAACATATTTTATCAGTTAAATCCCCAAAAGTACAGTTTTCATTAAAATCTTTTACACCTATGAATAAATATTTGAACTAAAAAATCTGCTATGGTAAGCAGACTTTTTAGAATTTCTTTACTGTTGCTCGATGGGTGGGGATCGAACCCACGACCAATTGGTTACACGTTATCCTCAAGTTTCCTTAAAGCGTGGACTATATCATCACCCTCGCCAAAACTCCATAAAGGAGACGTTAGGGTGCAAGGCGCTTCCCGACGTAATAATAAATTATTACGCAAGTACTCCCATACAGTTCAATAGATAATCTATGAACACGGGATAGTCTCTGAACCTTTCCCAAACACTGCCTTACGGCAAGTAAAAAGGACTTGGCTGCTGATTACCCATTCAAATGAATGAATTAGGGCTTCCAGCAATTCACCTTGTTTTGCACCACAATGTTTCCATCGTGGGCTGCTATCATTTAACAGCCAACTGCTCTACCGCTGAGCTACCATCGAATGAATTGTAATTGATTTTCCTTAAGAAAACCGCATTGATTATACCCTATCTAGGAAAATTAATCAAGACCCCCTCTTCTGTGTATAAAAAAGTAAAACCCGACTGTCGAAACAGCCGGGCTTACAAGCGAATTTGTAGATAAGATCTCACTGGACCTTAATCTGTATCCAAGAAGATGTGTTATGGCAATCTACGAGCCTGAGCCAGTAAAACCCCAAAACACATCCCCATGCTTGTCGTGGATACAGAACCGTACGTACTACTTATGAACAATAATCAATCTTTGCTTTCATCTAATACAGACGTGTTCTATATCCTCGTACTTTTAAACGATACAGGGAAATGTTTACTTTTTTGCTAAAATAAGCACAATCTCTATATATTTTATTTACGACCCCATACTATACCACATTTTACAAACTTTGTCAAGCCCCATTGTGGAATTGGAGTAGCCAGAGAGGATTTCTCCCCTCTGGCACTCTAGGTGGGTTGGTGTGGTGGGTAGGTCTCAGACGGCGGGCCTCGCCGTGTTGCCCTCCTTCTTCTCCCCCTTCTTGCGGGTGGTCTTGGTTCCGGAGCCCTTGGCCCCGGC
>Ga0209340_1001421_pt1 | contig 17365 bp, 16 predicted proteins | sample EPASupsiteSAE323_FD_187266 | JGI IMG/M metagenome (GOLD analysis project Ga0209340, IMG submission 187266) | Bioremediated contaminated groundwater from EPA Superfund site, New Mexico - Sample SAE3-23 (SPAdes) (version 2) | ecosystem: Environmental > Aquatic > Deep subsurface > Groundwater >... | reverse complement strand
ATGGCTGTTACCCTGAGATCCTGCATAAGTTCTATCTGTCTCTCGGTATTTCCGACTGAAGCCGGGACAACTGTCGCGCCAACCCTTTCTGCACCATAATGCAGACCGAGTCCCCCGGTAAAAAGGCCATATCCATATGAAACCTGCATCACATCTCCTCTCCCGATACCAACAGAGGTCAATCCCCTGGCAATGGACTCAGTCCAGTTGTATATATCCTTTTCAGTATATGCAACCACAGTTGGTTTTCCTGTTGTTCCCGAAGAGACATGGTACCTTACCAGTTCTTCAGGATCACTTACAATAAGTCCATCCGGATATGTATCCCTGAGATCCTTCTTAGTCATGAATGGAAGTTTTACGATATCTTCAATACAGGTAATGTCGTCAGGATGCACCCCTGCATCTTTCATTCGTTTATGATAAAATGGAGAGAAACTATATACCCGGTAAACAAGTGTCTTGAGAAGTTTAAACTGGAGTCTTTTCAAATCCGGTTCAGGCATCTCTTCGATTCTTGGATCCCAGATCTGCATTATTCTGCCCCCCTTCTGTCAATAACCCTCTTTGCTTTCCCTTCAAACCTTGGGAGCGTTCCAGGTTCTACAAGCAGGACATTTGTTCTTATCTCAAGGACATCCTGAAGTGATTTCACTACTTTTCTCTGAATTAATTTTAAATCAGATAATTCTCCGCTGAAAAATTTTCTGTCCATCTCAACATCTATTGTCATTTCATCCATATGATTGACCCGGTCGACATAAACCATATAATGATTCCCTACTTCAGGGACTGTATGAAGTACATGTTCAATCTGGCTTGGGAATACATTAATTCCTCTTATAACCAGCATATCATCACTTCTTCCAGTAAATCTGGCTAGTTTAGGGCCTCTTTTACATGGACACTCATCATCAAGAATCATGGTAATGTCCCCTGTCCGGTATCTTAAAAGTGGCATTGCCTCTTTGATCAGGGGGGTAATTACGAGTTCTCCACGTTCTCCAGGTCCCAGGGGCTCTTCAGTAACAGGATCAATGATCTCAACAAGATACGAATCGTGCCAGATATGGAGCCCGTTATGTTCACTACACTCAAAAGCAACCCCGGGACCATACAATTCACTCATCCCGTAACTGTCAAATGCTTCAACACCAAGTTTCTCTTCAAGTTCTACCCGTGTCTTTTCAGACCAGGGTTCAGCACCAAAAAAACCCAGTTTAAGAGATGATAAATCAATCTTCATCTCTGCTGCCGTTTCTGCAAGATGAAGGCCGTAACTTGGAGTACAGTGAATGGCAGTAACACCGAAGTCATGGATCATCTCTATCTGTCGTTTTGTATTCCCTGTTCCTCCCGGGATTGCCGTAGCTCCGATCTTCTCGGCACCATAATGAAACCCGAGTCCACCGGTAAACATTCCGTAGTTAACCATATTCTGAAATATGTCATCATTAGAAAGCCCGGCCATTGTCATGTTGCGTGCGATAAGGTCTGACCATTTATCAATATCCCCTGCAGTATATCCGACGACGGTAGGTTTTCCCGTAGTGCCTGATGTTGTATGTATTCTGATTATATCCCTTAGAGGAACGGCAAAAAAACCAAAAGGATATCCTCCTCTCAGATCACTTTTTCGGGTAAAAGGAAGGTTCCTCAAGTCACTTTTTGTATGAATATCGTCCGGATTTATTCCGGTTTCCTTGAATTTTTGCTGATAAAACCTGATATTCTTGCAGCGTGATACCGTTTCCCTTAAGCGTTTCTCCTGAAGATCACGCAAATCAGCAGGTTTTATCGTCTCAATTGCTTCTTTCCAGAACATGGCTCTCGGTATCCTGAACATCTGATTATGATGTATGTCTCATTAGTTTGGATCGAATATCCATAACCCTTGTTAATTGATAACAGATATCAAGGAATGGTATTGGAGTGTAAATATTTGCAGCATTTCCACTCCGGATATCTGTTCTTTATATAATGATAATACCTGATCGTGATAATTGAACCCATTCCTTTATGTAGTGATAGACCAACCCCCCATACATGCAGGTTATCGGGATAAATGCTAGCCCAAGGAAGAGAAGCAATACTGATCTCCTCCTGAAATCTCTTCTTGATGGTACATCAGACAGGGGCTTGGAGATCCATCACATTTCACTATGCGACTATTCCATTGACTATTGCAAAGCTTGTGAAACTTGTTACAAAACCGGATCATGTGTCCTTCTTGATGAGTTTTCAGATATATACGATCTGATGCTGGAGTCTGATGGTATCGTGCTGGCTAGCCCTAATTACATCAACAATGTCACATCATATATGAAGACATTTCTTGATCGTATGGCAGATACTATTCATTGTCAGAGGTTTCTTGGTAAATATGTCGTCTCTGTAAGTACGGCTGGCGGATCCGGGGCTGCAGAGGTTGCTGCATACCTGAATCAGGCCGCGTTTAATATGGGTGCATCTGTTGTCGGGGCTGTGAGCGTGAATCTTTCCGAAGGGGAGGATGCTTTTAAGGCAGCGACCAGTAATGCTTATAATATGGGTGGAGAACTCGCAGATGCAATATCCAAGGGGGTTGTCTATGATGACCAGAAAGAGGGGCATAAGATGATGTTTGAAAGGATGAAGGAGCTAATAGCCTTCAGAAAGGATGAATGGGCATATGAGTATAATTATTTCAGGGAAAAAAACTGGTTATAGTATCAGGCTGTCTTAATCCTGGCAATATCCTGGAGCCCGAGCATCTCAATCCCCATATCCCTCATTTTAAACTTCTGGATCTTTCCTGATACGGTAATTGGAAATTCATCAACAAATGCATAATATCTTGGAATTTTATACCTGGCTATCTTCCCGGTGCAATATGAACGTATTTCATCTTCAGTCATGGCTTCATTCTCTTCCAGTTTAATCCAGGCCATTAATTCTTCGCCGTACTTTTCATCAGGTACTCCGATAACATATACATCGGCAATTTTTGGGTGCTGGTGTAAAAATTCCTCGATCTCCCGGGGGTAAATATTCTCGCCGCCTCTTATGACCATGTCTTTAAGCCTGCCCTCGATGTGAATATAACCTTCTGAATCAAATGAACCGAGATCGCCTGTGTGAACCCATCCCTGATCATCCTTTGTGAGTCTGGTTGCAGATGGATTGTTGTAATAACACCTAAGTGACATGTAGCCCCGTGCACAGATCTCTCCTATCTCGCCGGTAGGGATAATCTTCTTAGTCTCAGGGTCTATTATTTTAATTTCAGTATGGGGAAAGACCCTTCCGACTGTTGTTACACGTTTCTCCAGTGGATCCTTTGTCGTGGTCATAGTAACACCTGGTGAAGTTTCGGTCTGGCCGTATACTATCACGATCTCAGACATGTGCATCTTAGTTGCGACCTCTTTCATCACCTCAATCGGGCATGGTGATCCTGCCATGATTCCAGTCCTTAAAGATCTGAGATCAAATTTAGGAAAGTCAGGATGCCTGAGTTCTGCAATAAACATGGTAGGGACACCATGGACTGCCGTGCATCGTTCAGCCTCAATTGTCTTCAGGACCGCCTCGGCATCAAATGCCGGCCCTGGAAGAACCATCGTAGAGCCATGCGTGGCGCTGGCCATATTTGAAAGAACCATTCCAAAGCAATGATAAAAAGGAACCGGGATACACAGCCGGTCCTTCTCGGTAAAGCCCATTCCCTCACCGATTATATACCCGTTGTTGAGTACTCCATGATGGGTCAGGACTACTCCTTTGGGGTAACCGGTTGTGCCTGATGTATACTGGATATTGATAGGATCATCAAAGTTCAATGAATCCTCACGCTCAATCAACTCTTCCGGACTTATGCATGATCCTTTCTTTAAAAATTCATCCCACCGGAACATCCCGTTATATGGAATATCTCCAAGGAACACCACACTTTTCAGGAATGGAAACTTTTCAGAGTTTATCCTGCCGGGCCTTGATTCATATGCTTCAGGGCAGGCCTCATAAAACATTCCCACATAATCTGATGTCTTGAATCTTCCCTGAATAATCAGGAGTTTTATCTCTGCCTGCCTGAGACAATATTCCAGTTCAAATGTACGATAGGCAGGATTTATGTTGACCATAACAGCGCCGATCCTGGCCGTTGCAAACTGAACGACGATCCATTCAGCATAGTTCATTGCCCAGATTCCGACCCTGTCCCCTTTATTAATGTCATAGGCCATCAGTCCCCTGGCTACCTTGTCTACCTCTTCCCTGAATTGCCTGTAGGTAAGTCTGATGTCCTGAAATGGTGACACAATTGCTTCATTATCGGGGTATTTATCACATATTTCATTCAGCAATTCCCCTATGGTCTGTCCCAGGAGAGGGAATTCTGCAGTTCCGCATGTATAACTCATCCTGGGTATGGCCTTTTTTTCCATTGTTATCAGGTACTCATTATTAGAATTTATCAACCTCGATGATGATCATAACCTTTAAGTGAACATTTGTAAAACCTATTAGGGCACAGGGGGTCGTGGCCTAGTCCGGCATGGCGACGGGCTCCAGCGGTCTTTGCGTTCGGTTGCAGATGATGACATATGGGTCTACTGATTTAATGATGACCCGTTGGAGCACTGATGCATATCGGAGAGACCCGTCGATCGTGAGTTCAAATCTCACCGACCCCACCTTTTTGTGATCATGATCCCGAATACTGGCTGTTTTTCCAAGGATGATATATAGGGTAGTCACTGAAATATAGGGAAGGTTATTGTATGTATTTAATAGGCGAAGCCTTGATCGGCGAGGGAGCTGAACTGGCTCATATAGACCTGATTATTGGAGAAAAGAACGGTCCGGTTGGGATGGCATTTGCCAATGCACTCTCAAATCTTTCAGCGGGTCATACACCGCTTCTTGCAGTGATAAGGCCAAATCTATTGACAAAGCCAGCAACTGTCCTTATACCTAAGGTCACCTTAAAACATGAGGGACAGGTTAATGAGATGTTCGGTCCGGTGCAGGCTGCTGTTGCAAAGGCTGTTGCCGACTCTGTGGAAGATGGTGTCTTTAAAGGACAAAATATCGATGATATCTGTATTCTTGCCAGCGCTTTTCTTCACCCGACAGCAATGGATTACAACCGGATTTACCGTTATAATTACGGTGCGACCAAGCTTGCTCTCTCAAGAGCTTTTGAGAACTTCCCTGATGAGAAGACACTCCTGAAAGAGAAGGATCGTGCCGCTCATGCCGTTATGGGCTTTAAGGTGTCGCGCCTTTGGGATCCGCCGTATCTACAGGTTGCGCTTGATATTGTTGATCTAGGTAAGCTTAAGGCTGTACTTGCAGCCCTGCCTGAGAATGATCACCTGATTATTGAGGCGGGAACTCCGTTAATCAAGATGTTTGGGCTTAGTGTTTTAAGGGAGATCAGGTCAGTCAAACCAAATGCGTTTATTGTAGCTGATATGAAGATCCTGGATACAGGAAATCTTGAGGCACGTATGGCATCTGATGCGTCGGCAGATGCAGTTGTAATGTCCGGGCTTGCACCAAAGGATACAATTGAGAAGGCCATATCTGAAACCAGGAAGACTGGTATCTATTCTGTCATTGATATGCTCAACGTTGATGATCCGGTAAAACTCATCAGGGATCTATCTGTAAAACCGGATGTCGTGGAATTACACCGAGCAATTGATGCAGAACACACCGAATATGCATGGGGTAATATCAAGGAGATAAAGGCTGCTGCAGGCGGAAGAAAACTTCTGGTTGCAACAGCCGGTGGTATCCGGGTAAATGTTGTAAAGAAGGCTCTTGAAACCGGTGCGGATATCCTGGTTGTGGGCAGGGCAATTACTGCAAGCAAGGATGTTAAACATGCTGCAGAAGAGTTCCTCGAAGAGCTGAACAAGGAAGAGATTGATCAGTTCCGGATAATGACCGATTTCTAGGACAACTTGTTCCGCATTCTTACAAGAAACTTCTTTTTTATACCTGGGTAATGCGTACTATCAATTATGTCTCCCCAGGCATCCAATAACGAGAGATTCCAGGGAAATCCCGCTAATGCGCCGGACCCTCTCCCCATAGCTATCTCATCTGGTAAGATAACCGAGAGGGATGCAGAGATAATCAAATTGTATGTCTATGAACATGCTACCTCTTCAAATGCGGGGAAGGTTACCAATCTGCAACTTACCAGAGCATTAATTACATTTCGAAGGTGGTCCGGTCCTTATTCTGGTGCTACTATCATTGATTTGTACAAAATAGTTGATGGGGTAAAAACCGACAATTCTAAGAAAGGGAAACCATACTCCGAGCAGATGCAACGCTCATACATATCCCGAGCAACAGCATTTTTTTCCTGGCTTGTGGAAACCGGCGAATCCTCAATTCCTGAAAAGAAAATCAGAAATATCAAAGTTCCCTCTCCTTTTTCCGGAATCAAATCTGCGGCAGACCTTCTAACTCCAGAAGAGGTTGAGGAGATATTGCAGGCCTGTAAAACATCCCGACTCCGGGCATTATTCATGATGCTCTATGAAGGCGGCTTTCGAGTCGGGGAAGTAGGCACGTTAAAATGGGGAGATTTAAAATTTGAATCGGCTGGAATTATTGTAAATATCTTATATAAAACGAAAAAACCGCGATATATCAGGCTTGTAATGTGCAAAGAAGCACTTGCAAAATGGAGATCTGATTATCCTGGAGATCCTTCAGGTGATGCTTTTGTTTTCCTGAACAGTAGAGATGAGGAACTCCAATACCATACCGTGAAAAAAATGCTTCAGCGTCTTGTTTCAGAAACATCTATCACGAAAAAGGTTAATCTGCATTTATTCAGGCACTCCCGGGTTACTCATCTGATGCAGGAAGGGGTTTCTGAATCGGTAATAAAATTGATGCTTTGGGGATCGGTGAATACCCGGAGTTTTGCCACGTATGCACACCTCTCCGGTGCAGATGTGGATCGGGCAATATATGATCTCTATGATATCGATCCATCGGTTATTGAGGAAAAACGAAAACGTCTTGAGCCGAAAGTATGCCCGCACTGTAAAGAAATATGCGGGCCTATCACGAGATATTGCCCCTTGTGCGGTCAGTTGCTGGATGAGAGTGACATAAAAACCGATGAGCAGTTGCGAAAATGGCTCATTGACAATTCAGCATTTTTAACGGCATATTTAAATAAAATGCAAGTACAACACGAAATCGGAATTGGCTGACCAGAAACTTGAAACGGTACGATATTAAATTTCTTTTTTACCGACTAACGGTGACCAACACCGCTCGGGATGGTGTAAACCATGAAACGGGAAGTAAAGAACATCGATTATGACATCATGATGTCTTACGAGATCCGTACCGGGTTTATTGGCCTTGGGGAATTTCTCGTAAAACTTGGTGTTGCAAAACTTGTACGAGGTGAATCGTGTCCAAAAAAATAGAATGCCCCCGCTCAACAAAAATTCCAGCCACCGCAAAATGTCAGGGATTTTCTGAGGGAGGCATCTTTTATTTGCTCTTTGTAGCTGTTAAAAATTTCCCTCCGAACAGTTGGAGCTCTGATCATGCCCGCTAATTCCCCTCAGGGAAAAGCGGTGGAAAATGAAGCAAAATGTATCCTGGAACAGGAAGGGTATCAGGTCCTGCGGGCTCTCAGTCCGGCCCCGTTTGATCTATTAGCCTGGAAGGATTCTTCCACCATTTTATGTGTTTCAGTCCGCCGCTCAAAGGCAGTGAGCATTAATGGATATTCAGAAAGTGTTAACGTTCTTTCTACATTAGTCAAATCAGGAAAAGCGCCGGGAGAATGCCAGTTCTGGATCAGATATCCTTCACAATGGAAGAGGTTTGAGATCCTGCCCGACGGAGCTCTACTTATAACAGAGGGGAAGTATGACAGGGATCAGGTCTGCACTTGATCTGATCATCGAAGCCGGAGCAGTTTTTGAGATTCGTGCGATCACTGACTCCGGCATCTCTTCGGGGTACTATGATAACCCTGAGAAAGCTGAGGCTGATGTTCTCATCCTGGATGCAGACCGGACCACTACCGGGATCTATCTCACCCTCAATCCGGTGAATCCGGATCTTCTCGCCAGGAGAGCCAATCGGATAAAGACCCGGCTTTCCAAGAAGGATTCCACAATCGCAGATGTGGATATTATCCGGCGTCGATGGTTCCCGATTGATATTGATCCGGTTCGGCCTTCCGGAGTCTCTTCGTCAGAAGAGGAGCATCAGAACGCTCTCGATAAAGCTGAGAGTATCAAGGCGTATCTTTCCGAACTCGGATGGCCTGAACCAATCTCGGCTGATTCGGGAAATGGCGCTCATCTATTGTATCTGATAGATTTGCCGAATGATGAACAGGCACGGGATCTTGTCAAGTATTCCCTGAACACGCTCTCTGTTCTCTTTTCAGATTCACAGTGCGTGGTTGATACCGCGAATTTTAACGCTTCACGGATCTGGAAGCTCTATGGAACACTCTCCCGGAAAGGAGACAACACTCCTACCCGATCCCATAGGCGGGCAGGGGTCACCGAGACGCCGCCCGAAATCTGTGCAGTGACCGGGGAACAGATCCGATCTCTTGCTTCTCTCCTGCCGAAAGATGAGCCGGTTAAACAGACCAGGAAACGGACCGGGCAACCTATCGACCTTGGCACCTGGCTGGATTCTCACGGGCTGGGGTATGAACAGAAACCCTATGCAGACGGGACGATCTTTATCCTGGACGAGTGCCCGTTTTCATCTGCTCACAAAGATGGGGCGTTCGCTATCCAATTTGCTTCCGGTGGAATCTTTGCCGGATGCCATCACAACTCCTGCGGTTCAGGTTCGCAGCGGTGGCAGGAGCTTCGGGAGATCTACGACGGAGTGAAACGCTCTCCTGGAACTGCCCAGAAGGATTACAACAAAAAATCTGATAAGAAGGCAATTCTTGAAAATGCCAGAACAACGCCCACCGATGCAGAACGACACATCAAATCCGAGGCTCTGCGGATTCTTTCAGAAGAAGATCCGGCCCGGTATTTTCTCGATACGTTTGCAGAAGAGCACATTGGAGATCAGATTGTTGCGCAATGCTTCACGATGTCTTTTGCTTCCCGGTCTGCGGTAAATTCAGTTGGGCTCCATGTGTCGATATCCGGGGAGTCCGGGAAGGGGAAGAGCCATGCCATGAGTACCATGTCTGCCCTGCTTCCCCCGGATCTGGCTTCTACAAACCGGATGAGTGACAAGGCACTCTTCTACAAGACCGACCTGAAAGCCGGGTCTGCGATCTGCCTGGATGACCAGGGATTATCTGAGCAGATGCAGGAGATTTTGAAAGGGGTGACCACCTCGTTTCAAAAAGAGTTCAGGTATGATACCGTGAACAAAGACCGGGCCGGGATGACGTTGATCATTCCCGAGCGGTGTGTCTGGTGGGTAGCAAAGGTTGAGGGAGTCGGAGACGATCAGGTCTGGAATAGGATGCTCTCCTGTTGGATAGATGATTCAATCGAACAGGATATGCGGGTAATGGAGAATGCCCTTCGTAATGCGTCTTCTATGGCTCAACATGCCGCAGGGGACCGGGAGCGAGTTCTCATCTGCCGGGAGATCTGGCATCTTCTCAAATCGGTGTATGTGGTTATCCCATATGCAGAACGAATCAGGTTCTCTGATACCCGGAACCGGAGGAACGTGGATATGTTTCTCGATCTCATTCACGCGAGAGCTGCCATGATGCAGTACCAGCGGTCCACGATTGAACAGGCCGGGTATCTCTGTGTTGCTGCTACGGTGGATGATTTTCAGTATGCAGCAGAGCTCAACTCGATCCTGACCGGGGAGACGGGTGGACAACTGACGAAGATGACAAGGAAAGAGGCCGAGATGGTCTCTCATATCGTGCATCTCAATCAGTCTGAGTTCACGGTTACTGACCTTCAGAAGGTATCCGGTCTTACCAACTCTGTCATAAACAAGATGCTCCAGGGGTATCAGAGCAAGGGAAATATCTACTCCGGCCTCCTGGAGAAATGCCCGGCCCTCTCGTACTGTGACAAGACCCATACCACCGGAGACGAGATCGAGAAGACATCCCGGAGAGCCAGAGCGTATCAGTGGGATATGCAGGCATATCGGAAGTGGGCTGGTGCAGGAACGGTCTGGTTAGAGGAAGATACGCCTCACGACCATGAGCGGCATAGCGGCAATGAGCGGAAACTTGCGGAAATTTCCGCTACAGATCAGAGTGAGAATAAGGCACTTTCAACGGAATCAGAAGCCATAGAAGAAGATATAAAATTAGTAGCGGAAAACCGGGAGATCATAAGAGACGAAAAATTACGTTCTCCTGATCATACGAAACCGGTTACTGAGATCCAAAATTCCGCTCCAAGGGTGATCACCCCTTCAAAACCTTTGCAAAAATCCCGATCTTCAGATTCGGACATTTTACATGATGCGGAATGTTCCGCTCCGAACGGTGATCATGCCGCTCGTTCTCAGGATTCCGCTCTCAAAGACTCTCCTTCTTTTGATGCAGAACCAAGGAAGCGAGAGCCCTTTGATGTAGATCCGGATGATTTCAAGAAGCTGGATGTCCCCCTCCGGGGTCCATGCGACCGGTGCAACTCCCGGTATGTTGAGTACATCGAGCGGCTGACTCCCGGACGGATGGCTAGGAAGAACGAACCATCCCGGAGAATTTGTAAGAAGTGTTTCAAGGCTGCAAAGAACCGGAAAGCCAAATCTTTCCGGGTACTCCCCGGTTCTCTCAATGTTGCTGGTATGCGTCGGATCTACGTGGATGTGGGCCGGTGTGCAATCTGCAATACAGAAAAGGCAGTTTGGAAAGATCCGGAGAACCAGATTTCTATCTGTGAAACCTGTTACGCGAACGCCGGTGGCGGTTCTGTCAAGGAGGAATCAGTATGAATTCTCTCCAAGCTCAGGAACTTCAGGAGATCCTTCTCCGGTACCCTTTTCAGTCTCTTGTTGTCCCCTGCCCGTGCAGGTCAGGACATCCGTACCCGGCTGGTCCCGGTTGTTCTCACTGCAATGGGACCGGGAAGATCATGTATGGCATAGCAGAAGTTGAGGTTGTATAATGCCCCGTAATGTATCCGTTTATGCTTGTGAAATTGACAAAGCGATTCAGATTCTTCGTTCAATGAATAAGACGATCATCACCAGGAGAGCGGTTGAAGAAGAGATTGAAAATAACCGCTCCCGATATCCACGGCTCGGAGAGCTCCGGGGCGTACCGCTCAAGATGGTAATCTCTCAGTTGGTGAGTCACCGGTCCGATGCACACGTGTATGGGAAAAGGCCGGTTTCGTGGGTGTTTGATATCAGTTCCTCATCGGGGGGTGTTCCTGCATGACTGAGGTATTGCGCTCCAAAGTCGGGGCCTTCGCTTCGCTTCGGCCCCTCCCTCACCCCAAACAGAAAATTTCTGTGGTTCCATGTCGGTTCTTTAACTTCTCCTGCCTGCCTGGAGGGAGATCGAGTAGTGGATTCCGAATCTCACCGGGATACTCACGGTGATCGTACTCCTCTGTTCCTTTATCCTCTCGTTTTCAAACCTGCGATATGCAGCAGAGATTTCACTTTCTATGGTAGATGAGACTTTACATAAATCACAAGTATGAGAGATTTTATCCATAATCGGTTTAAACCATGTTGAAAAATACAATAGAGGCAAAATATAATCAATTTCTCATATGAATTATCTCTACCCTTACATACTGGCTGAATATGCTCCAATGTTGCAGAAACCTATTTAATTGTTTCCACAAGTGAGGCATGGCTACAATTTATTTATCAAATTTACCGACCTTAGGATGATGGATACGTTATTAATATGTAAAATACAACCACAAGCGAAATTGTTATACCTATTATCCATGCAATTTTTCCTATAAGAGGAATTGTATCTTCTTCTGCCTTACATCGGCCCCAATCTGTTTTTATCCAAATTCTCTCGTAAATATAATACATGACCATACGTGTCGATTGATAAAATACTACAATTAATGTGGCAAGAAACGCCGCAGTGTTGTATTTGGCAGGAATGAAGAGAATAATTAGGTATGCACCGATCCATGACCAAATGATTCCGATTATTCTCCATAAAATTGTCTTAACAACGGTTCTTCTCGTTGTTTCATATATATTCTCCGCCATGATTAGTCACAATATTTTTTTCAATTACATTTATCACTTATACTTTTTTCAGAAATCATATTGACTCTCGTGAATAGTGATTCCCAAGTCCATTTATGAACCAATGAATTTGCTTCTATTCTTTTATTATAATCATAAATATTGGGTGATTCTATCTGCGAAATGATCGCATTCATCAATCTTTCAAGATATTCTGATATTTCCGAATCCATAGGACAATCAATACTTTTCATTCTAGGCATTTTTACCGTTTTAACAATTCCATCTTTAATTGCATTTTCAGGAATAAAGTCCAATAAATTTTCATATTCATTGACAACAACCAGACATCCACATGCTAATGCTTCTAGAACTACAAGACCAATACCTTCGAAGAAAGACGGGAAAACGAAGATGTGTGTATCATTCAGGATCTCGATCAACTTTTTTTGTGAAATGTAGCCTGTGAATTCAACATTAGAACCAAGTGAGGTAGCAGTTCTTCGTATTTTGTCAGCTTCAATTCCTATTCCCTCACCTACAAGGAATAATTTAAACTGATATTTCTTATCAAGTAATGTTCTTGATACTGTTATCAGATGACCAACCCCCTTGTATTCGCATATTTTTCCAACATAGGTAATCCTTACTCCATCATTCAAATTGGGTTGTTTTGAATTTGTAATCCTAAAAGCTTCCTGATTAATCGCTCCCCCAATGATCTCAATTTTAGAATTATCGATATCAAATAATCTTTTCACCTCAATTTGTTGAGATTTGGTTGCTACTAAAATTTTATCAATTCTTCGACAATTGTGTACAACGTACTGCTTAAATTTTGGTGCAAGATTTTGTTGACGTAAACACGTGCCATGACAAAATGTCAATAGTGGAATATTTGTATTTAATTCTCCAAGCATTGATGAGACTAACCAGAGATGATGTGACCAAATGACATCGGGCTTAACTTTAGAAATAATTTTACTCAGGTGATTTTTGAAAATAAAAAAGTACGAATCGATCATCTCTGGTGTCATCTTTGAATAAACCGTACTCTTATATGGCTCAAGATCACTCATACCGGGAACAGGGAAGGGCAAACACTCGCTCTCAAAATAAACAGGAAAGTGATTCTCTTTCTCCAAATTCAATTGATATCTTCCTACCTCATCAAGTGGAATTCCATACACCACGAATTGCTCATGACCAAATATTTTACCCTCTTTTATCAACATTTGTAAAAAGGTTGCGCTGCCTGTAAAATCCGGCTTTTGAGACAAGACATGAAGTATTTTTCGTTTATTTTTCTTTTCCATAATAATCAAACTCATACTTTGATTCGATAAATAAGTGGGTAACATTAATCACAAATTCTGACCCTTCTCCAGTTTCATATTCAGTTGGGAAATGCTAATCAATTAACCCTTGGAAAGAGAAAACTTATCACATCCTTATCAATTTCCTTAACCAATGGGGGGTTATGCTCCTTGGCAAATGAGTTTAATTCAATAAAATCCGGAAAAGAATATGATAATAGATCCATAGTGCATGCCTGGGCAGCACATATATTTGCTCTTGATAGAGCCGGTAATGGTATTTTAGTAATTTTAGATTTCTTTTCAGTAATGTAACTTAATAATCCGGCACCAAATGCATCACCAGCACCAACCGTTCCGGTAATTTCGTTATTTTTTAATTTATAGGCTGGGATGTAAAGTGCGTTTTTTTCCTTTTTCATTTGGATTATTGCACCTAACTCACCAAGAGTAATAGCGATTGTACAAACACCTCTAAATAGACCTAAGATTTTATCGATTGAGGTGATGTTCTGTTCGAAAAATAGAGCTTTTACTTCATCAATATTTAACTGTAACAAATCGAGCTTTGATAAAGAAGATTTCCATTCATTGAATCCATAGGAAATCTGGGATAATCCAAAATTTGCAAAAATTGGGATTTGTTTTTTATGATAATAATTGATAACTTCTTTTGTCAGAGAGGCTGTATTCTTATAATCAGAATGAATATGACCGATTATGATAAAATCCAGGTCAGAAGGCATCTTTTTTATAATACTTCTACAATGCTCAGGAAAGCGATCTATAACTTTGCTGGATATTTCGATATAGATTTTTGAAGATGTCCCCTGTTTAATAATGGTAGAACTTGGTGTCCGGATTTTTTCACCATTCATAAAAAAGAGTAGGTCCGAATTAAAATTAACGCGACCTTTTATAGAAGCTGACATTAATGATTCTCTGATCTGGTCACCATAACTATCATCGGCTATTGGTAATATTGGGATAACATTAATGCCAAGAGAAAGAAGCCGTGCAGCATAGTTAAACCCACCTCCTCCAGGATGTTCAATAAAAGAGTTCTCATCTAATAAATATTTATTTCCCTTACTCCTTTCAGTATAAGGTTCAATAATTTCCCTTGTTGAATTAGCTGCACCGATTACTAGAATCTTTTTTTGCCGTGATAAGTCAGATCTAGAAGGATCTAATATATTCAGAAATTTCATGAGATCTAAGGATTTCTTTTAACGCTATGATTATTCATTTTCCATATATAATCAAAATATTCGTCCAATCTCTCATATCCGTTTGATCCATTTTTTAGAACAATGAATGGTAAATTTGATGGATCTGCCTTTGATAAGATATTTGGGGAGAAATAACATTTATCAGGAAAAATTATTGCTGTACAATATGGAGCTTCATAATATTTCTCGTAAGAGAGATTTTTATATTGTTTTTTCAGCTTGTCGATTTCATTTGAGATCATTGTAATTTCTTGTCGTATTTCTTGACCTTGATTATTGTCTTCAATCTTTCCTCGATTTTTCACTTCGGGTGACTCTTCATTGCACAACATTGCTTTTACTGTAACTTTATCATTTTTTAGAGATTCAACAATATGTTGATATATATACCCATAAGGATAAAAAAATGTCTTAAGAGTAACCCCGATTATTTTGATCTGACCCGATTTATGAGAAGCAAATCTATTTTTCATATCTTCAAATCCCTGAGTCCCGGATTTCCTATGTTTATAAATTCTCAGTATCCCAGCATCATTAAGTTCGTCAAAGTATTGCATTAGAATGTCCCCATCACGCTTTTCCTTAAATTTATCAACAAAATAACCAATTAGTAAGGGGAAAAATATGCAAGCACCTGTCTGCGAAAGTATCAAAATTGCAATATTAATTAGAGAAGGTGGTTGAGGGTTATAGACAGCAATAATGATGCTCAGTATTAATAAGAAAAAACTAAAAAAGAGGGAAAACAGTACCCAACCATCCTTAAGAATACTCTTCATCATGATAATCCTTTTTAGTGAATCCTTTTAAACCTTCTCTTGTTGTAACTATTCAGGCATCTTATCGTCATATGAATCTCAGCTACTAGTGCCACTCGTCTCTTTATTTTCGAATTGGTTGTCAGGGAATAAACCCCAAAATTTAAATAACGAGGGACAATAGGGCTATCACATTCTTACATTTTTGTAAACATTAAAATTTTCATTTCGTGGAGCTATTTGATGTATATAATGATCTCTGGAGGGCAAACCGTAATTTGGCTTTGATCTCCTTTGAGAATTCAATTGTAGTTAAATTTTCGTTTAAATTATAAAATAAAAAGATCTTTTGTATATTCCTTAGATCTGAAGAAGTAAACCAATATCAAGCAAAATTTAGCTGCACATACATAGAAATTCTTTTTCCTCTGAATGGAGTGAGATATTTCCTCCGTTTCCTCCCCCTTTAAAACTATTTTTGTACCTCCCCCATATGTTTTTATACCGGATTATTCCGGATGGAGGAAAACAATGGCAGACTTTGTTGCAAAAAGCACCGTGAAAAGTTCTGTGCGGAAGCTCACCGCTCCGCTAGAAAGCATGACGGTGTTTCAGAATCTCATCACGGACATTATCACCAACAACCCCTGGGGTTGTGTGGATTATGTCTCAAACGGGGCAACCATTGATGGCTGTCTGAAAGGAACCGAGCGGTATGCCGGGAAAGTGGTCTATGAAAATGCCCTGGCCAAAACGGTCGGGCAGATCAGTATCACGGCTAATACCTCGGCAGGATTCAGCACCGATATCAGTACCATTCTCGGGACCGCTGCCCTGAACACGGCAATGGGGGGTACTCCATCCCATGATAGTTCAGAGGATGGCTTCAGCGTTCAGATCAAGTGCAATCACACCAACGGGGAGAAATATACCGTTACGGTAAAACGTGATTCTATCACCGTCTCCAGTTACGAAGCAGATGCAATTGTCACTGCTATCGAAACCTGGGCCGATGCCTACGCCGGCGGTATTCTCGCATAATCCCCTTTCCTTTTTCCAACCGAGGCGGGAAAATGAATTGGAAATTTGTTGTTTCCGGGGGTTTGCTCCTGGTTCTCGCCGGTCTATTCGGTGCTGCTGATTATGTTTCTACTTCAATCACCACTGATGGATCGTTCCTGCTTGCGAGTTCAGGGCAGACCGACAACGGAACATATGCCTCTCGGATTATGGCTGCGGATGTTTCAGAGATCACGCAGGTTTTGACGGGAGATGATTCTCTTGCTGCCGATATCTCGGTCACGAGTTCAGGTCCGATCCTTGTTTCTGATTATGCTTCCGGGAGGGGGGTTACTGCTCTTCCTGACACCATCGCCTGTGTGTTCACGAAGTATGTTCTGAACCGGGAGCCGGAATCTGAACTCTATTCAATGGGGATACTGAGCAAGGGACGATATGCAACATCGCGGGTGGCCGGTCCTGGTCTTTCCGGCGGTATGGAAGTGAACGGCTCGGGTATGATGTCCTTTGGATCTCATGTGGTTGGAAACAGCACGATGAGATCTTCAGGATTCGTATCCGGGAACATGACGATTCACGACTTTGTGAAGTATGGGGGGAAATTATGATCTGGGAGATCGTAAGCGGGTTTCTTGGTGGTGCAACGGTGATCAACGGGATAGCCGCTATCCTGGTGTACCGGCAGTATCTGAATCTTGCTTCTGAATCTATGGAGTTCGCTGCCCTGGTGGTAACCTCGATCCAGGAGCAGGAAGACGGGTCGGTTACGATTGATCCGCTTGCTCTTGCAGCAACCTCAATGGATCATATCAGCCAGTTATCCGGGCTGCTCAAGTGGGTTCGGCTGTAAAAGGGTATTGAGTCTCGG
>Ga0209340_1001419_pt1 | contig 17380 bp, 18 predicted proteins | sample EPASupsiteSAE323_FD_187266 | JGI IMG/M metagenome (GOLD analysis project Ga0209340, IMG submission 187266) | Bioremediated contaminated groundwater from EPA Superfund site, New Mexico - Sample SAE3-23 (SPAdes) (version 2) | ecosystem: Environmental > Aquatic > Deep subsurface > Groundwater >... | reverse complement strand
CACTATCCTGGAGTAATCGCCGTGCCTGGCCCAGAGGCCGGGTCCTGGAAGGAAGCTGTACTCCAGGCTATTCCTGACGAACCTCTTGATCTGGCTGTAGTTTATCCCCGGATACCTTTCTGCGATTAAAACGAACTGCTCTGAAAGATCGGTGCGAAGTATGCCAGGATTGTCTGAACCCAGAACTATAGGCACTCCCCAGGAGGCATAGGTGATCAGGGGAAAATCCCCGTCCCTGATGCCCAGCAACGCCTCGCTGCTCACAGGCATGATCTCTACGGCAATTCCCTGCCTGGCCATCTTCGCCAGGATCTTCTGGGGGCAGGCCTCTTCCATTATAGTCACGCTGTGTCCTATACGTGAGGCGTTGCCCGTGCCTATGGCCTCGCTTATATGGAACTTCAGATCCTCGGGAGGCACCAATCCCTGGGCCAGCTCTCCTGCATGGAGGTCTATCCTGACTCTGGGATGGATGCTGTGCAAAAACTGGACCATCTTCATATGCGTGGTGTAATCATGCCTGGAGGTCCAGTCATACTCAGGCCCAACCAGGTTCACTCCCACCACCAGGGGGCAGCGCTCTGCAACCTCAAAGGCCAGGGCCAGCTGGGCAAAGACCTCTTCCCTGGGACCAGTTCTCAGAGCAGAGTACTGGTACCTGACCTCTACTCCGCATCCGCGATCATCCTGCGGATCTCCACATTTCAGCCGACCTTGAGATTCTCTGTTGTATCTCTCTATCTCGAGGCTGGCATTCTCTGCGATACCTTCAAGGCCTGAGGTCATCAGGAGGCTGTGGAGCCGGGTCAGGTTGTCATCCCAGCCCAGGCTCCTGCCGATGCTGCTGGTTGCGTTAGCCTGAGGAATCAGGAGGATCATCATCTCCAGGTACTGCACATTCTCCTTTGCAGCTCTGGACCGAAGCTCAGATATTATGGCGTCGTAGTCAGCCAAGGCCGGGCTTATCTTCCGGAAGATTGAGAAGAAATGGCTGTGTAGAGAGGAGTTGGATACATGGAAGTTCCTGATCGACCACTCGTCAATCAGGCGATTATACATGTCTGCATCCTCATATGCCCGGCTCACAGGCACAGTCAGGCCAGGATGGCAGGGTCCACAGGACAGGTTATATTTGATTGGATCGATGCATAACCCTCCAGCTGCTGCAAGATCGATTATGTTCTCAGCGTAGACTGCGCCAGGGAGATGGTTATGGATATCGCCGCCCTTGGGCATGGCCAGAAAGAAGGCCCTGAGATCTCCCGGGTTGGAGCGCACGGATTCGAGATACATTGCAGTATGCTGCTCAGGTGAGATCTCAACTTGCCTCTCCTGGCCAGACGCATAAGCTGGCACTGCTGCGAGCAGCAAGGCGGTCGATAATACGACTGCGATACAGATACAGACGGCTAGCCCACTCATCTTTGAACGGGCCTGGATCTCTGAAGACCTGCCTATGAAGCGCATACCTCGCCTTCTGGTCATCTCTGTGCACCCTTTGAAGAACTTAATATTACTTAATATCTATATTTAGATGTTCTTTGAGTAGGTGATGCTGGGTCAAGGTAAATAAAACTTGCCACTATTAAGGCAATGCTATGCCATGGCCCTGCATCATTTGACATTTTTATAAGATCGCCCAATATCTTCAATAGGAGCGAGGGGTTACCGGACCTAAGTAGATAGTCGAATGAAGATAGAGCTTGGAGTTATTGCAGCAATTCTAATGATCACTATCAGCATTGCGGCTGCAAACATGCCTGCCAGCTTTTACACTGCCATGGATGACATGAAGACAGAGAGCATACTCTGCGTCAAGAACTACCAGGCAGGCACTGCCATCACCGAAAATTATTATGACTTCGAGCATCTGGACAAGGAGACAAAGATAGTCTCCCGCACTAATAAGCCCAATGGCACACCAATGATCAATCCTTCCATGGAGGCGAGCATAAACTCCAATGTTGAGGGCAGGGCACGCATAGGCTGGATCTCGGCAGATCCCACAAGCAGCAACACCATGCATCACCTGAACTATGCCCGCAATATTGAGGAATTGGTGGGGGTATTCTCAGTGGAGATGTTCATCACTCTCTGGAGAAATGCAACGCCTGGCCAGATAAGCCTTGACTGGATGCCGTGCGTTTGAGCCGTTTCATTTGAGCTGTGCAGACAAAACCAGGCTTCGTAATTTCTAAACTGGCCTCAGCAGTATCCGCCATAGTCAATGGCTTATTATCACAGGCCCAGATATATCATACTGATCTTTGGTCCCAATATTCTAAATATTTTTCAATTCAATAGATCAGACATTGCACCTGCCAGGCAAGCAGCCGGCCAGGGTGGTATCTTGAAGATCACAATTATCAATTGCCTGATCATTGCAGCCATATTCATCCAGATCTTTGCCGATGGTGGCTGCATGGTCTACGACCGTAAGTGGTCATCGAGCATCTGCATCAAGAGCTACGGAGCAGGAGGCACCATCACAGAGGACTACCGCAACCTAGAGAGCCTGAACACTCAGATCTCAGCCAATTCCACGTCCCAGATCCTGGGATGCGGTCCAGACAGCTCGCTTAGGGCCGCAGTCAATACATATGCCATAGGCCAGGCCCACTCAGCCTGGTCCTCAGTCAACCCGGTCCCAAACCCTTTGGGGCGCCATGATTTGGTCAGCCAGAGCTCAGAAGACCTGACTGGAGTATTTTCTATAATCAAAACAATAAATATAGGGCCCAATAGTACATCTGATAACTTTGCACTGGACTGGGTACCCTGCGTCTGAGAGTTCCCTGGATCTGAGATCTGATGCAAAGGATGGCAAAAGGCCAGCATCCTATGGCCGGAAGTTCAGCTCCTCTAGCGGGGTTGGCAACTGTGCAAAAAATGGTTATTAACCTGTTACTCCGATGTCATCATGCCCAAATGCCCAGGCACTGTCCTAATTGCATGGGATAAAGACATGTGCATTGCCCAGAGAGCCGATATATTCAATAGGATAGGCCACAATATGAGACAAGTGAAAGAGGAGGAAACTCAGGTGGCAAAGCTGGTCTATCTGGCGATAATGGGGCTGATTTTTACAGGGATTGCAGCCGCTGACATGCCACTGGGCTTCTATGCAGCCCTGAACAACGGCGGAGAGTCGAACTCTCTATGCGTCGTCAACTACCAGGCAGGCGCAGCCTTAAGCGAGAAGTACGCAGATGTGGAGCGTCTGGAGAGGGATACCGAGGTTAAAACCAGGTACTATGATCCCCATGACAGGCCGCCGGGTCCAGAAGGCAATGCAGTTCTTGAGGCCAGCATCAACTCCAATGTTGTGGGCCAGGCCCATATAGCCTGGGTATCCTTTGATCCCGTGCCAAACAGCCGTGGCAGGCATGTCGAGTATGGAAGGAGCGTTGAGGATTTGGTAGGAGTCTTCTCAGTAGAGAAGTTCGTTCAGCTCTGGGATAACTCTACCACTGGGAAGATTAGCATCGACTGGATGCCATGCGTTTGAGCCCAAAGCCCGAATTTGCCTGGGTTTCATTTCTCAGCCACATATGTAACGAGTTTTATTTCTCAACCACATATATAATGAGTTGTTTTACAATCATCATCGAGTCATTCATTCCTGCATATGCATGCAGGTGATTAATCTCCAGCAACAGAGATATTTACCCCTAAATTATATGAGCACACATGAAGTTCAGCATTCTCATCGCCTTATTATTAGCAGCACTCTGCATCCTCCCAGCTCATGGGGAGAACAGCACTGCAGATAGCTGGATGGCCAAAGGTTACCAGTCATATATCAGCAAAAACTATGAAGACGCCATCTCCAGCTATGACCAGGCCATACAGATCGCCCCTGACAATGCCAAGGCATGGAATGACAAAGGCCTGGCCTATTCATTCGGCCTGGGGCAGCACGAAAGGGCCATCACCTGCTACGATGAGGCCATAAGCCTCAGCCCCAGATATGCCGATGCCCTGTCCAATCGAGGATATGCGCTATCAGCCCTGTCCAGGTATGATCAGGCCATGGGAGATTTCAATAAGGCCATAGAGATAGATCCAAACCTGAAAGAGGCCTGGAACTACAGGGGCCTTGCCAGGTCAGTGGGCTACAGCCAGACGAAAGAGGCTCTGGCAGACTTCGATAAGGCAATAAGCATCGACTCATCCTATAAGGAAGCCTGGGCCAACAAAGGATACACTCTGGCCATGGATGAACAATACCAGGAATCAATAGCATGTTTCGATAAGGTCATCGACCTGGACCCATCCAATGCAAAGGCCTGGAACAACAAAGGCCTGGCACTTTATGGACTTGAAAGATATGATGATGCAATAGAATGCTACAACAAGGCCCTGGAGATTGACCCGTCTTATGAAATTGCAAAGAAAAATAAGGAGCTTGCTACAAGCCAATCAGGCTATGGATACACATCAAACTGGGAGTCCAGGGAGAGCGGAGCACCCAACTGGGAGGACTGGTCCTCTGGCTCATCGCAGACTCCCTGAGCCAGTCTTTCGACAATTTCAAAAGACCGGCCACTACCTTTAATAAGTCATCCGTCAATCATCGATAATGGGGTGATGGCGGAGTGAAGATGATGCTGGCCGCGGCTGCCTTGGCCTTGACGGCCCTGGTATGCAGCTCAGCTGCTGAGATGCCGCTGAGCTTCTACACGGGCATTGGTCATAGCGATAAAAAATGGAGCTCATTGACCACAATGGTCAACTACGATGCAGGTGCAGCGTTTACAGAGTCGTATTCGGATGCAGAGCACCTGCAAAGGAACACTCAGCTCAGGACTCAATCATTTGGGCCTGGGGGCTATGGCGGCGGCCTGGTGGCCAGCATCAACTCCAATGTCATAGGCAAGGCCCACATAGCCTGGATGTCGGCAGATCCCGTGCCAGACAGCCGCGGGCGGCACACAGAGTATGCCAGGAGCGTTGAGGACCTGGTAGGGGTGTTCTCAATAGAGAAGTTCGTCCAGCTCTGGGACAACAGCACCTGTGGATCCATCAGCACAGACTGGATGCCATGTGTCTGAGCTTACTGCAGTGAGCAGCCTTCTTCCAGCTAACACTTGAGAATGCATATCCTTCCCATGGAAATCGAGACTAAACGGGTTGATATCTTGGTCGTCATACATATGAGACCAGTCCTTGGGCTCATGGGTTTTTTGTCTATCCCAATAGGTGGGATGTCATTGCGGTTGAACCGGACTTGTCTATAGCCATATTGTTGATAGCTGGAAAAACATGGGCCGTATATATTTTTGGCACATTTTAAATACTAAGCAGACCATCTAGATATTAATTTCAATTATATTTCGAGCTGCCGTGAAGGCAGGACGGCTCCATAATCGCCACCAGAGAGATAGAATCTGGCTCGACTTCAGATCTAGCTTATTCGATAAAGTTCTATCTTCATTCCACCAGTGTGTGAGGAGGCATACATGCGCATAGTGAACGATCTTGATGGACCATTCGGCAGAACGTTTTCCGTTCTGGGGATTGTAAAGCAAGCCCTGATTGATTCGGGCAGAGAAGAAGAGGTTGCAGAGTTTCTGTCTGAGGCGACTTCTGGTGATTATGATGACCTGAAGGCTTTGGCCGGCAAATACGTGAATATTGATTGGACAGATCTATCAATGGAAGATAATCTGTAGCGATCACTATTGCCCGGATCTTGCAGCTTTTGCCTGAATCTCATGTTGTGGCCAGGATATTAGCTCTATGACAGACCTTGTCCCGCGGTCTTATAGCCCGGCCTGATCTGACTCAAAATGTAAAAGCCCTACCATTTCATAACTCTTCATAACCGATCTCAAACAGATTTATACCCCTCCCGGCCCAAGCATCTCTTGCCCAGAGCGGGCAGGTCTATCCCAAGAGAAGTCCAACGTCGATCCAACCACCTCTGCGGGATTCCATACAGTCGGCCCGGCACATCAAGCATTCCTCCATCCTGCACAGCGGGCCGACTTCCTCCTAATCTCCGTTATATCACCAACAGGGCCTGCCCACTGGGACGATTAAACAATGTACTCTTGTAGAGGATGCTGTCGGTTATGAAAGTCTCATAATTCCTCATAAACAGATATATAGCTCTCCAGGTGCTCGGAACCTATGTGCCTGTCGAAGGCTAAACGACGGGCAAAACATGCCTGAGCAGGAGGAAATCTGAGCTCAACACCACTCTCCTGGGACCGCTCCTGCCCAAGCTTTAGCCAGCCTTCCAGACCAGGAGAAAAATCCAATGCGCTTCCTTGCACCAGGCAGCGCACTGGCGAGAACCACTTAAGAAGGCTGGCCCTCCCATATAGCCAGATCTCCTTCCTGCTGCGGCCTATCCTCATGAAATTGCCAGCTGTAAAATGTATCGCTCCTCTATCCGGGCTTGCATAGATTGAGGAGATGAGATGATAGAGTTATACTGAAAATTGGCATTAAAGCCGGTTGAAATCTCTCAGAATAGCAGCCGCGACGAGATGGCTGATGAGGTTGCCACAGTCATGCTCTGGCTTTGGTCCTCGTCAGCTCACTATTTATGCGATCTTGTTCAGGCAACCCGTTCTCGTCCCCGGCCCTGAACATCGCCACTCCTAAAGTAGGCATCATCTCCTGCGGTGTCTTATTGGACGCCGGGATTTGCTGGCATTGTCTCCAATCTTCCCCCACTCCCCGGTATCCTCATCCTTCTCATATTCCTGTTTCACTGCTGACCAGGCAGCCTCATGCGCGACTGAATCTCGCAATTCAGTGCTACTGCCGTCACCGTTCTCTTCCCATGCGCTGTTGAAGGCCTTGAGATAAACGGCCTTAGCCTGTTTTGGTAGATTACGTACGCTCTTGGGCAGTTCCTCTATGCTATCGTATGGCAAGGTAATACCTCCATTGCTTCTGCGTACCGATTCCAATCTCTATGTAGTTCAAAATTGATAAAGATTTGCTAGCTCACCAGACGGGCACACTGCCATGAAGCATTGCCCTGCTAAATAGGGCGTTTTTAACTCAGTTAGGGAGTGCAGAGGGGCGGAATTCCCTGGTCTTTAGGCCAGGGATGGATAGCCCCTCGCTTCTCCCAGTACTTTGATCCAGTAATCTACTTATCCTGAGAGATGCAGTCATATTCTGAGATTGGGGATGCAATCTCTTCGTAAAGTCGATAGAAGCCCCGACCTTTAGGTCGTGGGAGCATTCACAAAGATTGAGCTGCACTGTGACTACGCATATGGAATAGAGGCCCAGCGGCGTTGCAGCTATAGAATCGGCTCAGCGATCAGGCATGGAGCTTGGGCTCTGAGCCCCTCTCAGCAGATATATACACGGTGTGATCTCCATCAGAATCTGGGAAGTACAGGAGCTCTCTGCTCTCCTTCCTGTATTCATACCTGCCATCGGATACCTCAACTTTGAAGCCGTGAGGATATTGTATCTCATGGGGCAGATAGATCACCGTAGGGGCTTTTCCTGTATTATCACTGAAGCTCAAAGCATAGTCTTTCTCAATGATATCAAAGCTCTGGCATAAATTGTGGAGAAGGTCTTGCAGGGCAGGCCTAAGGCCGGATCACCTGCTACTGCTGCAGTCAGGACACCGCGAATTCTTCTGGACCGGCACCTTCATCACCTCTGGAAAGGCCAGGTCGTATATCAACCTCTGACCGGCCAGAAGATCTCCTATTCCAGTGAGATGCTTAATGGCCGCAGCAGCCATGGCCAATCCCACAATGCCTGCAGTCACCCCGATGATTGGAAATACATCCGGCTCAGGGAAGCTTTCGTCCAGGGCGCAGGCCAGGCAGGCGCTCTTATCCGGCATCACTGTAAAGATCTCTCCGCTGAAGTCCTGGGCAAATCCGTGCACTGCAGGCAGCCCCAGTCTCAGGCAGGCCCGGTTCACCATAAGCCTGGAGGCGTTCCTGTCAAAACCATCCAGCACGAAGCAGCAGCCTTTGAGCATCTCCTCCAGGTCAGTCTCCTGAACATTCCTGGAGACGGCCTCCACCTCAATCACCGGGTTGAAGCTCCTGAGTCGCTCAGACCCAATCTCAGCCTTGGCATGGCCAATATCCGAGGCATCAAATAGGATCTGGCGGTTGAGGTTGCTCTCCTCAACAACATCTCTGTCCACTAGAAGCATATGGCCCACTCCGGCCGCTGCCAGGTACAGGGCTGCCGGGCACCCCACTCCTCCTACGCCCAGCACTGCCACATTGCTCCTCGCAAGCATCCTTTGTGCCTCATGGCCGAACTGAGGTATGATGACCTGCCTGGACCATCGCCTGTCATAAGAGATTTTATCTGGCGACATATCAGGATCAGGCCGCTCCTCCCATGACGCCAAAGGAGACCACATCTCCGCCGCTTAGAGCAGTATCCAGGCCGTTTGGAAATTTCTTGGCTGCGTTTAGGTCCAGGGTGTTGATGCAGATGTTCACATAATCCCTGTCGCTGTAAAGAGGCCTGATGAAGCAGAGCTTCTCAAACCTGTAGCCGTAGGTCCTGGCCAGATACTCTATCAGCCCTTTCACAGTCAGGCCGTCATCTGATTCCACCTGCTCAGACAGCTTCTTTGTGACAGCGGAGAAGAAACCATAGTACCTGATGGTCAATTGCAATTCTATTCTCCTGTAGATTGGGACGTGCCATAAGGGCACGCCCTTGCTTAGAGATCACGCAGTCTGTGCCAGATGGGACTTGCTTGCCCTTTCCACCTTTTGCAGGTACAGGTCCCTGAAAGGCGCAAGCTCAACAGCAATATCTGCCAGCCCATATTCCCTGAGTATTTCGACCAAGGGGAACCCGGTCTCGCCATCCCAGCCCCGGACCTGATAGTAGCGAGGTATGAGCAGATCCTCTGGGAAGAGCATGCCCTTATTAGGCCCATCAGGCATGGGCTCCTGGGTGAACCTCTTTGGGTTCTTGTCCTCCAGCCTTCCAACCAGGAGCCTGTTCCAGTAGGCCCTCTCAAGGTGCACAATCCTGCCCCCGGCCATCAACAGGTCCTCAGCAGAGCAGTCGATGCCTGTGGCCGCGGAGAGCAGCTGAGCCATGTCCTCTGGCTGGACTGCAAAAGACCAGCTGTGAGTGAAGGTACACTGGGTAAGGCTGTCTGCCACGGCCTTGAGGTCCTCATGGTACCTCTCCATCTCAGGCTTCTTGACCGGGGATAACCTCTCTTCGGCCTCTTTTGTGCCCAGGATCTTCTCAACCAGTCCGGGGTAGAATGCGCCAGTCAGCTCCAAACAGGGAAGGCCCTGGAGATGATCTCCTCCTCTGCGGCCTGTGGCAAAGCCTATCCCAAAGGCGAACCCAAGTCCTCGAGGATCGTCCTGAGACATGTCGTGACCCTTTACAGATATGGAGTAATCATGCCCCCGACCCAGACGTTCTGCAGCCCTGCAGGAGCCTTCAGCCAGAAGGTCTCCAAAGCCCTCACGCCTGGATATCATGGTGATGAGCCTGTCTATGAGCCCCTCATCGCCCCAGTCCAGGAGAAGGCCGCCTGTGTCCTCCTTGGTCAAAAGTCCCTTCTCCCAGCACTCCATGGCCCATGCGATAGCCCCGCCGCATGAGCAGGAGTCCATTCCAAGCTCGTTTACCATCTTGTTGTTGTGGACCACCTGGTCCATCTCAAGGATGCCGATCCTGGGTCCAATCGCAGTCAGGCTCTCATACTCAGGGCCGCCGGTGATCTCACCTGCATATTTGCCAGAGGAGATCTTGCTAAACCTCCCGCAGGAGATGGAGCATGCAAAGCAGCCCTCCCTGTGTGCCAGGAAGTTGTCTCTGTGGTTCTCCCCTGAGAGCTTCTTTGCATCAGGATGGAAACCCTTCTGGAAGTTGTGCCAGCAAAACCAGCCCTGCTCATAGTTGGCAGGCATGGTCAGGAGCCAGGTGCCCTGGTCATGGAGCATCTGGGCCATCAGGTCAATCTTCAACCTCTCCCTGAGAGTTGCGCAGATCTCATAGAACTCTTTTGGACGTGCGATGTTCACACAGCCTGTGCCCCGGACTGCGACCGCCTTTAAGTTCTTTGAGCCCATGACTGCGCCCATTCCAGACCTGGCTGCAGCCCTGGAGACGTCGTTCATTATACAGGCATATCTGACAAGCTTCTCTCCTGCAGGACCGATGGCTGCGATATGGATCTCATCTGAGCCTAACTCATCTTTGATCATGGCATCCGTCTCAGGTATGGTCCTACCCCAGACATGCCCTGCATCCCGTATCTCCACCTGGTCATCGTCTATCCACAGATACACTGGATGGTCGGCCCTTCCCTGTATCACGAGCTGGTCGTATCCTGCGAACTTCAGCTCAGGTCCAAAGTGGCCTCCCATATTGGAGTCTCCAAACCCCTCTGGTGACCCCATGGGCGACTTGGAGGTGATGGTCGTCCTGCCACACGATGGGGCGAAGGTCCCAGTCAATGGTCCCACTCCAAAGATCAGCCTGTTTTCAGGAGATAGAGCTTCAACCTCAGGTCCCACCTCTCTGTAGAGAAGCTCTGAGTTGAGCCCCCTTCCACCCAGCCACTTCTCCAGGTGGGACCTCTCTAGTTCCTCGACCTTGATAGAGCCGAGGCTTAAGTCCACGCGCAGCCTTCTTCCTGTCCAGCCGTTTCCTGCCATCTTCTCACTCCTGGGCGGCCTGCACGGCCTTGCCCACTAGAACCCTTCTCCTGGCCATGAGGTACTCATCAACATCCCTGAAAGCGATAGCTCCCGTGGGGCAGAACCTGGCGCATTGAGGCTTGCCGCCGCACAGGTCGCACTTGAATGCCACCTTCTTCTCGCGGTTGTAGCCCATCTGGCTGTGTGGACAGGCCAGAAGGCAGGTGCGACATCCAGTACACAGCGCCTCATCAATGACCACCGCCCCGGTGCCTGAGTCCAGGCTTATGGCCCCTTCAGAGCAGGCGGCCATGCACTGAGGCTTTGCGCAGTGGGAGCAGATGGTGGGAAAGTTCTTTCCCTTTGACTCGAACTTGATCACCCTGGTCCTGGAGAGGACAGGGCTGCATTTGCCCTCATGGTAGAGGGAGCAGGCCATCTCGCATGTCCTGCAGCCGGTGCACCTGGAGGGCTCAGTGAGTAATATCTTGGAGCTCATTTTTCTCTATCCTGGCAAACTGCTGATCCGGCATCTCATCCTGGGAGGATGCCTCACATCAATGGATATATGGTTACTATATTGTATTGATTTGTACTATTTGGAATCCAGAGATGGATAGGATATAAGGATTATGCAATAATGTCTGCTCCGCGATAGAGACTGGACTCTCTTAGATTCAGGCCTGCTTTACACGAGCCTAAAAGTAAACAGATGTGCATGCCACCGACCGTCATGGACCGCCAGACGGCTGTCCTGGGAGAGATTGAACATAGAATACGTTATCCTGTGAACGATTGAGCATAGAATACGTTCTTATCCAGCAGTTTGGCTGGCAGGAGCATACAAATTAATAGATAATATGAATTTATCTTATTTGATCTCAACAAAATTCATATCTCACATTGCTTTAGTAAGTGTGCCCATCCTGGGGCACACTTTGCAGGGGAGCCTGTAACCGCCAAAGTTACCACCAAAGCCTCCCCTGTCCTTTACAGTTATAGAGATAAAAAAAGTTTTGTGTAGCCAGATGCATCCTCTAACGCTGATACAGGAGCTCACGCCCGGCACTACAAGACATTTGTCCTATGCAGTGATCTGATATTAGGCTGATAATACCTGGATATAGGACCTCATCGGGATTAAGTATGCTTGAAACTTTAATCCTCCACTGCTGTGGCCTTCAGTCCAGGTCTTCTGCCAGCTTTTCAGCCTCTTTCGCCTCATCGTCTCTGCCAAGCGCTCTCAGGCTCATGCTCATATTCTTCCAGGCCGTGGTATATAGGGGATCGATCTCCACCGCCTTCCTAAAGCACATCAGAGCCTCATCATTTCTGGATAGGGCGCTAAGTGCCACGCCCTTGTTGTTCCAGGCATAGCCGTCGAAGGGGTCTATCATTATAGCCTCTTCATAGCTATCTATGGCCTCTTCGTGCCTCTTGAGGTTGTCCAGGGCCGCCCCGCGGTTGTTCCAGGCCCGTCTGCTGTCAGCACCCTGAGGGTCCAGCTCTATGGCTCTGGCGTAGCTCTCCACCGACTCCTCATACCTGCCCAGGTTGTGGAGGGCAAACCCCTTCACTATCCAGGTCCTGGCCTGATGGGGGTCGATCTTTATCGACTCCAGTGCGGACTCCAGTGCATCCTTGTAATGCCCCAGGTTGTTTTGCGCTGAAGATCTGTCTGTCCAGGCGTCAGCCCTGGATGGGTCAAGCTCAATGGCCCTCTCGAAAGACTCAAGAGCCTCATCATACCTGCCCGTCTTTGCCAGGGAGATGCCCCTTTGGATCCACATATCAGCGCTCAGGGGCTCTTTTTCAATCATCTCTATTCCTCTGTGTATCAGGGCGCGACATAGCATGGCTACCTTCTGAGCGCAAGTGCTTTATTCTATATGCTCAATGTCAATTGGGCTTGTATATGCGGCTGCAAGCCCGCGGATGCCATGCATGCAGAGGCTCTGGCATGAGCGGCCTTATAATAGCAAGGTATATATCAAACGTCCTCCCAAACTATATCTAATTGTCGAGGGCGTAGTCTGGGGGTGGCAAGGCATGAAACCAGAACGGACTGAGATATGTAGTCGCCTGATCAGGTTCCTGGCTATGGATACCGACGGGCTTAGGCGGTTTATTTTGCAGTCAATAGTCGAGGCTAACGAGGTCACGGTGATCTCCCTCTATACCATAGTTACCGAGAGGTTTGAGGTCTCTCAGAGGGTGGTTGCCTCTATGATAGGCTATATTTGCTCGCGCTTGGGAATATTGCACGTGAGCAGGGCCTCATACAGGTCTCCCAAGACCTATAGCCTCAGAGAGGAATACGCGGATCTGGCCAAGTCGGTGCTCAGCTCAAGACCTTCATGACTGCTGTGAAGGACGCTCCCCGAACTGTCACTACTTTAAAGGTCAGGTCCAAATCCGAGCATTCAATCAGCAGGTCCAGAGACCCTTATCTAGAGCTGATGCTCAGGCTTTTTCAGGACGAAACCACAGCCATCCGGGGCAGAAGGTTCCTAATCCTGGTTGAGGAGAGGCAAAAGGCGAACAATACTCTCAAGACCAGAGAATGGCGGCAGATCATGGAGGAGCTCGGAGTGAGCAGGTCTGCATTCTATGCCATGAGAAACAAGCTCCTTGGCGCGGGCCTCATAGCCAACAAGGGCGGAGAGTACAGGCTATCTGGAATGTTCAGCCGCGACCTGATGGACATGGCTCGCTGGTGGTGGACTGCAGTCCTCTCCAACGACCCAGAAAATCTTTAATTTTCTGTATGATATCGCAAAGCGATATCAACTTATTAGTGCGATATTAACTTATTACAGCCATCTGATATCGCAAAGCGATATCATACGGCAAAAAAAAAATTAGATGCAGGCGTTAAGCTCTCTGATCTGCTTCTCAATGGCCTCTACTACCTTGCTGTTCTCCATATATTCCAGGCTTCCCTGGCAGAAGGGGCAGATGAAGTTGGTCTCGCTTGCCTCGTCAAAGACGAACCTGGCACAGCCCTCTGTGCAGGCATAGAATATATTGTTCTTCTCATATGAGAGCCGCTCATCTAGCTTCCTTAGCAGCCTCTTGGCCTCAGACTCCAGGGCCTTATCGAAGTTCTCTGGACACAGCTGCCACAGATATGTGAGCCATCCCGAGTCCGGGTCCCTCTTGCGCCTGTATACTGCAAGCCTATGCTCATACAGGAGGTAAAGCGTGCGTCTGACTGTATTCAGGCTAATTCCAGTCAGCTCTGCGAGGTACTCGTCCGTGATCTCCTCATCTGGTATATTCTCTACTATTCGCACCCCTTCATCTCCCACGAGCTTGCTCAGATACGCCCTATGGATAGGCTCATCCGCTACAGACAAGAGATCACCACTCAATGTATTTTCTCCAAATGTGTTATGTTTCGATACAGGTGGACAAATTTTACTTAATTTAATTATATTATTTGCCCAAACTAGGGTATTGGGCCCAGTCCTGCCATTCGAACTATCTCTATATAACTACCTCCTTCTATATATCTTCATCGTGGAGAATAAATTTAAACAGTTGGAACGGATTTAGCCACCCTGTTTTTGTCTATGCCAAGCTATGGGCTCAGGCATACAGGAAAAAGTCAAAAAAATGAAAGAAGTGATCCCGATCAGGTAGAATTGGGCTCAGTTAAAAGGCTTTTCAGCCTCTGTATAGACTGCATGGCACGATTTGCCTCTCCTATCTTCTCCTCTTCATAATAGCGCAGTATCTCCTCTATGGGCGTGCAGAGACGGTACACCTTCATTGGACGGCCGGTTCCATCGCTTCGACATACCCTCTCATCCACCCAGTGGTTCTTGCGCAGAGTTCTAAGGGCAATGCTCACCTCTGGTTGCCTCAGATCCGAGCCCCTCTCAATATCTCGGGAGGTAGCTTCCTCTACATTGGCCAGGAAGGCAAGCATATTAGAGACCTTTCTTGGGACACCCAGGCTCCTTAAGGTCTCCACTACCTCCACGTCTTTATCGTCGAACCTCAGCACAAATGACTCCTTCATTATCTCTACTCCCTTATTGTTCCCCTTTTATCAGAAGAAGTACTTTATGCTATAAATAGTTTATTTATGTTAAATAAATGTCTACTATGATTACTACCCGATCTTAGGCCCTTTCTCCCGAATCACTCTGTTAAAATCCTTATTAGATTCTTTTATTCTCTCAACAAACTTCCTCTTCTTTTCAGCAGCCACTCGTGCTGCCCTGTCCACCCGCTTCTGCATCTCAGGTACGTCTCTGTGCGCATCCTGGCCTATGGCTTTCTTTATTGGCGTGTATGCAGACTCCCTGAACCTGGGAGCGAAATTGGTCACCTTTCCATCCATATGCAGCTCTGCGCCCTCACCCTCCTCGACCCTGCCTATGACATCAATGGCCACCCCGGCGCTTTCTACAGCCCTGGCAATCTTTTGGACCTGGCTATGTGGTGCGATTATGAGCAGGGCGTCTATGGACACACCCAGGTAATCTATCTCCAGGGCGTTTAGCATCTCCAGCACTCTTGGATTGACCAGCCCCCTCATCTTCTCCTCCTCAAAGACCAGCTTGACCCCTGCGGTGTAGGCTATCTCCTTGGCATCTCCCCGAATTCCGCCATTGGTCACGTCAGTCATGGCATGGATCTCCACATTTTCCTTTAGCAGTGCCTCGCTTGCCTCCAGGAACTTTATATTGAGTGTCTCATCCACCACATCATGCCAACCGTAATAGAGAGCTGCTGCGCATACTGTGCCGCCCCCGGCACCCTCTGTCATCATAATAACATCTCCAGGTGCAGCATCTTTGCGCGGAGTGATCTTCTCGGCCACGCCCACAGCGCCCACGCAGCCAGTCAGTCTGTCTCCAATGACCATGTCGCCGCCTATGCGAAGCGTGCTGCCTGTGATCAGAGGCACTGCTATGAGCTCTGAGACGCAGGATATGCCTGCGATGTGATCAAAGAGCTTGGAGACATCACCATCATCTGCCAGGTGAATGTCTGATAAGAGAGCCACAGGCTTTGACCCCATGACATAAATGTCTCTAAGCGCAGCCCTTGTCACATGGAACCCGGCCAGGAATGGGTAGTCAGAAAGCCTGGAGTGCATGCCGTCTACTGTCACCACTATGTACTTTCCACCAGCTCTGACCACCCCCGAGTCGTCGAGCTCTCTTGAGTCCACAACAGCTCCAGTCCTTCCAATGACCTCGGCTATCTTTGTATGGGTATAAAAATCGCCAGAGCCCCGCGAGCCCACTCCAAAGTCGCCCATGGTAACTCCAGAGGGTTCAAGCTCAAAGACCTCGCCCCTGGGATGGAGAGTGGCGCGGGCCTCTTCAAGAACCGCTGCAGCCAGGGCCTCTGCCCGGTCCTCGGGAATATCCTTCACTTCTTTTATCAGCGAGACCAGCTTAGACCTTATCTGGGGGTCGTTCCTGGATAGACCCCTCTTGGCAAACCCTTCAAGATCCATGCTGCCCATTCATGCTTGCAAGATAAAAAAGGTGCTATCTCCTCTGGAAGATCTTCTCTAATTGGACTTCATCAATGACTGCAGCCACAGGCCTTCCATGAGGGCAGGTGCTGGGGTTCTGGCAGGCATAGAGGTCCTTCACCAGGGTTCGCATCTCTTCAAGGCTCATCTGGTGCCCGGACTTGATCGAGCCCCGGCATGCAAGGAGCTTTAAGACGTCATCCCTGGAAGTCGAGTCGGGGCTAATCTTGCCCTGCAAGAAGAGGTCCCTTAGTATGTCGTGTACTGCCTCAGGCCTCTCCAGCTTATATCCCAGAGCAGGAACTGCTCGGACGTTATAGGTTGAGCCTCCGAAGTGGGATATGTCAAAGCCAATCTCTGAGAGCATCTGGGACCATGATTCAAGGAGCACCTGCTCCTTTGGAGACAGCTCGATGTTGACTGCCTCTATCAGCTCCTGGGAGATGGTCCGGGTATTGTATCTCTCCAGGAGATGTTCATATCTGATGCGTTCTGCTGCAGCGTGCTGGTCTATCAGCACCAGGCCCTCTTCGCCCTCAGCCACTATGTAGAGCTTCAGCACCTGGCCGAGGATGTTGAACCTGGGCTTCTCGACTGGCCGCTCCACTAGCGTCTCCACAGGCGGTTCATAGGCTTCCTCTGCCAGAGACAGGCTCGCAGTACTTTCAGGTAAAGATCCCATGTCCAGAGGCAGCACCCTTTGCTCTTCCTTGGACTTGATCTTGAGCCCGGGGCCGGGCCTCGCAGGATATGACGCAACCTGGCCGGGATCTGACATTGGGCTCAGCTCTCTGGATCTCAGGGCGAAAGAAACTGCCCTGGTCAGGGCCTCGACTATCTCATCCTCCCTCAGGAACCGGATCTCCCTCTTGGTTGGGTGGACGTTCACATCTATCTGGCCCGGATCTATCTCCAGGGATACGACTGCTATTGGATTTCTCCCTGAGGGTATCAGGCTCCTGTAAGCCTCTCTAAGAGCTCCTATGAGAGCCCTGGAGTACACAGGCCGACCGTTGACATATATGTAAATCCAGTCAGGACTGGCTCTGCTGAAGAGCTGGCTTGCCACAGATCCTTTTATGGCAAAGCTCCTTGGCCCGGCCTCTATGGGGATCATAGTCCTCAAAATATCCAGGCCAAAGACCCGGAGGAGGCAGCTGTCCCAGGACTGGGAACGATTGGATTTGAAGTGAGATCTCCTACCTGTGAAGAGATCGAATGAGACTGTGTGATTGATGATAGCCATCTCAGT